>Ga0194063_10000515_pt1 | contig 27758 bp, 20 predicted proteins | sample SepL3720m_MetaG_FD_155459 | JGI IMG/M metagenome (GOLD analysis project Ga0194063, IMG submission 155459) | Anoxic zone freshwater microbial communities from boreal shield lake in IISD Experimental Lakes Area, Ontario, Canada - Sep2016-L373-20m | ecosystem: Environmental > Aquatic > Freshwater...
AAAGCAACCCCGATAAACACTATACTAAGGGGTATAAACAAAGCCGGGCAGGTAATATAGGCAACAAAAATAGAAATTGAAAGGTCAACTAAATAACCAACAACAACTTGACACCGTCATTGGCTCCTGTTGAGTTGTTCAACTGAAAAAAGTGTGATATCATATTTGAATAAAGGAGGAGTACTTATGTCTCAATTTAACGGTCTTGGAATGCATCTTGGGAATTTGTCATTATTGTCAAACGCAAAATCACGTTCAATTAGCCCTGAAAACTTTACAGGAGAAAAGTCAAAAGGCGGAATGGCCATTGAGGGAACCGGTGCACACGCTGCAAGAGAGCTTGGGCAGGGGTGGAAAGTGTCACCTTCAATTAAAATTCAGGCAGGAGAGACTTTTGTTCTTGCTGATATAGAAGGACCCGGCGCCATCCAGCAGATTTGGATGACACCATCGGGGAAATGGAGATACAGCATTTTAAGAATTTATTGGGATGGCCAACAAAACCCATCGGTAGAGTGTCCTGTAGGAGACTTCTTTGCGTCAGGCTGGGAAAGTTATTCTCAAGTAAGCTCTCTGGCTGTTTGTGTCAATCCAGGAAGTGCGTTCAACTGTTATTGGGAAATGCCTTTCAAAAAAAGATGCAAAATCACCATGACAAACATTGCTGATGAAGAAATGAGTTTATTTTATCAAATAAATTATACGTTAACAGACGTGCCTGATAACTGCGCATATTTTCATGCAAGTTTTAGGAGAGTCAATCCTCTTCCATACAAAGATGTGTACACAATTATTGATAACGTTTCCGGGCAGGGCCATTATGTAGGAACATACATGGCATGGGGTGTAAATAACTGTGGCTGGTGGGGCGAGGGTGAAATAAAATTCTTCCTTGACGGCGACAAGGAATTTCCGACCATTTGCGGAACAGGAACCGAAGATTATTTTTGTGGTTCATATAATTTTGAAAATAGTGATACAAAGCAATATCAGGAGTTTACAACACCCTATGCCGGGCTTAATCAGGTTATCAGACCAAATGGGGTTTACAATTCTCAGACTAGGTTTGGAATGTATAGATGGCATATTACTGATCCAATAAGGTTTGAAAAAGATATAAAAGTTACCATTCAGGCTTTAGGCTGGAGAAGCGGTAACAGATATCTTCCTCTGCAAGATGATATTTCATCTGTGGCGTTTTGGTATCAGACTTTGCCGACAATCAAACTTCAGGAATTACCTGATAAGAACAGTCTTGAAGTCATCTAGGATGTACTGCAGCAGTCACAAACGGTTTCTGCTATAATAAATTTTATCAAAGAGCATAAGGCAAATGTAAAATGAAAAACAAAGGTGGTGGCGAGCAATTTGATTAGAGTTATTACTCGGGGCGATGATTTAGGAAATACGCACAGTGCGAACAAAGCGATTTTTGAGTGTGTGACAAAAGGGAACTTGAAAAACACTTCGGTGATGGTAAATACTCCCCAGATTAAAGAGGCAGCTGAGATGTTTGTTGGAAGAAAGGACGTTTGCTTCGGGCTTCACGCAAACATTAATGCTGAGTTTGATAATTATAAATGGGGCTCGGTGTTGGCGAAGGCCGAGGTTCCTGACTTGTACGACGAGGAAGGAAATTTATTTGCAGACAATTCACTGCTTTTCAACAGAAAGCCACGAGTTGAGCAAGTCATCGCGGAAATTAGCGCACAACTTGATTTAGCGACAAGAATGGGTTTTGACATAAAATATGTTGATCAACACATGGGGTTTTCGTGGGTGCTCGGTGACGAAGCAGGCGCGGTGGCGAATTGGATTAGAAGCAAAGGACTGATTAACGGGGGCATTGTAAGCGGTGGAGTGAGAGCGAAAAAAGAGGCTGATGTTGAAGCAAGCGTCCGCAACTTCATTTTGGCGCTAAAAGAACTTTCTGACGGAGATTATATGAATGTTAACCATCCGAGTTTTGATGATGATGAAACACGAATTTTAAGCTATACAGGAGCAACAGGGTTAGAAATTGCATTTGATCGTAATATAGACCGAATTAGATTAACTCATCCAGATATCTTAAGGACTTACGAAGAACTTGGTATCAAGTCGATAAGATATGATGAGGTTTAAAAATTTATGAGAGCCACTATTTCCGCACTTCTTAATGAATACGAGGAGTTGTTTGAAGAAGCGTTTTGGGAGCAAGCGAATTCCGCGAATGCGGAACGTTTTGAGAAAATTAATCCCGAGGAGCTTGCCGCTATACTAAGTGAAACTTTGAAAGCTTGGTTTTCAAGAGCCAATGAACTTGTGGGCGGCAAAACGCCGCTCGAATATGTAAAATCGCTCAATGAAAAAGATACAATTGAGTTTCTGAAAATTATTCATGTTGAGTCATCTGAGGTTATTAAATTCTACGCCCCTGCGTTAGTAGAAAAGCAGGATTTTTTGCTGAACCGATTTATTGAATCGCTAAAGGGTCTGCCATCGCGCGAAGAAGAGGCGCTTTTTTTAGAGCTAAGCGTATTGCTTGCGCATTTGAAAGACATGAGAGCGCTCAATCTTTTTATTAAATTCATCATGGATGCGCCCTCTGAAATGGCCGATCTCGTTGATTTTGTGCAGGGACTTCTTGGCGAATATGGTGCGGATGCTAAAGATAAGTTTTTGGCGACGATAAAGAATCATTCTGAATATGAAGGAAGAATTGAAAATATATATGCGGCGCTTTCAAAAATTGAATCCGAGAGTGATGATGTTTTTTATGCATTGAAGCAACTGTTTTCTGAGGCGCCCAAAAAGTCATTTGCAGCGATATGCTTTTCTGTTCACGGGGACGTGAGAGCCCTGCCAATACTGGCTGAGTGGGCAGAAAACGTCGATGCGAGTAACTATGATAAAACTGAAATTGGCGATGTCTTGGCGGCGATAAAAGTGCTGTCATTTGACAAAGAAAATCCAATACAATAAAATGGTAAACAAATAATCAAATGGGGTGCAAAATGGACAAAACTAAGAAGATTTCAATTGCAGTAATAAGAAGACTTCCACGGTATTACCGATATTTGTCGGATTTGCTCAGAGACGGCATAGAGAGAATTTCTTCAAAAGAGTTGAGCGAAAAGATGAGGATTACCGCGTCGCAGATACGACAGGATCTTAATAACTTTGGCGGGTTTGGCCAACAGGGCTATGGATATAACGTTGTTTCGCTAAATGCGGAAATTGGCAAAATTCTTGGAATAGATAATTGTTATAAGGCAATAATTATTGGTGCAGGAAACATGGGTCATGCGCTTGCAAACTATCCAAATTTTGCGGGCAGGGGATATGAGATTGTTGGGATTTTTGACATATCGAAAGAGCTTATTGGAACCTTTGCAAGGAAAAGCGAGCAAAGGAACCTTGAGATTATGGACTTGAGTACGATTACGGAATTTGTTTCGAAAAATAAAGTTGACATAGCAATGATAACAGTGCCTTCTCAATATACAAAAGAAGTTGCAGAGCTTGCAGTTTCGCTTGGAATTAAGGCACTTTGGAATTTTTCGCCGATGGATTTGAGACTACCTGGCGATGTAGTAATTGAAAATGTTCATTTGAGCGATAGCTTGATGGTTTTAGGCTATAGATTAAATAAATTAAACAACTAAAAATCTTGTATTCAAATTGAAAAAATAATATAATATCCTCATTATACTTCTAAAGGGGGAATTGATATGAAAGACTATGTTGTGGACAAGCTTCGCAATATCTGTCTGCTATCCCATGGCGGGGCAGGTAAGACGACGCTTACCGAGTGCATGTTGTACAACTCAGGAGTTTTAGAGAGATTTGGAAAGGTTTCGGACGGAAATACTACTTCGGATTACGATCCGGAAGAAGTGAAGAGAAAGATTTCAATTAGCACGACACTGAATCCGATTGAATACAAGGAGCATAGAATTAATATTATTGACACTCCTGGGTATTTTGATTTTGTTGGAGAGGTAATGTCAGGTATTAGAGTTGCGGATGGCGCGATAATACTTGTTTCGGGAAAAAACGGCGTGGCTGTCGGAACTGAAAAATCGTGGACGTATTGTAAAGAACGCAACATCCCTAGATTTTTCTTTGTAAATAATATGGAAGATGAAAATGCTGACTTTGACAAGGTGCTAATACAGTTTTCAGAAAAATTTGGAAGCGGTGTGGCGGCATTCGAGATTCCGTTTAAGGAAGACGGAAAACTTGTTGGAGTTATTGATGTAATAAATCGTGTTGCACTTCGTTTTGAAAAAGAAGTTGTAGAAGTAGCAATTCCAGCGACTTACGAGGGACAGGTTGAAGCGGCTTGGGACAAAATCAAGGAAGCCATTGCTGAGACGGATGAAGAGTTAATGGAAAAGTATTTCGCGGGCGAAGAATACACTGCTCAAGAAATTCAAACTGGAATTAAAAAAGGAATTGAACTTGGATATGTAATCCCGATTTTCGGAGGCTCTGCTTTCGCAAACATTGGAGTAAAGAATCTCACCGCGGCGATTGTAGAATACATGCCATCGCCAGCAGAGCGCCCAAATGAAATGGCTACTAAAGTTGATTCGGATGAAGAAGTCGAGTTAAAGCCACTTCCGACTGAACCAGTAGCGGCTTTAGTTTTCAAGACAATTGCTGACCCATTTGTAGGCAGAATTAATTTCTTTAAAGTATTTTCAGGAACGTTAAAAGCAGATAGTTCTTTGCTTAACACAACGACTGGAAAGCAAGAAAAAATGAGTGCTTTGTTTATGCTTCGCGGGAAAAAGCAAGTTAATATGCCAGCATTTATTGCGGGTGATATAGGAGCAGTTGCAAAACTTACAAATACATCTACAAATGATACCCTCTGTGATCCTTCAAGACCTTTAAAAATTGAAGGAGTTAGTTTCCCTGCACCTATGTTGTCTCAGTGCATTGCACCAAAGACCAAGGGCGATGAAGAAAAGATAAACACAGGTGTTCATAAGTTGATGGATGAAGATAAGACCATTACACTTATTCAAAATACAGAAACTCACCAAGTTGTTATAACAGGGATGGGAGAACAACATCTAGATGTTGTCGTGAGCAAATTGAAAACTAAATTTAACGTATTGGTTGATTTGCTTGATGTGCGGGTTCCATATAGAGAAACAATTAAGAAAAGGATTGAAGTAGAAGGCAAACACAAAAAGCAATCAGGAGGACATGGGCAATATGGTCATGTAAAAATGGTGTTTGAGCCTGGAGAAGCTGAAGGCCTTACCTTTGAAGAAAAAGTAGTAGGTGGATCAGTTCCAAAGCAATATCATCCTGCAGTTGAAAAAGGTTTGCTTGAGAGTATTCAAAAAGGCGTGTTGGCGGGATATCCAGTTGTAAATTTGAAAGCAGTTCTTATGGATGGATCATACCATGATGTTGACTCATCTGAAATGGCATTTAAACTTGCAGCCCGAAAAGCATATAAAGAAGGACTTCCAAAGGCAAGCCCTGTGCTATTAGAGCCGGTTGCGCACGTGGAAGTAAATGTTCCCGATGAATATATGGGTGACATAATCGGAGATTTAAACAAACGTCGTGGACGCATTATGGGGATGAACCCAGTTGGCGATGGGCAACAACAAGTTGTTGCCGAAGTGCCTTTAGCAGAAGTTTATAAATATGCTACTGATTTGCGATCTATGACACACGGAAAAGGGTCTTTTGGATATACCTTTGAAAGATACGAAGAAGCGCCACCAATGGTAGCGCAAAAGGTTATTGAAGAAGCGAAGAAATTGATGGTTGAGGAAGAAGAAGACTAATTCTTAGAAATTCTTTACTAGTTTTGCTCTAGGGTAATCACCTTTACTGTCTACTGAAGCAAGGAAATATCCGTGGCGTTTGTAAAAATGAATAAGGCGTTTATTGCTAAGGGCGGTGAACAAATATGCAGATTTCACATGTGAAATCTGCATTATTTCGTCCGCTTTTTTAAGAAGCTCGTGGCCTACGCCTATTTTTCTGTAGTCGGTAGTGACCCCAAAACGTGAAATTCTAGCAATGCCGCTTTCCAAATCAAGAATACGTATAGAACCAGCAGGGTGACCATACATTGATGCGATAAGTACGCAACCATTTTCTATATCTTTAGTGATGTCTTCGAGAGTTTCGGTCAAAGCTCGAATAGGGTTGGTTATCATATTTTTGCGAATATATCTGTCAAAAGCATCCAGAGTAATTGCTTTGATTTTACCAGCGTCAGAGAGGGTAGCCGTTACAATTTCCAAACCCAAAATCATTTCAAAGTCCTCCCAGTAAGGTTACTAATATTGCTTTTTGGGCATGAAGTCTGTTTTCTGCCTCGTCAAAAATTAAAGAGCGAGGTCCGTCAATAACTGAGTCCGTCACTTCATAACCCCGATATGCAGGCAAACAATGGAGGAATATAGCGTCTTGTTTTGCGTGAGCAAATAATTTGTCATTAACTTGATATGGCATAAAAGTTTTAATGCGAGATTCTTTTTCGGTTTCTTGTCCCATGCTCACCCAAGTGTCAGTGACGACAACGTCTGCATCATGTACTGCTTTTTCAGGATCTTCGGTCATGCATATTTTTGAACCCATTTTTGCGGCATCGTCTTGAGCTTTTTCAGCTATGTCAGGTAAACACCAATAACCTTTTGGTGAAGCTACCGATATATTTATTCCGGTTTTTGCGCAACCTTGTAACAATGAGTTTACAATGTTGTTTCCATCGCCAACATAGGCTAGCTTCAAACCTTTAAGGCTTCCTTTGTTTTCATATACAGTAAGCAAGTCGGCCATGATTTGGCAAGGGTGCATTGAATCAGTAAGACCATTAATGACTGGAATCGAACCAAATCTTGCTAGATCTTCGACGTCTTCTTGATTGAAAGTCCGGATCATTATTCCGTCGAGATATCGAGAGAGCACATTTGCGGTGTCATAGATTGATTCTCCGCGCCCCAACTGAATGTCGTTTTGGCTTAAAAACAAAGAGGTTCCACCAAGTTGATACATTCCTACTTCAAAAGAAACGCGTGTGCGAGTAGATGACTTGCTAAAAATCATACCAAGTGTTTTTCCTTCTAAAAGGCGGTGTGGTATGCCTTTCTTTTGTTTGGACTTTAATTCGAGTCCAAGCTTAAGCAATTGCTCAAATTCTTCGATCGATACATCTGAAAGATTAATAAAATGTTTCATTTTACAACGCCTCCTAGTTCTTTCAATACTGATTTTATCACAGGGATAAAGTCTTGGATATCCTTTTTAGTTACAATTAAAGGAGGAAGAAGTCGAAGCGTGTTTCCGCCGGCAATTCCAACTAAATAACCTTTTTCAAAGCAAAGGGTTTTTACATCGCTTGCACTAACGCCGTCTAATTCAATTCCAATCATTAAGCCTTGCCCGCGGACAGCCTTAATCGCTGGGAATTCGACGCTTATTGCATTAAAGGCTTCCATTGCGAACGTTCCGACGGTAGCGGCATTTGAGGTTAAATCCGAATTAATAATTTCGCTTACCGCAGCAAAACTTGCGGCACAAGCGAGCGGACCGCCGCCATACGTGGTTCCGTGATCCCCTGGCTCAAACCCTAACGAGACTTTTTCGCTTGCAAGCATTGCTCCAATAGGGAATCCTCCGCCAAGTGCTTTTGCTAGTGTCATGATATCTGGCTTGATATTGTGGTGGTCATAACTAAACAATTTTCCCGTGCGTCCAAGACCGGTTTGGACTTCGTCAATAATAAGAAGGATGTTTTTTTCGTCGCAAAGCTTACGAACTTTTTGTAGGTATTCAGTTGTGAGAGGAATAACGCCTCCTTCTCCCATTACAGTTTCTAAAATTATCGCACAAACAGTAGGGGTGGCTGCGGCTTCAAGTTGTTCGAAATTATTTGCGTCAACCTTTATGAAGCCTGAAGGCATAGGGGCAAAGGGCGCTTGATATTTTAGAGTGCCTGTTGCGGCTACGGTCGCGAGCGTTCGTCCGTGAAACGATTTATTTAAAGAAATAAACTCGAATTTGTTTATAGACTGTTTTGAAAAGTATCCGCGAGCAAGTTTGATGGCAGCTTCGTTCGCCTCGGCACCGCTGTTTGTGAAAAACACACGGTCTGCAAAAGAATTATTAGCAAGTAACTCGGCAAGCTCTCCCTGTTTCTCTACATAATAATAGTTTGAGCAGTGAAGCAATTTGCCTGCTTGTTCAGTAATGGCCTTAACTAGAGTAGGATGTGAATGCCCCAAAGCTGAAACTGCAACACCCGCAAACAAGTCTACATATTCTTTGCCTTCGCTTGATATAAGTTTTATCCCATTTCCACTTTTGAAACAAACGGGAACGCGACTCCCAAATGTGTTTGCATAATATTTCTTGTCTAATTCAATTATTTCATTAATATTCATTGTTTTTTTCCTCCGTTTACGCCGTGAAAAGCGTTCCAATTCCGTGTTTTGTAAAGATTTCTAGCAACAAACAGTGGGGCTGCCTACCGTCAATTATATGAACCTTATTTACTCCGCCTTCGATAGCTTCAACACAACCTAAAACCTTTGGAATCATTCCTCCGCTAATAACACCAGAATCAATGTGACTTTTTACATCTTCGATTGTCAATTCGGAAAGAATTTCCTCACTAGTTACGCTTAATTTCACACCCTCAATATCGGTCAAAAGTATTAGCTTTTCAGCTTTCAATGCGACGGCAATATCACCAGCAACTGTATCAGCATTAATGTTGAAACTTTCGCCGTTAGCACCCACGCCTATCGGAGCAATTACAGGAATCAGTCCGTCTTCCGCCAACATCTCGATCAGTTTTGTATTAATATTAGTAACTTTTCCGACAAAGCCTATATCAGTCGGCACTCCGTTAACGAGCGGTAGATATTTTTCGCATTCGATTAAATTTCCATCGATTCCGCAAAGACCAATGGCTTTCCCGCCCTTCTGATTTAGCAGCGAAACGACTTCTTTATTAGTCTTGCCAACAAGGACCATTTGGGCAACCTGCATGGTCTGCTCGTCTGTTACGCGCAAGCCGTCTATGAAGTTGCTTTCGATCCCAAATGTCGTCAGAGCCTTGTTGATTTCAGGGCCTCCGCCATGAATAACCACAGGATTCATCCCGATATATTTGAGCAAAGTGATATCTTCCATTACGGAATTCTTTAATTCGTCGTTTATCATTGCGTTTCCGCCATACTTTATTACCACGGTCTTACCAAAAAACTTTTGAATGTACGGCAACGCTTCTACTAATATTTGTGCTTTCTTCATTAATTCTTGCATAACATTTCCTCCTATAACTGCATTCCTGGCATTTTTAGCCCGGTGCTTTCATCTAACCCTGCCATTATGTTTAGTGCCTGTATCGCTTGTCCTGCGGAGCCTTTAATTAGATTGTCCAACGCACTTACAATCACGAGCCTTTTTACGCGATGGTCAACCATTATTCCTATATCTACAAAGTTTGAACCTACAACATTCTTGATTTCTGGCATTTCGCCAAGTGGGAGGATGCGCACAAAATCTTCATTTTGATAGTATTTTGAATATAATGCATGGATTTTTTCAGTCGTAACCTCGCTAGCTAGCGCAAACGACGACAAATTTACGTGGGTAGTTGCTAACATGCCCCGCTTAAAAGGTGCTAGGTGCGGTGTGAATGAAACGTTGACTGATTCGTTGGCGAGAGCTGACAGTTCCTGTTCAATTTCACTCGTGTGCCGATGGTTTGTAACCCCGTAAGCCTTATAATTTGAATCCAGCTCGCAAAAGCTAAATGATAAGTCCTCTTTACGACCGGCGCCGGATACGCCTGACACTGCATTAATAATAATACTAGAAAGATCAATTAACTTTTCAGAAACGGCGGGAGCAAGTCCTAGAACTGAACAAGTTGGATAACACCCAGGGTCAGCTATTAGAGATGCGTTTTTTATTTGATCTCGATAAAGTTCGGGCAATCCATAGACAGCATTAGCTTGTAAATCAGGATAGCCATGAGATGTTTTATATGTTTTTTCGAAGGTTTCAATATTTTTATATCGAAAATGAGCACTATGATCTATTACTTTTAGACCCAATTCAAGCAATTCGGGAATTATTGCCTTTGAGGCGTTGTGCGGGAGCGCGGTGATGACAAAATCGGAACTTTTTTTCAATTCATTAATATTCAATTCTGAGCATTCTATGTCACAAATACCGCGAAGACTCGGATAAATATCAGAGAACTTTTTTCCAACATAGGTTTGCGAAACAAGCTTTTGGAGCGTAACGTTAGGGTGTGAAGCTAATATTCGCACTAGCTCAAGGCCAACATACCCGGTTGCTCCAACAATACTCAATTTAATCATAATACTCACTCCAAATTGTCAATAGTAACGGCATTTCGAGTTGCCGTTTAAATAAATATACATTATATTGCATAAAAATGCAAGAAGAAAATTTCGTTTATACATTTTACACAACGAAGTTGGCAAAAAATTGTTCAAAATTTACATAGAATAGAGGTATGATAAATGATAATATACTAAAGGCATAGATATGCGAATCTATTTAGGAGGAATTTATAATGGCAAGTGTAGAACTAAAGAATATCTATAAGAGGTTTGAGGGTGGAGTTACTGCCGTAAACAACTTTAATCTTGACATTGCGGACAAAGAATTTGTTATTTTAGTTGGACCTTCTGGATGTGGGAAAACGACTACATTAAGAATGATAGCCGGCTTAGAAGAGATAAGTGAAGGCGAATTATTTATCGGGGATCGATTGATAAACGATGTTCAACCAAAAGACAGAGACATTGCAATGGTTTTCCAGAGCTACGCGCTATATCCTCATATGTCAGTATATAATAACATGGCTTTTGGTTTGAAATTGAGAAAATATCCTAAAGCTGAAATTCACAGAAGAGTTCAAGAAGCAGCGAAAATGCTAAGTATTGAGCCGTTGCTTGATAGAAAACCTAAAGCACTTTCAGGCGGACAAAGACAGAGGGTTGCGCTAGGTCGTGCAATGGTTCGCGAGCCACAAGTATTCCTATTAGATGAGCCGTTATCAAATCTTGATGCAAAGCTCAGAGTTCAAATGAGAACAGAGATTAGCAAGCTTCATCAAAGACTTCAAATTACATTTATATATGTTACTCATGACCAAATTGAGGCCTTGACGATGGGTACAAAAATCGTTGTAATGAAAGATGGGTTTATACAGCAAGTTGATTCTCCAACTGATTTGTATGAAAAGCCACAAAATATGTTTGTTGCTGGGTTTATTGGAAGCCCGACTATGAACTTCATTGAAGCTGAATTAGTTAGCAAAAACAATAAAATTAGCTTGGCTGTTGGAAAAGATATCGTAGTGTTGCCAGAATACAAGGCGAAAATGGTCAATGAAACTGCAAAAGAATATATTGGCAAGAGAGTAATTCTTGGAATTAGACCTGAATGTATTCATGATGAAGAAGCGTTTATTAGTCAAATGCCTGAAAGTATTGTAGAATGCGAAGTTCAAGTTGTTGAAAAACTAGGTTCGGAGACGTTGTTATACATGACAGTTGGTGAAACAAACGTTACCGCAAGGGTTAATCCTCGCTCTACCACTAAGCATGGGGATGTTATTAAAGTAGCTTTTGATACTAATAAAATCCTCTTGTTTGATAAGGATACCGAAAAGACTTTGGTATTTTAGTAGGCGAATGAAAAACAAATGATTTTTTCATCCTTCGAATTTTTAGTATTGTTCTTCCCAGTCGTTCTTGGCGTTTATTTGTTGTTAAGCAAATTCAAGTTTGATATTGTCGCCAAACTATGGTTAATTGCAAGCTGTCTATATTTTTATTCGCAAGGAAGCGGGAGTTTTTTCCCGTTTTTTGTTGGAACGATTTTCTTTAACTATGTTTTAGGGACTCTTATTTCGACGATGAAGGGTGAAAAGGCCAAAAGAAACAAGAAAATCCTTTTTGGGATAGCTCTCGCTGAGAACATATTACTTCTGGGTTATTTTAAATATACCGATTTCTTCATTCAAAACATCAATAACATCGGTGGGTTTGATTTTGCGCTAAAGGGCGTAATACTTCCAATTGGAATATCATTTTTCACATTTCAATTAATTGCTTATATAGTCGATTGTTATAGGGGCCTTACAAAGGAATATAGTGTACTAAATTATTTGTTGTTTATTACATTTTTCCCACAGCTAATTGTTGGACCTATAGTGCATCATGCATATATAACTCCGCAGTTTGCTGATAAAGACCAGGGCAAGATAAAAAGAGAAAATATTATCCTTGCGATTTTTTTGTTTTCAATGGGATGTGCAAAAAAACTTTTGCTAGCTGACCCATTAACAGGGTTTGCGGAAGAGTATTTTCTTAATGTAAACGTCGTTGGCGTTGCGGCTTTTTGGAAATCGTGGTTTGCGACTTTTTCGTATACTATATCATATTATTTTGATCTGTCTGGTTATGCAGATATGGCAATTGGTCTTGGACTATTTTTTAATATTAAGTTACCACCAAACTTTAATTCGCCATATAAGTCTCGAAATTTTGCTGAGTATTGGCGGAAATGGCATATGACACTTTCGAAGTTTTTATCGGATTATATTTTTAGAAGTGTTTATAAGAAAGGAAGAGGAAGTTTCAATTTTTACTTGGCAGTAATGGTTACCTTCTTTGTATCGGGCTTTTGGCATGGAGCCGGATATACCTTTATTTGTTGGGGATTGATAAATGGAATTTTTGTTGTTTCGTCACATTTCATGGAAAGGCGTGGATGGAAATTTCCAACGGCACTCGCATATATACTTACGTTTCTTGGTATAATGGGAACTAGGATACTCTTTGTGTCTAAAACATTTGATGATGCACTAAAAGTATTTAAAACGATGTTTGATTTTAGTGTCTTTTCTAAAAACGGAATTGCCGGGGTATGGAATTCTTTGAGTACATTTGTGTATGGGAATGCATTTATTCTTATAGTGTTGGCAGTCGGCACGGGAATAACTTTCTTTGCAAAAAACACTACGCAAATTACCGAAGGGTTTCAACCAAAAATGCGCTATGCAGTCTTTGCATCAATCGTATTTGCTGTTTCGCTATTTTATATGAATGGCGTGTCAAAGTTCTTGTATTTTCAATTTTAAAGTCGTTAACGGAGAGTGGAAATGAGCATCTGGAAAAAGTGGACAATTACATATTTGAGTATTGCGGTTACAGTAGTAATTGCTTTGGGTGTGTTTAATTTAATTATTGATCCATACGGCGTATTTGGACTCGATATAGTCAAGGTCGGTAGTTATGATATGCAAAATAACGAACGAACAGCAAAGTTTACATATCTTGAAAAAAATCATGACAAATTTGATTCGTATATTATTGGAGGCTCTAAAGCAGGAGCGCTAATTCCGTCGTTATTTAATCAGTATTATCCAAAAGCGAAATTTTATAATTACAATATGGTTGGTGGCAAGTTTTTTGATTATCAAAAGGTAATTAATTACCTCGTTAAAAACTATAAGGTCAAAAACATTGTTTTTCAAATTAGCATGCTTGAACTCGACCAGTTAGCGACACAACAAGATATCGGCGGCAGATTGCACGGTAAAATGGTGTCGGATTTTCCTGTTTCGTTTTATTCGAAATATATTTTTATGAATCCAAAGTATTCTTTTGACAAGCTTTCTCAGTCGTTTACTTGGAACGATGCAATGGAAAAAGATTTTCTATATCGTATTTGGGATGGCGCTTTAAACAGAAGAAAATTAGAAGCGCAGATCTCGAAAAATCCAAAAAGTGTATTTAATATTGATTATAGATTTCCGGCAAACCCGCCGAAGTTAAAATCAATTTCATACAAGTATAATTTGCAGGCGTTAAGAAACATTGTGAATTTGTGTAAAGACAACAACGTAAATCTTTTAGTAGTTGCTGCACCAACTTATAAAAGTGAATTTGAAGCATATTCAAAACAGGAGATTTCACAGTATATAGAAGAAATGTCTCAGGTTACGAGTTTCTGGAACTTTAGTGGATATAATTCGATAAACAATGATGTAACTAATTTCTATGATTATAAGCATTATAGAGAAAAAATTGCGAAGTTAATATTAGCTCGAATATTTAATGACACGAAGGTAAAAGTACCAGAAGATTTTGGCACATACGTTACGAAAGATAACGTGGAAGATCAGATTGAGGATATTGTAAACCCTGCTTCAGTAACTAAACTTGCAGATCAAGTAGTTGATGAAGCATTATTAACTAGCAAAGAAATTAAATATAAAGGGAAAACTCTAAAAGAAATGTCTTTAAAAGAGTTGAATACTTATATTGATCCGTTTGGTGTCTTCGGAAGCAACTTTGGGAGTATGCAAAGTTTTAATTTGCAGAATAATGACAGAATACCTAAAATTACTTTCCTTGACAAGAAACATGATATGTTTGATTCATATTTGCTGGGTGGGTCAAAAACGGCTGCAATTTTACCTAGTTTTTTAAAGAAGTACTATCCAAAAGCCAATTTCTATAATTTAAATATGTTTGGTGGAAAGTTCTACGATTATGAAAAAACACTAAATTATCTGGTAAAACACTATAAAGTGAAAAACATTGTTCTTCAAATAAGCTTACTTGAATTAATAAAGCTTGACACGGGTACTGACTTAAAAGGAAGGTTAGATGCCAAAGTTTCTGGCAAATCAGTTGCAGCTTTTAAATCGGAATTTATGTATGTCAACAAAAAATATGCATATGAAAAAGCGAAAGCATACAAGACTTGGGGCCCGCAAGCAATAAAAGACTTTCCGTTTAGGATATGGGATGGTTCTTATAATAGAGTGCGTCTTGAAAATATAATTAAAAAGGCACCAAATTATTTTTTCAATACAAAATATCGTTTTCCAAAAATAATCCCAAAATACAAAGTGATTTCAAGCAACTATAATTTGGAAGTTTTAAAGAGAATGGTGAAATTATGCAAGGCGAAGAAGATCAATCTTAAGGTTATTGCTGCACCAACTTATAAACAAGAGTTTGAAGCGTTTCCGCAAGGAGAAGTTGAGAATTTCTTAAAAGGGGTAGCAAAAATCGCAAAATTTTGGAATTTTAGTGGAATTAACTCAATAAGTAGTGATAAAAAAAATTTTTACGACTATAATCATTATAGAGTCAACGTTGCCCAAAAAATGTTAGCGAGAATATTCAATGACAAATCGGTATGGGTCCCGAAGGATTTTGGAAAGCTTGAGGGAGGTTCAAAGTGAAAAAGTTTATCAGTATTATTCTTTCAGTTTTAATTGTGTTTAATATTCTGACATTATTGCCAGTGAATGTGTATGCAGATCAAACTGGAGATTTTGAATATTATGTAGTTGAATACGCTGATTTTTCTCTGGCGATGATTTCGGGTTATCACGGAACGGCTTCGGATGTTATAATTCCAGATACTTTAGGTGGATATGTCGTGACATCGATTGCATCTAATTCGTTCGATGGCTGTAAGACATTAAAAACCATAGTTGTGCCTGACGCTGTTTATGGAATTTCAGATTATGCTTTTAATAATTGCTCTGGACTTACTAAAATAACATTATCAAAGAGTTTATTTGATTTAGGTAAAATGGCATTCAACGGGTGTTTTAATATGCTTGAGTTTGAAGTTCCTGCTACGAATACTAGATTTCAAAGCGATTCGGGTGTTTTGTTTTCAAAAGATAAACTGACATTACTTCAGTTTCCAAAAGGAAAAACAGGTCCATATACTGTCCCTTCTGGAGTTGCAACTATTGCAGACTATTCATTTTACCAATGTAATGGAATAAAGGAAGTTTTTATCGCGAGCTCAGTTTCTAGTGTCGGGAACAATGCTTTTAGAGCATCAAGCTTAACTAAAGCAAATATTCCGGGCAATGTTACTTCTATTGGAGAATTTGCATATGCTTTTTCAACAAAGCTGCTTGAAGTATATATTGATTCGGGTGTTTCATTTATTGGAAAGTACGCTTTTAATAGTTGCACGAGCATGAGGGCTGCAGTATTTAATGGGTTCCCTCCTTCAACTGGCCCAGGGGCTTTTTCAAGGGCATCAAAAGATTTTAAGATTTACTGTCAAGGTGCATCTGCTGGATTTTCTAATCCATGGAAAGGATACATCACAACAACAGCTGTTTATATTCCCCCTACCCCAACACCGACACCCATTATTACACCAACACCTTTGCCTACTCTTACACCACCGACTATAAATACCATTACAAATATCGATAAATATATTACTGGAAAAGCAGCAGCTGGTGGGAAAATAACTGTTTCAGTTGCCGGGAAAACAATATATAGCGCCGCCTCGAAGGGTGTATGGGGAGTGATTCTTTCTTCCACGCTTATAGCAGGCACGAAAATTGTTGCGCAAATTACTATGCCGGACAAAACAACGTCTTCGAGAACTATTTTTGTAAAACCAGCTACTCCAAAAGTTAATACAATAAAGGCAAATAGTATTCTTGTTACTGGTTCAGCAACAAAAAATAGTGTTGTATATGTGAAGATAGGAACAAAGCAGTATAATTCGACTGCAAATTCCAAAACGGGTGCTTATTCAATAAAGACCGCAAAAATTATTAAGGGGACTTTAGTTACTGTTTATTGTAAAGCTGGTGGCCAGCTCAGCTCGTCTAAGATAGTAAAGGCGATTTAAGGAGCTAAAAATGAAGAAATGTATTAGTTCTATTTTGATTATTTCTTTAATAATTCTTTTTTCCAGTAACATTATTATACGTAGCGAAACTCAAACAACATATTTGGAAATAATTAAAATTACGCCATCGAATTTGCAAAAGCAAGTAAGTGTTTATTCGGCGATAATAATAAAGGCAGATTATCCTATTATCAAAGGTGTGTCATTTGGGCTAATAAATCTTTGGGACTCGAAAAATGCAAAGGTTCCACTTAAGGTTGTAATCAAGTCCGACACATTGATTATTCAACCTTCGATAAAATTAGAATACTTGTCGGAGTATCACCTTTGTGTTCCGCGCGACGCGGTTTCTGATTCGCGGGGAAAGACTTTTGAAAAACCTATCTTGTTAACCTTTCAAACTTCAAAGCTTGTGCCCCCATCGCCTCAATACATGGGTAGATTTGATTTTAGTGACAAGGCAGGAGCGGTATTGGATTGGCCAGGAAGTACAATTCGAGGAAGGTTTAAGGGGAACACGGTTTCCGTTAAAATGCTAGCAACTGATGGGGAAAGTTGGTTTCAAGTAATTATTGATGGAAAGACTTTTCCACCTATTCGAGTTACAAACAAATCAACGGAGATATTAATTTCAAACAAATTAAAAATGGGACCGCATAAAATTGAACTAATTAAACGAACTGAGGCTTCGGTAGGAAATGCGATTTTCAGAGGTTTTGTTTATAAAAACGGAATAGAATTGCCTCCTGATTTATTTCTTGAAAGAAAGATTGAATTTATAGGCGACTCTATTATGTGTGGGTACGGAAATGAATCTCTTGATCCAACTCGGAAGTTCACTCCGCGTAACGAAAACAATTACTATTCTTTTAGCTCGGTTGCCGCGAGACAACTTAGAGCGGAGCAAGTAACAGTTGCAAAATCAGGTATGGGAATATTTCCAACAAAGAATGTTCCGAAGGGCATTCTCGACTTTTATTCAAGGACCGTTTGTGAAGTAGAAAAGAATTCTTGGAATTTCAAGAGTTGGTTTCCACATGTGGTTGTAATTAATATGTGTGCTAATGATTTAAAAACAAGCCCGTTTCCAAGTCCGAAAAGGTTTGTTGAGGAATATTTAAAGCTGATAAAAAAAGTGCGAAGCAATTATGTGAATGCTTATATAATTTGCACTTACGGAATTAGATTATCTGTAGATGGAGAAGCATACGCGAAAAAAAATATTGAAGCAGCTGTTGAGAATATGAAAGTTCATGGAGATAAAAAAATTGTTTCATTTAGATTCCCTCCTCAAGACACAAAGAAAAACGGAGCTGGGGAAGAATTTCATCCGAGCAAGGCGACGCACCAAGAAATGGCAAATATGTTAGCGGAAGAGATAAAAAAACTATTAAATTGGAGTTAAAATATTTGAGTTTTTTCGTTTTTAGATGTAAAATGTAATAAAAGTAATTAAATTGGAGGAATAATTATGAGTGATTCGAAAAACAACAAGATTTTTTGGGCAATTTTCATTGCTTTTGCAGTATTAGTGGTTCTTGGCGTAGGTGTATTTTTCTATACACAGATGAATAATTCAAAGACTGACAACTCAGGAAAATCGAAAGTCGCATTGCAAACTCCTAGTAAAGATTATTCTATTGAAGTTTCGCCGGTTCCAATTTTGCCAAAAATGGAAAAGACTATTGATTCATTTAATAAGAGCATAAACGATTCGAAGAATATTTCAAGTCCACAACCAAATGAACCATTGAAATATGTTGAGACAAGAGTTTATAAAGATAAGTCTAAGCGACTAGTATATCAGGATAAGAATTACAAATATATTATTTCTGATAATGGAAATGTCATTATAGAACAAAAAGACATTAAAAAAACTCAGGAAATCATTAAATCTACAAGTTCACCACAGCCACTCCCGTGGTATGAAAATATTGCCATGAAGGCCTCAGAAAAATTAGCGACAGTCTCAAAAGGATGTAGTTATGTACCTATCACACAAGTTTGGAAAACAGTTAAGGGGTATTTTATTACGATAAATGAAAGGTCAAATAAGAACAGTTATGGTTTTAAAGCTTTAACAGGGACAAGATTCATTTACGTTATGGGCAGAGCTGGTGAGATCTTGAACGCAGGCTATTATAAGGGTGATAAAGGCGCATTGAAAGTTGCAACTGAAACTGCTGCAAAAATCTCGCCAAATCAGGCTAAATTGATGACTACACAATTTGTAAGTACAACATACAAAAAAAACAACCTTTCTATTGGGAAAATAACAAATCTTGAATTACTAGTTTACAATTCAAAAAACGGATTTAAATTAACCTGGGAAGTTGACTTTCTATTGAAACTAAAAGATGGCGGTAACGGGAATTATACGTATAGACAAAAGATGGATGCAATCACTGGTGAAGTATTAGTTGATGCAATTGCGACTTTAAGAAATACTATTAAAAAGCCTATAAGTTCGCCAAATCCGTAATAATTATGCATGCTAGACCTAATTCTAAGAGTGGTGGTGGATTTTGAGTTTAGAGGGTGAGTGAAAAATGAATGAAATTATGATAGTTGATGTACTGAATGAGAACACAAATTTTCTTGCGGATATCTTTTCGAAGGAAGGCTATAAAGTTCACACGGTAAATAGTTGCGAATCAGCGCTATTGTCAATTGCAAAAAATGAGCCGGACATAATATTAATAGGAACCAAGCTTCCTGATATTGATGGCTTTGAAATGTTTAGCAAACTTAAATCAAAAGATTCTACAAGTGACATACCGGTAATATTCGTATCATCAATGAAAAGCCAGGAAGAAAAGATAAGAAGTTTTGAATTAGGCGCTATAGACTTTTTTGAGCACCCCATAGATAATCGAGAAGTGATTGTTCGCATTAGAAATCATATTGAACACAGAAAGGTTCATTTAGAAATTCAAAACAAAGAAGTCCATTATAGAATGCTGTTTAATTCAATGATGAACGGCTATGCGACGCATGAAATAATTTTTGATGAGAAGGGCACTCCTATAGACTATAAATATGTCGATGTCAATCCTGCGTTTGAGGCTATGACAGGAGTAAGAAGAGATCAGTGGATAGGTAGAACTGTAAGGGAGGTAATCCCTTCTATCGAAGAATACTGGATTAAAGTTTTTGGCAAAGTTGCGACAACAGGCGAACCAATGGTTTATGAGAATTATGTACAAGAAATGGACAAGTATTTTCAAACATATGCTTTTTCACCAAAGAAAAATCATTTTTCTGTTATTGCAAATGATATAACTGAAAGAAAAAATCTTGAAAAAGCCATGTTCGCTGAAAAGGAACAATTAAGAGTAACTTTTGAATCTATTGGTGATGGAATTATTACCACTGATTCTGATGGAAAGATTGTTTCTTTAAATAGAGCCGCAGAGGGATTGACAGGATGGAGCACTGAGGATGCGAGAGGAGAGCCTTTTGAAAAAGTATTTAATATAACGAATGAAATCACGGGTGCAAAAGCAAAAAACCCTGTAAAACAAGTGCTTGATACAGATGAAATATGCGAGCTTGAAAACCATACTATTTTGACTTCGAGCCAAGGAATTTCGCGAAATATTTCAGATAGTGCGGCACCAATAAAAGATGTTGCGGGCAAGACGATAGGCGTTGTTATGGTATTTGCCGATGTTACAGAAAAAAAAGCAGCCCAAAAAAGACTTTTGCAGAGCAGAGAAATAATTGAAAAGATGCAGACAGGAGTATATATCTATAATCTGGGTGATATTAATGATGATCGGACTCTAAGACTAATATTTGCAAACGAGGCATCTACTACACATTTAGGCATAAAGAAATTTGAAACTATTGGCAAATATATTGATGAAATATTTCCAAACCTTCGTAAAAACAATATTCCACATAAATTTGCAGAAGTAATCAGGACGGGTATACCGTTTGAATCAGAAGAATTCGAATACGACGATAATGATATAGCATTGTCATGTTTTTCGTTTAAAGTTTTCAAACTTGAAAAAGAAAGTGTATGTGTACTTTTTGAAAACATTACCGCCGAGAAAAGATATTTTGATGAGGTTCAATATTTGAGCTACAATGACATGCTTACAGGCTTGAAAAATCGGACGTTTTTGCAAAAAGAACTCGAAAGATTATATGATTTAGGCATTCAACCAATTTCATTAATAATGGGGGATGTGAATGGACTAAAATTAATCAATGATGTGTATGGACACATAAAAGGCGACAATTTGTTAAAAAGCGCCGCAAAGATATTTAAAGATTGTTGTCCGAAAGGCAGCGTAATTGCCAGATGGGGCGGGGATGAGTTTGTGGTCCTTCTTCCGGAAATAAACGAATCACAAGCGGAGGAAATCGTTGAATGCATAAAAAATAAGTGCGCAAAAGTTAAAGTCGAAAACATTGGGCTTAGCATTTCACTTGGGATTTCTACTAGAAATACAAAAGATGGCGGCGTAGCTCAACTTTTGGGAAGAGGAGAGGACGCAATGTATACGCATAAGCTTGTAGAAGGCAAAAGCGTAAGAAGTAAAATTATTGATTCTTTAGAGATGACACTCTACGAACGAAGTAGTGAGACTATGGATCATGCATTAAGGCTTGTAGAACTTTCGGAAAAACTGGGCAGGAAAATCAATTTATCATCTTACGAATTAGATGAAGCAGCATTGCTAGCAAAGCTTCACGATATCGGAAAAATTGGTATTGCAGACAAAATACTTAAAAAGTCGTCTTCGTTAACTGAGAGCGAGTGGACTGAAATGAAAAAACACTCAGAAATTGGATATCGAATAGCCCATTCTACACCGGAATTGGCGCATATTTCAGAACTGATTTTGTGTCATCATGAGCGATGGGATGGAACTGGATATCCGCAAAAGCTTTCGGGTGAAGGAATTCCAAAACTCGCCAGACTAATGGCGATTATTGATGCTTTTGATGTAATGACTAATGCTCGAACCTATTCGAAATTGCGAAGCAAAAAAGAAGCATTAATCGAAATCGAATCATGCGCGGGGACTCAATTTGACCCTGAAATGGTAAGAGAATTTTTGAGCATAATGGGATAAATCATCTTTCATAGCTGTTATGTTTTTGGGCGCTGTTTCCTGAGCCTAATCCGGAGAAATTTGAAAGAAGAGTTGAGGGAAGCGTTTGAAAAGAGTTATTCAATTTTTAGGTTTAAATAAGAGCATGGTCTCAATGCTGCTGATGGCGGTAATTTTGGGACTTGGCGAGAGAATGGGTGAACGCTTTTTGCCAATGTATATTTTGGCACTGGGTGGGGGAGTGTTTGTAGTAGGGTTTCTTAATTCTATTCAAAACTTCCTGGGAGCCATATATTCGTATGTCGGAGGTTATTTTTCCGATTGGCTTGGATACAAGAAATCTCTAATGGTATACACTTGCATCGCGTTATTCGGGTATGCAATTATTATCGCTTTTCCGGTGTGGCAGGCGGTACTTGTGGGCGCAATATTCTTTATTTCGTGGTCTGCACTTTCGTTGCCCGCGATTTTATCTTTGATATCTTCGACAGTGCGTGTTGAAAAACAGACCATGGGGGTGACTTTGCACTCTCTCATCAAACGCATCCCTATGGGGCTTGGGCCAGTGCTAGGAGGAGTTTTCATAAGCCTTTTTGGAATAGCAGTCGGTGCAAGAATATCTTTTGGAGTTGCATTTGCTCTTGGACTGTTTGCGCTTTGGTTTATTCACAAGTTTGTAGTCGATCATACTGAGCAGACGGCAAAGCGTCCACGAATTCGTGACAGCTTCATCAACATGTCAAAGTCGCTACGGATCTTGCTAGTTAGCGACGTGTTGGTGCGTTTTGCGGAGCAGATTCCGTACTCATTTGTAGTAGTTTGGGTAATGCAGAACAACGGTGTTTCGGCGACGAACTTTAGCATCTTGACGGTAATCGAAATGGTTACAGCAATGCTGATTTACATACCAGTTGCTTACCTGGCGGAACGCACATCAAATAAGCTCCTAATAGTGATAACATTCGGATTTTTCACAGTATTCCCTGTTATTTTGATTTTTTCAACGGCAATGCCAATGCTAATTATTGCATTTATCATTCGTGGACTTAAGGAGTTTGGGGAGCCGACGCGTAAGGCATTAATTGTGAGGTTGGCGCCTGAAGGAAATAAAGCCTCGGTTTTCGGGACATACTATTTGCTCAGAGATACGGTGGTTTCGATTGCAGCTCTTTCAAGTGCATTGCTTTGGAACGTCTCCCCAGCAACCAATTTTGTCGTGGCGGCATGCTTTGGGGTGATTGGGACTACGGTATTTGCTGTGTTTGGGAGGGATAAATAGTACAAAACCTATTGCTAAAAAAGCACGATTTAGGCATAATTAATTGGACCAATAAGCGCATTGAAAAGTGACGCCCAAAATAACGGTTCAAAATGAGAGGAGAAAGTTGAAATGAATGAAGTTTTTGAGAACGTAACAGTGGTAAAAAAGGCAAACGTGTACTTTGGAGGGACAGTGACTAGTCGCACAGTGCTTTTTGCGAATGGCGAAAAGAAGACCCTCGGCATTATGATGCCTGGCGAATATGAATTTGGGACTGCTTATGCAGAAATCATGGAGATTATTGCGGGGAAAATGGAGGTTCTGCTTCCTGGTGCGGACGAATGGATTACAGTTGTTGGTGGAGAAACGTTTGAGGTTTCAGCAAACTCGAGTTTTAAATTGGTAGTTGAAGAAATATCAGATTATTGCTGTTCGTATATTAAATAAGAGATAGCTAAATGAAATTTCTGAGGGGGAAAAAAGATGATCAAAATATATCCATACAGTCAAGTTTTAAAGCAGTCAGAATTGTATAAAGTTAAGGTGGTTTCACAGAAGCGCGAGGTGCAAGAGCTTTTCGTGCACGGCAATATTGTAGCTGATTTCACGAGCCTGGAGTTTGATGAAAAGGTTACTTTCGAAATTACGGTTAAATCTGAAGATGACTTGAATCCAGAGAAGGTTTCGGTTCATCCAACCAGTCGAGGAATCCAATGCACTACAAAGGGAAAGCAGATCATTTTTTCAATGGAGAAGGCTGAAAATATTAAGGTTGATATAGCAGGTTTGCAGGATTTGTTTTTATTTTGTGCAACGCCTGAAAACGGCTTGGATGTTGTAAATCCTGAAGACCCGAATGTTTTTTACTTCAAAGCTGGCCAAATTTATGATGTTGGCAAGCTGGAGCTTTCAAGCAACCAAACGCTTTATATTGAAGGTGGAGCGGTTCTTTTTGGAACTGTATACGGAATTGGAAATAATATTCGTGTGCTAGGCAGAGGAATTATAGATGGCGGTTATGAAATAAATAAACCTCGCGTGCACAGAAACAACATGTTGTTTGAGAATTGTACCAACCTTTTAATTAAAGATGTCACGTCAATCAATCCGATGAGTTGGATGACCGTGCTTGGAAATTGCGACGGTGTCGTTATACAAAATATCCGCGAATTAGGTTATGTAGTGGGCTCTGATGGTGTAGATGTATGTGGCTCGCGCAACGTACTTATTGAAGATTGTATTATCAAAAACAATGACGATTGCATTGTACTTAAGTCTTTTGTGAGATCCAATGCAGCGCAACCTTGGGACAAAGACGTTATCAATGTGGTGTCAAGAAATTGCGTATTTCAGACCTTATTCAATGGTGCAATAATGGAAATTGGTCACGAACTTGTTACAGACAAGGTGGAGCACGTAGTATTTGAAAACTGTGATGTTTTGGGTACTCATGGCTTTGGATCAGTCTTTTCCATCCGTAACTGTGACTACGCTTTTGTTTCAGATGTGCTTTACAAAGATATTCGAATTGAGCATTGCTATGACCAAATTTTTGAGTTGCGTGTCATGGAGTCGATGTACTCCAAATCCACTAAAAAAGGAATGGGACAGGTTCGAAATGTGCGCTTTGAAAATATTTACTGGAAATCCTCCGTTGAGAATTTAGGTTATACGACATCATTGATAGGTGGTCATGACAATGAGCACACTGTCGAAGACGTGAGCTTCAAGAATTTTTATATTGACGGGAAAAAGATAACGAGCCTTGATGAGTTGAATATATTCTTTAGATATAGCGACAATGTGCGGTTGGTTTAAAAAAGTGGACTATTCTTAAATATAGGAATATAATGAGTTTATCTTTTTTATAACAATATTCATTATTGCGAAAATTGAACTGACAACTTGTATAGATAAAAATGGAGGAGCTTATGAGCGTATCGAAAAGCAAGAAAACTGCTTCAATGCAAGGTAAAGCTGGTTATTTCCCAGTTGTAGGAATCGGGACTTCAGCTGGTGGGTTGTCTTCGCTTGAAACTTTTTTCTCGGGTATGTCGCATAAAGAAACTTTCAACATGGCATTTGTTGTTGTTCAGCACTTAGCGCCAACTCATGATAGCATTCTAACTGAAATAATTAGCAGATTTACAAGCATGAAAGTCTTTGAGGTAGTAAGTGGAATAACTGTAGAGCAAAATTGCATATATATTATTCCGCCAAATAATAATATGGCTTTTTTAGAAGGAAAGCTTATTCTTACAAGATTTGACTCAGAACAAAACAACAGAAACCCTATTGATTTATTCTTTAATTCTTTAGCTGAAAATTTAGGTAAAAACGCAGTTGGAATTATTTTTTCTGGAACTGGAAAAGACGGGTCGGAAGGCATTAAAAGCATTTCTAATAACAGAGGACTAGTTTTAGTACAGACTCCGGAGACGTCGGAATTTGACGGAATGCCTTTGAGCGCAATATCTACCGGTCATGTTGATTTTGTTCTTCCTATAATTGAAATGCCACAAAAGTTAATAAACCACTTTAAAAATAGATCTTCAAACAATACAGAAGACTTTACGCATCGAAATAAGTCTATTAAGTTCGGCAAGACTGTAGCAGATATACTCGAATTAGTTAAAATAAAAACAGGAAATGATTTTTCGCAGTATAAAGCCAGTACAATTGAGAGACGAATCGAGCGTCGACAAAGTTCATTAAACTTAAAAACATTAGATGATTATTTGATTTGGCTTAAAAAAACCCCGGATGAAGTTGAAGCTCTATTTCAAGATATTTTAATAGGCTTAACGAGTTTTTTCCGTGACAAAGAGGCTTTTAATGCCCTAAACGAAAAGGTGATTCCTAGGTTGTTTGAGGATAAACCAAATGGGGGTTTGATACGTATTTGGTCTGCTGGATGTTCCACCGGTGAGGAAGCTTATTCTATTGCGATACTTATTCATGAACAGTTACAGCTAGTAAAACAGTTATACACCATACAGATATTTGCAACAGATTTGGATGGGTTTGCAATTTCTAAGGCTAGAACTGGTGTGTTTTCGAAGAGTATTGAAGATCAGATTTCATCAGAGAGATTGGAAAGATATTTTGTAAAGAAACCCGATGAAAATTCTTATCAAATTAAAAAAGGAATTAGAGATATGTTGATTTTTTCGGAACATAATGTAATTAAGTCACCTCCTTTTTCGAAAATTGACCTTATTGTTTGCAGAAATCTTATGATTTATTTAGATAGTCAATTGCAAAAAAAACTTTTAGCTACCTTCCATTTCGCACTTAATCAGGGGGGAATACTATTTTTAGGTTCATCCGAAACTTATAGAGATTCCAATGATTTATTTGCAACAGTAGATAGAAAATATAAGTTGTTTTCTAAAAAAGATATATTTAAAGAAAATAAGAGTTCAGCTTATCTTACATTTGATTCTCGGAAAACGGCTGTTGAATCAATAATAGAGCAGAACGATAATAGAAAGCTATTACCTGAAAAACGTTCTCTTAGAGAAATCACCGAAAAAGCGCTTGTAAAACATTTTAATGCAAGCGCTGCGCTGGTTAATAGCAAAGGTGACATTTTGTTCTTGCACGGTAGAACCGGACAATATTTAGAACCTTCTCCAGGAGTAAATGATAAAAACAACATACTTAAGATGGCTAAAGACGGTCTGCAACTGAAACTTAAAACTGTATTCTTAAAGTCTGTTTCTTCAAATGAATTCATGAAGGTTACGGAAATCATTATGAAAATTGATGGTATGCCCTCACTTATTAATATTACAGTTATGCCTTTACTTCCTACAACTGAAAATTCTAGCGAAGAGCGCCTTTATTTAGTGATTTTTGAGCACGAACTTACGAAAGTTATTGCAGATTCGAATACTGAAAAATCACAAACAGAAAATTCACACAACTCAGATATTCTACTAAAAGAAGAAATTTCAGTATTAAAGAATGAATTACTATCTAAAGACGAGGGATTATTATATGCAATTGAAGAGTTGGAGTCTGCCAATGAAGAATTGAAATCCTCAAATGAAGAGATGCAATCTATCAATGAGGAAATGCAATCGAGTAACGAGGAGCTAGAGTCTTCCAGAGAGGAAATGCAATCAATTAACGAAGAGTTGGCAACGGTTAATAGCGAATTATCGAGCAAAGTTTTAGATTTATCCACCATATATAGTGATATGAATAATCTTTTAGCAGGAACAAATATTGGAACAGTGTTTGTTGATTTTGACTTTAAAGTCTTACGGTTTACGCCAGCGGTTGCAAGTATTCTCAATCTCATTCCGGGTGATGTCGGTCGACCTATTGTTCAAATTGTTTCAAATCTAATTGGTTACAAGAAATTGGGGGAGGATTTAGAGGCTGTATTGAACGATTTGTGTACGCTTGAAAGTGAGGTGCAAACTGATAACGGGGAATATTACATTATGAAGATTCAACCATATCGTACTATTGAGAATGTAATAGCAGGAGCAGTTGTCACTTTCGTAAATATTACTGAAAGAAAAAAAGCTCAAGAGGAGAAGACTCTTTCTGAGATACGATTTCGTAGACTATTTGAAACTTGTCCAGATGGGATCATACTTCTTGATGCTGAAACGGGAAGAATTAATAGTGTAAATCCACAATTAATTAGCTTACTTGGCTACTCTGAAAAAGAATTAATTGAAAAGTCAATTTGGGATATCGGACTTTTCAAG
>Ga0194063_10000516_pt1 | contig 27741 bp, 26 predicted proteins | sample SepL3720m_MetaG_FD_155459 | JGI IMG/M metagenome (GOLD analysis project Ga0194063, IMG submission 155459) | Anoxic zone freshwater microbial communities from boreal shield lake in IISD Experimental Lakes Area, Ontario, Canada - Sep2016-L373-20m | ecosystem: Environmental > Aquatic > Freshwater...
GGCGGGGCGCCCATCTCAAGAAGTCTCTGCCTGAGATAAAAAACGGGAATCAAGCCTCCGTCAAGGGTTCAGCAGGGATGAAGTTCGCGGTGGGCTTTCCCGCCCTCTGAATGGGTACGCTGGATCAATGGCGGTTTCTTCGTGCTGGAGCCCGAGGTGCTCACCACCATCTCCGGTGATGAGTCGGTGTGGGAGCGGGATTGTTTGCCGGTGATCGCCGAGGCCGGCCAGCTCAATGCCTATCAGCATCAAGGCTTCTGGCAGCCGATGGACACCCTGCGCGATCGCCAGCAGCTGGAGGAGCTGTGGGCGAGCGGCAAGGCTCCCTGGAAGTGCTGGTGAACCCTGATCCTTCCTTCTGGAGCGGGCGGCGGGTGCTGCTTACGGGCCATACCGGCTTCAAGGGCAGCTGGCTGGCCCTGTGGCTGCTGGAGCTCGGCGCGAAGGTCACCGGCTTCGCCCTGGAGCCGGAGACCGATCCCAGCCTGTTTGCCCAGCTGGAGCTGGAGCGGCGCCTTGAGCATCGCCTTGTCGACATCCGCGATGCCACCCTGCTGACGGAGCTGGTTGCCGAAACACGTCCTGAGCTGGTGCTGCACCTGGCCGCCCAGCCCCTGGTGCGCCGCAGCTACGCCGAGCCCACGGCCACCTGGGCCACCAATGTGATGGGCACGATCCACCTGCTGGAAGCCCTGCGCGGGCTGGAGGAGCCCTGCACGGCGGTGCTGATCACCACCGACAAGGTGTATCGCAACAACGAGTGGCTCTATGGCTACCGCGAAAACGACCCCCTCGGCGGCCATGACCCCTACAGCAGCAGCAAGGCGGCGGCGGAATTGGCGATTGCCAGCTGGCGCGCCAGCTTCTGCGGCACCTTGCCCCACCAGAGCCCCTATCTGTGCATCGCCAGCGCCCGCGCCGGCAACGTGATCGGCGGGGGTGACTGGGCTGCAGACCGGATCGTGCCGGATGCGATGCGGGCCCTGGGGCGGGGCAAGCCGATCGGCGTGCGCAATGCGGCGGCCACCCGCCCCTGGCAGCACGTGCTGGAGCCCCTGGGCGGTTATCTGCTGTTGGCGGAGCGTCTGAGCGCCGATCCCTCCTTGGCTACCGCCTTCAACTTCGGCCCCCAGCTGGAGGCCAATCGCAGCGTGAGTGAGTTGGTGGAGCAGGCCCTGCGCCACTGGCCTGGAAGCTGGCAGGATCAGAGCGATCCCCAGGCCCCCCACGAGGCCAGCCTGCTCAACCTGGTGATCGACAAGGCCCACCACCAGCTGGGCTGGAGCCCCCGCTGGGATTTCGCCACCACCGTGGAGCGCACTGTGGGCTGGTACCGGCAGGTGCAGGAGGGGCAGGCGTCGGCCTTGGCCTGCTGCCTGGCGGATCTGGAGGCGTTTAAGTAAGAGAAATGCAGGCAAAATGCACTCTGAATACCCGCCAGCTTCGAAGCAAGGCCCTCGTCGATTTCTAGTCTCCTGCCATTGCGGCGGGCACACCTGTCTTTGATCCCAGCCCTGAAGAGCTGATCTGTCAGGTTCGCGAGCAAGGGGCGTTACTAGATACTACTGGTTGGTGTGGTAAACCAATCCGCTTCGAAATTCCGGTTGATGGAGTGCTCATCGCAGCAAATCTCTGCCTGCGATGCAACTGGCAATCACTCTGCCATTAAGTTTCAGCAGGATTGAGATTCTATGCGAGCCGTCCGCTCCCTGGATGGAGACTGTAAACTCACGTGAATAGATGAAGCATTTTGTTCATGGCTGACCATCGGGAACGTCAGATAGTGATCGCCGTGGCATCGCCAGAAAATGCTGCTCACAGCAATGGCATCCGAACCTTCCTGGAGATTGCTTTATTAGCCCAGCAGCAGGGTTATGAGGTGGCGATCTTCCCTTCGATCGCTGAAGCGGCCTCTGCCTGCCAGCTGCCAGAGGCGTACCGGTCACTGAGAGTTATACAAAGTATTCCCGCCAACGCATGTGTGATCGTAGGCGACAGCATCGGTGACGAAAGACTTGCCTACATTCGATCGTGTACACCTCGTCTCTGCCATTATAGCGGTGCTCCCTATGGACTGTTCACTGGTGTGTATGCTAATTCCTGTCGCGGCCTGCAGGGAGAACGGCATGCTGTTTACAGCCCCATGGTATCAACCCAATTCCCCTATTTCTATGTTCAGCCGGCGCTGCCTGAGCTTGAGCAGTTGATCACAACCAGATCGATAGAGCGATCTCACACGGTGCCCAAAATTCGATCAAAAACACTAAAAATATGCATCTACTCTGGCAAGGGCTATCTAAGGCATCTCCCTCGTCAGCTCCGCCGTTTGATTCGGCTTTCCCGCTCTTGTCTTATTACCCGGCTTCAACCTGCCACAAAGGCTGATCTTTATCAAGTTATTGCAGATTCTGATGCGATGATATGCTTTGATCCCATGACCAGCCTGCCATACGAAGCATCTTTGCTTGGAAGGCCTTGCCTTGTGATGTCTGGATGGGATGAGCCGAGCTTTCTAGACCTATTTCCTGTTGCAACTGATGGAATTGTTTTCGAGGATATTGATAAATTCTTATCTCTGATTGAAAATGGTTTCGACCATACTGAAGTATTGGCTGGTTACCGTCGCGCCAAGCTCGAAAACCAGGCCTCCGTCTCAGCCCTCATTGCTTTTGCCTTGGGAGAAGATGCTAGGGGCACTCCTAAGCCTCCGGCAGATATTGCATCCTATTGGTTGTCGCGTCAACCATTTCTCCAGATGCTGAGTCTTCCTAGCATGCAGTTACCTCAACTAGAAACGGCGCTTTATCCATATCACTTTAGTGACCATGGACGGCGTTTCTTGAGGCGTTCCCGCCACTTACTTGGGGCTCTTCATGCACGGCTGAGGATGGTTCACTAGCACTTAGACTGCAAGATCCCTAATTTTGCTTCAGAATGTCTTTTGCTGCAGTCCCCCATGACCCAGAAAAGAGAGAAAATCCCACCCAACACCCTTCGGATGCCGTAGCATTCAAGTGCATATTTACCTCGATCACTTGCCATGCAGCGAATCAAGAAATTTATCCCATTTTCTGTAAAGTAAAAGCTAAAGGAGGTCGCCGGATGTCAGCCAATGAAAGTATACATGCCAGCTTCATTGAACCCTGCATCCATGAAGCTGGCAGAGTAGCACTATGGCTATGCGAAGGAGTACTTCAATGTCTTTGGATCCGTTAAGCCCATCCGCTTGGCAATGGCTGTGTTGGTTTCACCGGCTCCGCAAGCCAACACGATCTGCGCCCTCTGCACGATCGAATGGGGCAACGACCTTGAGTTGGCGATGCTCTGGAGTTGCTGAACCTCATCGTCGCTGAGAACCAGCGGCGGCATCGGGCGACCAACTGCCATGGAACGACTCCCCTCAGGAGACACTCCTTACTTTAGCTGTTATTTCCGGGACTGTATACTGGCGCCAAGCTCTTAACGAGGGAAGCAGTTATTGAGTTGACAAAGAATTGGCTTAATAGTGTGAGGCGAGAAAAAGAGCAAGGCCAGAATGAGCCATGCGCAAGGACAGTCTGCTCAGCGCAGCTCATGCATGCACATTGCTTTCATGGTAAGCGACTTGGCGAGGATATAGATTTAGCCTGATGTGTAATTGAGCAATCGCGTAGTTATCAGCCAATTCCGGAAGAGATGCTTGATGCTTGGTGAAGGTTTTCTGGGCTTAACAAGAAGCCAAATGCCGGAACCAGCCAATTCATGGCTTTGAAGTTCAACAACATCAAAATGCCTAACGATTCGGGGCAGCCACCAAGAGCTTGGTTGTTGTATCAGATGAGCATTGCGACCGTCAGCCAAGACCTTTACCGCAGGGCCCATGTGGATGCTAAAAAAACCCATCCTTGTGGTAATTGAAGCGAGCTCGTCAAGAACATTATTCAGTTGCCTTGGTTCGATATGCTCAAGGACATCTATACAGCAAACTAAATCGGCGGGCTTCGGATGTCCGTACTCAGGGAACACAGGATCATAGGGAAAGTAGCCGCTGGGGCGCACTCCCAAATCATGTAGGCCGCGGAGCAAATTCTTCTTGCCGGCGCCGTAATCTGATACAGAAGCTAGCTGGTACCGGCTCATCATTCCCGCTACAATTGGAGCAAACGACAGCGAAGCAACACCGTAGTCAGCTCGCTGGTGGAGTTGGCGCTGGAGACTGAGGTACTCGGAAGTGATAGTTTTTGGGCGCATTTGTTGATTTGAATTGTTGAACAAAGGAGAGATTTGGCTGGAAACAAGTATAGCTTTGAATTGGCGCCCGAGTCAACAAATCGCTTGCATGCGCTTGCCTTGCCATTGCCTACCGCAGCCGCTCAAGATCTTAAGCACAGCCACCAGCACCAGCAGCCACCAGCAGCAGCTAACAAGCGGGAATCCGAGCACCTCGCCGAATCCCGGTGTCTGGGATCGATTTGGGGAAGCTGATCAGATCGAGCTCGGTTGCAGCAGAGGCGGTTTCGGGCACAGAGAATGAGCAAGACCACCCAATGAACACAATACCCGCAACCCAGGCCGGCGCTTGTGACACACTTTGAATTAGTCTTGGCCTTTAAGGGAAGCACCTCCCTAGAGGAAGTTCAAGCAGCTCCCGGATGGCCACCCACTACCGTTCGTCCTAGACCAATGAAGAGAGTCTAATCATGAATGCTGATTTCCGCAGTTGGAAAGGATCATAGGCTGTCTATTCGGTATCGCTAAGCTCCAGCTCTTGCAATGATAAGGAGAATGCCTGCGGGGTAGCCCTATTCCCATGGCAAAACCGATGCGATTAGTACCAAGACAACTAAAGAAAAGTCTGATGCGAAACTTGCGGTTTAAATCCCCAGGCGGATTGTGGGCCAAGCTGAGGGAGAGGCTTACGCATGCGACATTGACGGTGGATTGTGGCAACGCTGCGGGATGGATCCTGGCTCAAGGCATTGGCCGTCTCAATAGGAGAAGACAATCAAACCAATCAACAAGTATTTGCTTCTGCTGCTCCACTCTACATGCGATCTGCAACATAGCGGATCCACTCATGACCGAGACAAATACTGTGTTTTTTTACACCCTATATGCTAGCCATCTCTACGAGTTTATCCGCAGGCTCGGTTTTAAAGCATTTGGCTCATCAGATTGGTGCGTTGCCTTAGTACTGCTCTCTGAGGCCGCTCGCGGCAATCAAATCGTAATTTGGATTCCACACTTATCGCCACTCGACTATTCGCATTTTGTGCGTAGTCTCATCCTCGGTCTGACTGCATTCCAGTCCGTAAAGCACATCGACGACGGCATGGGATTCATGTCTAATGAAACCCATATTTATCGAATGGGCTATCTATCTAGGAGCGAGTTAATCCACTCATGGGACTTTCTTCCAATGCCCTCAAGAGTTGGCTTTCCCGCAACACTTAGCCGCTCTCGGTTTCGCCATGCTCTTGAAGTTGTCAGATTGCGAAATCCATCATTAATTAGCCAGGGCTTGGCCCGAATACGCGAGATCAGCGCTGCACAAACCTGTACTCACGTAAACCTCATACTGGCCGCGAAGTTATTGGATGCAGACTTATGCTTAAGGCAGTTGGGACAGAGCGATCAGCCGTCCCAAACTTTATATATTCCCCATTATAATGCAGTAAAAAACGATTCTCGCCTTGCTATATTGTTTCCCAATCTCAACCTTGCCATTCCAGAATTTGGCCTACTTGGAATTGCAGAGGTCATGCCATCTAGAATCTTTTTTGGTGTGACTTCTTCGGCCATATTCTTAATAGAACTTTTATTGAGGGTTGATACTTCACAGGCCGTAGAGTTTGTATTTGTAGGGACACAGCATTGCAAGGATGCTCATGCCAACGAAATGATTATGTTCCGTGAACTGCTGAGTCACTACCAAGGACAACGGGCATTGAAAGAAAAAGACATACACATTCAGGTTCCATAGCTTCTTCTGGCTATGCAACGCCTCGGTACATCTCATGCTAACAGGAATAAGGCTGTCCTCGAAATGGTACATAGGGACTCCTGAAAAAGTTTCTTGCCAGGCAGGGCCAATGCCGTCGCCGCAGAAGGGTTTTGGCTTTTCAGGAGTCCCCACATACCTGCTGATGGCCGATAGAACAATCTTTAGGAAAGCGCGAGTTCCATTGCTGGGACCAGCATTTTCCAGCTATGCTACTAGGACCACTATCTTTAGTTGCCAGTGATCAGCCGTGAAGAATGCACTTAATCTGTTCTAGTAAAGCGGCAGGCTCTATTCTGGGAACGGGGTAATTCGCATGAAATCCCAATCCTGCGGAACGCTGACGGCAGGGTGATTGCCGCTTGAGCAACAGGCAGAGATTGAATACGATTAACACTTCGCCAACCAGGATTCCAAAAGCGAACTGGTCTGCTAGGCCAGCCGTGGCTGTCCGATGACGCCCCCATTGGGGCTACATCGGACAGCCACGATCAGGGGCCGGGGCCGACGCAACCACCACCAAGCGGAGACTGAGATGCTGCGCCATTCATCAACTCGTGGCCCATGAAAAGCAAAAAGCAGTAAGCTGCGAAAAGATGTTCAATGCAGGCACCTCGATCGGACAACAACGCTGATTGGTACCGCAACTGCCCTTGAATACACCCATCTGGCCGCCTACCTCACCTCCCATCCGCGTGACCTCGCTTCCCGACCTCAAGGCCCAGATCCTCAGCCTCACGCGTGACTACGCCCGCCAAGCCCACGCCTCCCATCGCCCTGCGGTGGATCCCGCTCGCACCCCCTGGACGGAGGGCAGCCCGATCCCCTATGCCGGCCGGGTCTTCACCGAAGACGAGGTGGAGGCCGCCGTGTCGGCCACCCTCGATTTCTGGCTCACCCTTGGGGCCGAAGGCGAGGCCTTCCAAAACGAACTGGCCGCCTTCCTCGGCGTGCGGGCCTGCTTGGCTGTGAACTCAGGGTCCTCGGCCAACCTCCTTGCCCTTTCGGCCCTCACCTCTCCCCTACTACCCTCCGACCGGCGGCTGCGGCCCGGTGATGAGGTGATTACGTGCGCGGCTGGCTTTCCCACCACCGTCACACCGATTCTGCAGAACGGCTGCATCCCTGTCTTCCTCGACAACGATCCCGTCACCGGCAACCTGCGGGTCGACCAGCTCGAGCAGGCCTATGTGCCTGGCCGCACCAAGGCGGTGATGGCCGCCCATGCCCTCGGCAACCCTTTCGATCTGGCGGCGGTGCTCGCCTTCTGCCGCCGCCATCAGCTCTGGCTGATTGAGGACAACTGCGATGCCCTCGGCTGCTCCTACACGATGCCGCGCACCTTGGCCGAAAGCCTCGGCTTCAAGGACAACAGCCCCGGACTCGACGCCGGCTCCGAGCACGTGATCCGGTGGACCGGCACCTGGGGAGATCTGAGCACCCAGAGCTTCTACCCGCCCCACCACCTCACCATGGGCGAAGGCGGCGCCGTGAACATCGTCAACAGCGCCCTGCTCCGGCGCATCGTCGAGAGCTTCCGCGACTGGGGCCGCGACTGCTGGTGCCCCAGCGGCAAAGACGACACCTGCGGCAAGCGCTATGATTGGCAGCTGGGCGAACTGCCGAAGGGCTACGACCACAAATACATCTATTCCCACTTCGGCTACAATCTAAAACCGCTCGATCCCCAGGCCGCCATCGGCCGCGTGCAGCTGCGCCGCTTGCCGGAGTTCATCGAGGCCCGCAAACGCAACTGGCTTCAGCTTCGCCGGGGACTCGAACCCCTCAGCCACTTGCTGGAGTTCTGCCTACCCACCCATGCCACCGGCTTTGATCCAGCCACTGGCAACTTCCAATGGGACGACAGCGGCTGCAGCACCGATTGCAGCTGGTTCGGGTTTCTGCTGCTGGTCAAACCCGAAGCTCCCTTCACCAGCTCCGATCTGGGCCGGCACCTGGCCAGTTTGGGCGTCGGCACCCGCATGTTGTTCGGCGGTAACCTTTTGAAGCAGCCGGCGTTTGTGCAATTGCGCAAGGAGCGGCCCGATGCGCTGCGGCTGGTGCAGCCGGAGATGCCGGGGGCGGATCTGGTGATGGAGCGGGCCCTTTTCTTGGGAACCTATCCGGGGCTTACCGTGGAAATGATCGATCGGGAGATCGCTCTGATACAGGAGTTTGCAGCCGATTTCGTGGCATTGTCGTTGTGAGCTTGGGCAACGCACTGGTTTTCGGAGCGGGCGGGGCGTTGGGTTCCGCGATCGTCTCAGATCTCGAGAACCAGGGATTCCAGGTGGCCACCGCCGGTTCCACTTCGATCACTCGCGCCTTCGGCGCACCTGTTCACATCCAGCTGGCTTACGATATTCCTTCGCAATCCGAGTCCTTCAACAGCCTGCCGGAGCTTCAGGCCGTGGTATGGGCGCAAGGCCTCAATGCCAGCGATGCCATTACAAGCTTCGACCCCGCCACCTTCCAGCGGCTTTGGCAGTCGAATGTCCTGTTCATCGCCGCCAGCCTCGCCTCGCTCCTCGCCGCCGGCAAGTTAGTGCAGGGTTCCAAGCTCTGCGTGATCAGCTCCATCTGGCAGCTGGAGAGCCGGCTCGCCAAACTCTCCTACACCGTATCGAAAGCGGCCCTGCATGGTCTCGTCAAGTCCTGTGCCATCGATCTCGGTATCCGGGGCATCTTGATCAATGCGATTCTACCTGGAGCTGTGGAAACACCCATGACCCGCAGCCAACTCTCCAGCGAACAGATCGACGCGATCATCGGCCAGACCGCCCTAGGCCGCCTAGCCGATCCCCAGGACATTGCCGCAGCAACCACCTTCTTGGTGGGCCCGTCCAATCGCTTCATCACCGGTCAATTCCTCACGGTGGATGGCGGCTTCATCGGCTTCAAGCACACCTGATTCCTGGCCATGGGCACCCAATCCGTTCTCTCCCTGCCACCCATCGAGATCCAGAGTTCTCTGTCCAATTACACCGTGGCCTTCAACGGCCTCACCAACCTTGCCCAATGGCAGCCGCATGCGGATGCCCTGATCGTGGATTCCTTCTTCCTGGGACGCCTCAACCTCCCCACGAACGTACCGGTGATCCATGTGAACGCCTCAGAGGATGCCAAGTCCTTGCCGGCCACGATGGACCTGTTTATTGCGCTCAAGCAGGCAGGGCTCGGCAGGGGATCCCGGCTGCTCGCCGTGGGGGGTGGCGTGATTCAGGACATCGCCACCTTCGTGGCCTCGCTCTACATGCGAGGCATCTGCTGGAGTTATGCGCCCACCACTTTCCTGGGCATGGCGGATTCCTGCCTGGGTGGCAAGAGCTCGATCAATGTGGGGGAATTCAAGAATCTGATCGGCAATTTTCACCCCCCTAAGTATATTGAAATCTTGCCGATTTTTGCCCGCAGCTTGCCAGCGGTGGAGATTGCAGGCGGTGCTGCTGAGGCGGCCAAGATCGCCTTCTGCCGAGGGCCCGAGGCCTTCAACACCTACCTGAAGCTTGCGGAACCCATCTTCGCTAATACTTGGACGGAGGCTGATCTTGCCCAATTGCTTCATGCCACCTTGCTGGTGAAGCAATGGTTCATCGAACGGGATGAATTCGATCAGGCCGAACGCCGCCTGCTCAACTTTGGACACACCTGGGGCCATGCCCTCGAATCAGCGACCGATTTCGCCATCCCCCATGGGTTGGCAGTGGCGCTTGGCATGCTGGCTGCGATTCGCTTCGCCGGGGATCCCCCTTCCTCTGTTGCCCTCGAGGAGCACTGCCTCAAGCTGTTGCGACCCGTTTTGGAGCCACAGCAGATCTCCCGCTTCGATCCTGAACGGTTCGCACGGGCCTTCGAAGGTGACAAGAAACATTCCGCTGGCCATTACAATCTGATCATTCCGGCCCCGCCGCTCTCCGATGGCCTTGGGGTGCAAGAGATCCGCGTCACCGCCGATCGCCAACAGTTTGATCGCATCCTTTCAGTCATGCAGGATGCCCTCTCCACCGTATGAACTGATCCAGCGATGAAGTACTCCGACGCCATGTTCAACTGGCTCAAGGCTAGTGGCTTCACTCACTGCTACTTCGTGGCGGGAGGAAACATCATGCACTTGCTCAATTCCGCCAGACTATGCATGGTTTGTGTCCCAACCGTGCACGAAGTCGCTGCGGTGATTGCGGCTGAGTACCATAACGCCACTCTCAACAACGGTGCCGCTGCCGAAGGGGTTGGCAGGGCAATGGCCATGGTCACCGCAGGGCCGGGCCTCACCAATGCGGTCACAGGCCTTGCCGGCGCCTTCCTGGAAAGTCGGGAACTGCTGCTGCTTGGGGGGCAGGTGAAGGTTCAGGATCTTGCCCCGCAGGGGTTGCGGCAGCTCGGTATTCAGGAGGTGGATGGGGTGGCCGTTGCCGCCCCCCTGTGCAAGCGCAGTCTGTGCCTCAGCGAACCCCTTGATTGCGAAGCTTTTCTCGCAGAGGTGTCCGCCACGTGGAACGGTCGCCCCGGCCCGGTGTTCCTTGAACTGCCCCTAGATGTTCAGGCCATGGCGGTACCTGATGCATGGACTGAGCCATCAGCGCTTACGCGCCCATCTCCACCCATCCCCATTGCTTCACCAGCTGTGGTGCAGCAGGTGGCCGAACGGATGGCCAGGGCTGAACGACCTTTGTTGCTGCTCGGGGGTGGCCTTTCCCTGCCCTGTGCGGCTGGGAACGAAGAGGCCCTCTCCGCGCTCAGCCTTCCCGTGATGACCACCTGGAACGGTGCTGATCGTTATGGCTCTGATCACAGCAACTATTTTGGTCGCCCTAATACCTGGGGGCAGCGCTATAGCAACCTTCTGCTCCAGCAGGCTGATCTTGTCGTGGCTGTTGGCACACGTCTGGGGCTCCAGCAAACCGGCTTTAATTGGCAGGCCTTTTTGCCTGTTGGTGAACTCATTCAGATAGACATCGATCCTGCGGAATTGGAAAAGCCAAATCCGTTGAAGAATCTGGCCATCCTGGCTGATGCCAATCAATTTCTCTCTGATTTGCTAAAGTATTCTCTGGGGCTCCATCTTGATTGGCTCACATTCTGCGCCAAGGCGAAATCTGCTCTGCCTCTTTCAGAGTCTTGCAACGCAACCCCTGAAGGCTTTCTCAATCCCTATGACATGGTTGCAGAGCTTGCCAAGCTCTGTGGAGCACGAGACCAGATCCTTCCGTGCAGTAGCGGTGGAGCCTTCACTGTGATGATGCAAGGCTTCGATCTGCGCCAAGGGCAAACCATGATTACCGACAAGGGTTTGGCAAGCATGGGTTATGGTTTGTCGGGTGCTATTGGTGCTTCTATTGCTGCTCCTGCAAATCGCACTGTACTGGTGGAAGGAGATGGTGGATTTACCCAGAATCTGCAAGAGCTCGCCACGGTCGCCGTTCAGCAACTCAACCTGAAGATCTTCCTGTTTTGCAATGAAGGCTATGCCTCAATCCGCATGACCCAGAAAAACTATTTTGGTGGCTCTTATATTGGTTGCGACGTATCTTCAGGGCTTGGGTTTCCTGATTGGCGCCTTCTCTGTGATGCCTATGGAATTTCATCAATGAGACTTCCCTCGGGTTGGTGCCATGATCCAGAGTTTCTGGAACGATGGCATTCAGCGGCTCCAGCTATGTTTCTGGTGCCGATATATCCTGAACAAACCTATTTCCCGAAAATTTCGAGTCGGATCAGTGCCAACGGGGGCATGGAGTCCAATCCGCTTCATCTGATGACGCCTGATCTGTCCCCGGACCTTGCTCAGGATCTGCTGCGCCATCTCCTCATGTTTGAGCCAGAGTCTCGTTAATGGTATATTGAACCAACATAATATCCCTCCTGAGCCATGAATATTCACGAACGCAAGATGCTTGATATCCTCAAGCGTGGCAAGGAGGAATATGGAGTTGTGGCAACCAAGGCTGAATTTGAAGCCGAAGGTACGCGCACCGATGAGCTTCTTCGTCTGCTTGAGATGGCCCATAAGGCTGATATCGGCATGGCTCTAAAAGTGGGAGGATGTGAGGCCATCCGGGACATGTTGGAGGCTCGTCAGTTTGGCGTAAACTATATTATTGCCCCTATGGTTGAAACGCCCTACGCTCTTGGTAAGTACATTGCAGCAAAGGATAAGGTCTTTACCCCGGAAGAGCGAAATGACGTTAAATTTCTGTTTAACGTCGAAACGATCACCGCTTATCGCTGCATTGATGAGCTTATCTTAATTGCAGCCGCAGACAATGGATGTGATGGCATCGTTTTTGGCCGTGTGGACTTCAGCGGTTCGTTGGGTATCGGTCGCGAAGGGATTGAAAGTGCACATGTCACCGTAGTTGGCGAAGATGTAGCTGCAAAATGCCGTGATGCCGGCCTTGAATTCGTTGTTGGTGGTGCGGTTTCCATCGATGCACTTCCAAGTCTGAAGCGTTTCCATGGGGTTTATCTGGATCGCTTTGAAACCCGCAAGGTAATCTTCCAATCGTCTGCGCTTGATTCACCCAATCTGGAAGAAGCCCTGCGCCAGGCCGTACATTTTGAACTGCTGTGGCTGCTCAACAAGCGTGAATACTACGGGATGATGTATCAGGAGGATCAGAAACGCATCGAGATGCTTGAAAGCCGCTGGAAGGTGCTCGAAGGCGGTTGATGGATGAATTTTCGGCCTCAGCCTTTCTTCCTAATGACCTTGGCAATGGAATGGTTGTTGTCACCGGCGCCACGGGCTGGTTCGGCCGCACGGCCCTGCACGAACTTCAGCGAATGCTGGGCCCGGAGTCCTTCTCGCGTCGCGTCCGCCCTTTCGCCAGTCGCACCCGCACCATTCCCTCCACCGGTTTTGCCGATGGAGTGGAGCGGGCCATCCCCGTCGCACCCTTGGCTGAGCTGCCCGAGCTCGCTGCGCGCGAACCAATCGAGGCTCTGCTGCACACGGCCTTCCTCACCCGGGAGTATGTCGAGCGGGTCGGAGTAGATGCTTACATCAGCGTCAATCGCGGCATCACCGACCTGGTCTGTCGTTCGCTGGAGGCTGCCTCTTCTGCCCGTGTCGTTCTGATCTCCTCTGGTGCGGCTGCGGCCCTGGATGATGTTGCCTGCCTTGAGGACCACTTGCACGCCGATCCCTACGGTGTTCTCAAAAGCGAGGAAGAGCGCCGGCTCAGCGAGATTGCAGACACCCTGGTGCTTCGAGCCTATGCGGTATCCGGGCGCTTCATGCGGGATCCCGAGCAGTTCGCCCTCGGCGACTTCCTGCTCCGTGCTTTGGCAGGGCTGCCGATCGCGATCAAGGCGCCGATGCCGGTGATCCGTGGTTATGGCCATGCCGGCGATATGGTGAATCTTGGCTTTCGCTGGCTGTGGAGTGAGCAGCTGCCCCCCGCCCATCCAATCGCTGCGGTGAGCCAGCAGGTGGAACTCCTGGAGTTGGCAAGTTTGATTTCTTCTCTGTACGACCTATCACCAGCCTCAAGTGCCATCGATGCCAGCCTTTCCCTCAATCGCTATACGGCCGATCCAGGAATCTATGTCAATATGCTGCATGCGCTGGGGATCGTGCCCCGATCTCTGGAGGAGCAGATCTTCGATACTGCCTGCGGGCTGAAGGTCTTACAGGGCTCGTGATAAGCGTGACACTCAGGGCCCCGGGGGGTGGGGGCTGGCTGCTTGGACACGAAGCGGCTCCATATGAACTCTGTGCGATATAGAGGGGTGCCATTTTCATTAACGCGGGGGCACCACCTCGAGCTGCCACCACCGAATAAAGCCAATACTAAGGGGGAGATATATCTGTCGTGGAGTTTGTGCATTGCTTCCCCGAAGAAAAGATATCAGATGCTAAGTCCTCATTTCATTCGCTACCCAAATTTCCTTAGCATCCCTCCAATGCTTGACTTTATTAGTTTGAAGGCCGCTCGATGTATGCTGTGCTTTCTCGTTATCCGAGAGGGAATAGATTCGTGCCGGGGAATTATTCCCAAATCGTTTAAATAGTCGATTGACTGAAAGTTTTCAAAGTTCCTAAGCTCTGCAACGGAAATGCCTTTCTTATCCAATAGATCCCTGTAGGCTGATGCTAAATCAACGTTGTTTGCACTGGCGATGTCTGTCAGTTTTTTTGATGTTTGATTCCACCAAAAACGGCCAATCTCATTATTCATTCTTGCGCCTTCCTGTTCTCCGTGCCGCCTAATCAAAACACTCGGTATTCGATCTAGGATTACAGACCCTTTGGTGCTAAGCATTGTGGCCATGATCCGATCTGTGTCAAAAGGGTTGTCGTCAAGTTCCTCGATACATTCAGCCCAAGCTTCACGGTTCACAATAATTGAAGAGAAATGACAGGTAGTAGATATGAGATTTGCTACCAGCATTTGTTGAAGTTTAAATTGCCACCTGTCCTTAACTGGCTTTTCGTCACTTGCAAACCACATGTTAAACTGACCAAATAGTTCTTTCAGGTATTTTTCTTCACCTTCAATCCACGCGCAAGCCCCATAGCTGGCAACCACATCTTGTGCCATTGAAAAAGAGTTAATGCCTCGCTTTATGTGGTCTTCGGTCCACCAATCGTCATCAAAGAGTATTGCAAATCTGTCTTCTTTGACGTGTCGCAACCATTCTTTGGCAAGATGGCGCCCTGGTGAGATGGAGATGTCATTGAAGATATAGTTAATCGGAAGCATTGGAGACTCATTGCACACAGACTCTGATTGCCTGTTGCCCCCATTTTCAACAACGATTATTTCTGAAATCTGGTTCAGTGCTGTTTGGGCTGCGATTGATTTCAACGCCGTTCTCAGCATGTCTGGTCTTTTGCATGTCGGCAGGAGAACTGAAATTTTCATGGAGACATTTTCCATTTTATTTTTCAATATTTTAGTCTTTTATAGACATTAGCGCAGCTCTGCCTTAAGATCAAGCCTCGGCTCGCGCAGACAAGCTGATCATATCCAAGGTAAATGATACCCCAATTGCTCATGCCCATCGTCCTCCATCAATGATACCTTTTTCTTTATTTACTTGGTTCTCGACTTGGCTATCATTGGGATTTTTATGCGTAGCTGCCGCAATCCCTGCTATTCCAATATGCATCTGGTGATTTCGAATCTCGGTGCTTTCGTTTATGCCTTTGCGTATTAAGTACGAATAAACTGGCCATGCCAATAGCTTGGCGATTTTACGTTTCCGCTCTCCCATGCTGGCATTCGTCAACCAAAGGCCAATCTGTAATGCCAAGCTATGATCCCATCCACCCAGAAGCTGAATGCTTTTGACGTCGAAGCTAGCCTCTTCCAAGTAGGCCCTCAGCGCGATGGGGGTAAATCGATGATAGTCATAAGGCAGTTCATGCATTGGCCATGTAAATGGAACTGTCAGAAACAAGATGCCTCCAGGCTTGAGCACTCTGCGCAGTTCCTGCAGCATCTCGCCTGGTTTATGAACGTGTTCCAAGACCTCTGTCATGAATACGGTATCAATCGATTGAGCATCTAGAGGGATGGTTTTGCCATCCCATGTGAGATCTAATTGATGGCCTGGATGATAAGCTGAGCTGCTAAAATCTAGCTTGATGTATTCGCTTACCTTGCCGCTTGCCATGATCAGGTCTTCGTAGGGTGAGCTGCCCGCGCCCACATCAAGAAGCTTGCCGTGGAGCTGATCCTTGGCTTGCATCACGGCTTGAAGTATCGATGCTCTGACAAGATAAGTTTCGTAGTTGCCTATACAGGGAACAAGATTGGTAAAAGCATTTCCACTGTGGTCGCGAAAAATTTGATCTTCGCCTCGATTGATCACTATTGACTTGGCGATTTGATAGGTTCGCTTGGAGTGACAGTGAACTAGTTTTATTCCTCTTATGATTTTTTCTGGCGATTGGAGTCCTCGAGCAACTTGCTGCAATATTCTTTTTGGGAAGCCCTTTTTTTGTACTTGAGAAGCCGCTTTTGCTTGCTTTTCCTTCTCCCTTGCTTTGCTGGGCTGGATGTTGCTGTAGGAGTAGGGGATTGACGGTGAGCTTATTTTGGCTCGCTCCAGCCTGTCAAGATACTCTGTGGCCATAATGGCCCAGGGCTTGGATTGATTTTCTGTATAGAGTCGTGAATGGCTGGAAACTAGGCCAAGCTTTTCTTTTGGAGGCAGCCCTGAGAAATGGGCAATCACCACTCTTTCCTCATTGAAATAGGCAAGTCCATCCCGAAGCTCAAGGTCACCTTGGTGAAGATTCCAGTGTCCAAGATTGCAGGTTTCTTTGCTGAGTATTGCCGTTTCAGGCCGGAAGTATAGGTACATTAAGTTGAGCCATATCTGATCGACAAATTCAAAATCATGACAGTCTGCCAGTCCCGTGCCTTGCCGGTGGGGATGGGAATGGCCATAGGCTTCCAATCTTTCACTTAGCCATTTGGAGGCTTGTCTGGCAGTTGCTGAACGCTTCATGCCGACCACTCCCCCATTAAAGAGACCAGCTTTGTGGATATTCCCTTCATGGGGGATTACCTGCTGGATGCTCACAGGTTTGCTTGCATGGGGAGTAAGGACAATGCTGCTTGAATCCAATGCCCGCCAGACTGGGTCGAGTGTTGAGAGTACGCCGATATCAGTATCTAGCATGATCCATTTGTCAAATTTGCGCTGAGTTGCCAGATAGTGATGGAAACGCCCCCTGGTCACGCAGGACAGCTCAAATGGAACGTATTCGCTGGCCAGGTGGAGGCGAGTTTCTTTCTCATAGATTGCATCCCAGCAAATCCACTCCGGGCCTTGAGGTAGATCCCGTTGCAAACAATCACCTTCGCCGATGATCAGTACAAGGTGGCTCGTGTCCGGATTGCTTTCTTTGATGTATGAATAGAGTGTTAGCGCCTGGGGAATGTAATTGGGTGTGATAATTGAGGTGATCGCATGGGTTGCGGTCGGCATTGCTGGATTGTCTGAGTGGGTTGGCTGGTTGCAGGCTCTAGGAGGTGGCTTTTAAATGCTTGTTTAATTCTACGTTTTTTCCTGTCTGGGGGCGGGGCCGGTGTGTATGGCAAGCATTCTAGATGATTGTCTGATTGAGCTCAGTGCAATGCATCGGTAGACATTCTTCTCACGATATCTGGCAATTCTAGGCTCGGTCTCCAGCCCAGGCGACTGGCGATCTTGCCGGGATCCATGGCTGAATAGCTTAGGTCTGTTGGTCGCATTAAGCAGCTATTCACCTCCAGTCGATCTTGGGGATCAAGGCCTACCTGGGCAAATGCTGCATCAACAAATTCCCGCAGTGAATGGGACTTCCCTGACGCGATCACGTAATCCTGCGGCTTCTCCGCCTCCAGCATCCTGTGCATTGCCTCCACATACTCCGGGGCCCAGCCCCAATCGCGCCAGATATCGAGATTGCCCAGCACCAGCTTTTCCTGCTTGCCCTCAGCGATCGCCTTCACCCCCTGGATGATCTTCTGGGTCACAAAGCGATTGGGCCTGAGCGGTGATTCGTGGTTCGCCAGGATTCCCGTGCAGGCAAACAGTCCGTAGGCCTCGCGGTAGTTGGCCACCTGCCAGAAGGCCGTGGCTTTGGCCACGGCATAGGGGCTGCGGGGCTTGAAAGGGGTGTCCTCGTTGGCCGGTTCGCGGCCCGTATCGCCGAAGCATTCCGAACTGCCGGCATTGAACAGGCGCACCGGCGCCCCCAGATAGCGGATCACCTCCAGCAGGTTCAAGGTGCCACCGGCGATCGATTCCATGCACTCCACCGGCTGCTCAAATGACAGCCCCACGCTCGTCTGTCCGGCCAAGTTGTAGATCTCGTCCGGCTGCACACCACTCACCACCTTGAGCACGCTGCGGAAGTCGTTCGGCGCCAGCGAGACCACCTCCACCGCTTCGCGCACACCCAGCCGCTCCAGCCGGCTGATGTTGGCCATCTGGGCATCACGGCTGCTGCCCACCACCCGGTAGCCCTTGCCCAGCAGCAGATGGCTCAGATAGGCGCCGTCCTGTCCCGTGACCCCCAGGATCAGTGCCGTTTTCACCCCTTCCTCCGGTGTCTTCTGCTGAGGCCCATCATGGCTGTCTGGGCGTTCCTGGGATCCACGCGTCCGCAATTCCACGGAAGCCATCCCCACTGGTAAGCACGTACCATCGCGGAACTGGCCCGGATCGGGCTCGCTACCATGAATGCACAAGGCAACAGTTTCGCTACAGAGCAGTCATTTCCGTGGCTGGATCGTTCCGGCTTGGCGGCTCTGCTGGCTGGCACCTTGATCGTGCTGATCACGTTCTTCACCTCCTACAGCCTTGTCGACATCCCCGCTCATGACAGCCTCCAGGTCAATCAGCAAATCGGCATTCCTCTCCTCCTTGCCGCCTTGGCGGCGCTTGTTGGCGAGGTTAAATTGGCATCCAACCGTTGATGCGCAGATCAACGCGATCGAATCGATGCGAGAAGCCGAGCGGCTGAGGAACGAAACTGCTCAGCTGAGGAACGAATCCGAGCAACTGAGGAACGAAACCGCTCAGCTGAGGAGCGAAACCGATCAACTGAGGAGCGAAACCGATCAACTGAGGAACGAAACCACTCAGCTCAAGAACGAAACCGAGCGAGTGAGGAGCGAAACTTCGCTGCTGAAGATCGAGAACGCTCGGCTCGCCGCGCTCGAATCCAAGCTCGACTCGCTGCTGCTCAATGCCGATTCCTCCTCGCCGATTCCCCCCGCAACCGACTGCAACTGAGTGAGACCCTGGCCCTGCTTCTGGAGGATCTGGGCTTGTTCAGGTAAAGCCACGTTCAACCGCTCCCTCACCCCTCCCTCCGATGCTTCTTGTAAAACCGCATCACCGCCAGCGCCACGCTGCGGGGATCGTGGCGGAGCGTGGCCGTGGGACGGGCGCCCTGCAGGGGGGCTCGCATCACTTCGTAGCCCTGGCTGGTCAGGCTGCGGGCGTCGCAGGTCACCGGTTCGGCTCCGCGCAGGCGGTAGTTCGTGACCAGGGGGGATTCACCGAGATCCTCCTGGGCAAGCACACAGTTGAACAGTCGCTGCTCCACGCCCAGGCTGGCCAGCTGGGCCTCAATCGCCCGCAGATGGCCGCCGACATCGAGGCCATCGGTTTCGCCTGGCTGGGTCATCAGGTTGCAGATGTACAGGCGCGGAGCCTTGCTGCTGCTGATCGCACTCACCAGTTCCGGTACCAGCAGATTGGGCAGCAGCGACGTGTAGAGGCTGCCGGGACCGAGCACGATCAGATCGGCATGGGCAATCGCCTCCAGGGCACGGGGCAGGGCCGGCGGGCGTTCAGGGATGCAGCCGAGCCGCACGATCGGGCTGGTGGCCTTGCCGATGCGCGATTCCCCTTCGATGCGCTCGCCGTTTTCCAGTTCGGCCCAGAGGCGCACATCCGCATTGGTGGCCGGCACCACCTGGCCCTGCACCGCCAGCACGCGGCTGCTGGCGGTGATCGCCGATTCGAGGCTGCCGGTGATCGCGGTGAGGGCTGTCAGGAAGAGATTGCCGAAGCTGTGGCCCTCCAGGCCGGTGCCGGAGCGGAAGCGGTATTGGAACAGGCGCGTCATCAGCGGTTCCTCGGTGGAGAGGGCCGCCAGGCAATTGCGGATGTCGCCGGGGGGCGCGACGCCGAACTCGCGCCTCAGCACGCCGCTGCTGCCGCCGTCATCGGCGACGGTGACGATGGCGGTGAGGTTGGTGCTGTAGCGCTTCAGGCCCGAGAGCAGGGTCGAGAGGCCCGTGCCGCCGCCGATGGCGACGATCGCCGGGCCGCGGTTGAGGCGGCGCTGGGCCAGCAGGGCATCCACCAGCACCGTGTCCTTCTCTGGGGCCAGGGCCTGCTGGATCGAGCCGAAGCTGCGGCTCTGGCCCAGCCAGATCAGGCCGCCGCCGATCAGCAGCACCAAGGGGCCGGTGATGCTGCGGGGCAGCACCCGGGTCAGCTGGGCCAGGATCCATTTGATCGTCTCCAGGCTCCAGTAGATCGGCTGCAGATCGGCCCAGACCGCGGCGCCGAGCAGCAGGATCACCAGCCCCAGTCCGGATGTGAACATCCAGCGCTTCACCACCAGCCCGGGTTGCAGCCAGCGGGCGGCCCGGCGCGAGCGGCTGACCAGATCCTGCCGGCGCCGATCGCCACGGCCGACCCAGCTCGGTCGTTCAGCCGGTCGCTTCAGCCGGAGAGGTTTGGCGCCGGAATGGCGGACGGCCAAGGGGGGAAGCGCCGGGACGCGGCGGGTACATGAAGCGACTGTACGGATGGAAACCCGTCACCGAAACCGCAGGCCGATGGGGGAAACGGAGCGAGGAGCCTGAAATGGGTTGGCAGAACGGTCAGGATGGGAGTGGAGGCCAGGCCTCCCGTCCCGTGTCGTCCCCTGCTGCTCTTGGTTTCCAGTTCCGCCGACACCGCCCCGGGCGCCGCCGTGGCCCAGATGGAGAAGCTCACGGTGCGCTGGGGCAGCAAGCCGCCGGTGCTGGAGTCGGTTGATCTGGAGCTGTTCGCCGGCGAGCGCCTGGTCGTGATCGGCCCTTCCGGAGCCGGCAAGTCCACGATCCTGCGCCTGCTCTCCGGCCTGCTGCTGCCGTCTGCCGGCAGTCTGCGCATCCACGGGGACGAGCAGACCTACCTGCGCCTCGATCAGCGCCATCCCCCCGACGTGCGCCTGGTCTTCCAGAACCCAGCCCTGCTGGCCTCACTGACGGTGCGCGAGAACGTCGGCTTCCTGCTCTATCGCTTCAGCCAGCTGAGTGATCGGGAGATCCGCGAGCGGGTGAGCCTGGCTCTCGAGGCTGTGGGGCTGGTGGGGATCGATGAGCTGCTGCCCGGCGAACTCAGCGGTGGCATGCAGAAGCGGGTCAGTTTTGCCCGGGCCCTGATTGATGATCCGGGCGCGGCCGGCGGCCGCGTGCCCCTGCTGCTGTTCGACGAACCCACCGCCGGCCTCGATCCGGTGGCCTGCACCCGGGTGGAGGACCTGATCGTGCGCACCACCGAGCTCACCAATGCCTCCTCGGTGGTGGTGAGCCACGTGATCAGCACGATCGAGCGCTGTGCCGAGCGGGTGATGCTCCTGTACGACGGCCATTTTCGCTGGAATGGCAGCCTCGAGGAGTTCCGGGTCACCACCAACCCTTACGTGGTGCAGTTCCGGAGCGGTAGTCTGCGCGGACCCATGCAGCCGGCGGAGCTCTGAGCCCATGCGCCGCAGTGTCCGCGAGGCTCTGGTCGGATTTTCACTGATCGCTGCTGCCGGCAGCGCCTTCACCTTCTGGCTCTGGCTCAAGGGAGTGTCCCTGAGCCAGAACACCTGGACCATGCATGTCAGCTTTGCCGATGCGGCGGGCCTGGCGGAGCGCTCACCGGTGGTGTATCGCGGTGTGTTGGTGGGCAATGTCCGCAAGATCAAGGTCACCGACAAGGCGGTGCTGGCCGATCTGGAGATCAGCGATTCCAGCCTGCGCCTGCCCAGGCCGGTGGTGGCCAGGGTTGGGGCGGGCTCCCTGCTCGGCGGCGATGCCCAGGTTTCGCTGATGAGCGCCGGCCAGCCCTTGCCGGCCGACAGCCCCTCGCCGCGGGATCGCAGCTGCAACAACAGCCGGATGGTCTGCCAGAACGGCCTGGTGCAGGGGGTGGCCTCGGCCACCCTCACCTCGGTGACGGAAACGGTGCAGAAGATGCTCAATCAGGCCGACAGCGAGAAGCTCGTGGCCAAGCTGGTGGCCGCCACCGTCAGCTTCGAAGCCACCGCTGATGAGACCAAGAAGCTCACCAAAGATGGTCAGGTGTTCCTTCAGGATGCCCAGGTGCTGGTGAAGCAGTTGAACCGTTCGGCCACCAAGATCGATCCGATCCTCACCAACATCAACACCGCCAGCGTCGATACCGCCAAGGCCACCCGGCACATCAAGAATCTCACCGCCGCCCTCGACAGCCCCAGAACCGTGGCCGATCTGCAGGCCACCCTCACCAATGCCAAGCAGCTCACCGATCGCTGGAGTGCGGTGGGGGGGGATGTGCGCAAGCTCACCGACGATCCCAAGTTCATGGACGGGATTCGCAGCGTCTCCGTGGGACTCGGCAAGTTTTTCGGGGAGCTCTACCCAGCCCAGACCGAAGCGGCCAAGGAGCGGGACGATCGCCATCGCCAGGAGCGCGAGCAGGCCCATAACCAGCCCCCCTCCAGCCGGCTGGCGCCGCGCTCCAATAACCCGGCTCCCGGCCTCTCCCGTCCCTAGCCAGGGTCGTCCAGGCGAGCTTCAGGGTCCACAGCGTCGATCAGGCCCTCTTGTGGCGAGGCCGCAGAGTCTGCGGTGCCTGGCGGTGCACCCTCTTGGCGTGGTGTCGTGTTGCAGGCTTGGCACCTGGATCAGGTGTCGAACAGGGGGCGTCCGAAGCGGAGTGTCGCGCAGCGTTCTGGATCCAGGTTCGACCCTGCCGATTGCTCTGCAGAATGCTGCACCCATGCACCTGTGGCGCAGGAGTTGGCGCAGGATGTGCAATCCCCGCTCCTGGGCTGTAAACAGCCCATCCCGGCGGCTTGGAGGTGGGGCTCCATCCAGATGCATGGACCGACCCAGCCTTCGCCAGGACGGTGATTGGAGGCGACGAGTCCTCCGCAGCAGGCCAGCTATTCTGCTGATCCGTAGGATCGGGGTGCCGCCACGCCCCCCCAGCTCGCAAGCCTGGCCCCTGCTTGACCCTTCAGCGGCAGGGAGCCCCTGATCGGATCAGACCTGACACTGCTGTCAAAATGAATGAAATGGATCCAGAGAACAGCGTAGAATCATTCATTCAATTAGCCCGACAGAGCCTCGAGATCCAGTCCCGTCTTGCCGATTGCTCCATTGACCTCTGGGGCAGCGAACATCTGCCTCTTGACGTTGATTTGGCAAAAGTGCTGGCTGTTGCCAGCGAGTATGGATTCAGTTTGTCAGAGCAAGATGTCATTCAATCCCAGTGCAAAAAGCTGGCGGAATTTTGGCAGTTTGAAATGGACAACGCCTTTGTTGCCAGGAGAACGCTGAGTCACATCCAATGCCAACTCTCGGCAAGCGTCGTGGATATTGATTACTACGAATACTAGTCTAGGCCAGCGGCACAATGCCATGTTCCCATTTAATTCCGATATCGGCTAAATTCAGGCCCAAGGGCAAGCCATTGAGGTATTCATATACAGGTCCATTCGTTCCAACAATGCCAGACAGCAGGGTGGCAGGAGCACCGGCATCACTCTTGTAAACAATATCATAACTTTGGTGTGTTCTCGTGTTGAAAGCCAGTTCAAGAGTCTGGCTGCCTTGTTCTTGGATCAACCGACTGACCTGGTCGCCATCTTGGTAGACGGATCCTTCCATGGAGCCACCTTGATACACAAAAATGCTCGGGGCCACCGCTGGTTGCTTCGTGAGTGGACCAAGTCGATCCGCTATCTGTTGGTCAAGCAATAACGACATTTTCCTGTAGGCTTCTACTTGAAACGGACTGGCAACTGCTTGCTTTCCGTCCAGAACCCGCTGGGCATCTGCCCTCGGCGTGAGATTGACAAGTTCCAGAGGCGCGTCGTTGAAGATATTCAGCTCTCCGGTTATAGGGTCTTTGTCTGGGTAGTAATCACCGCCAGTTTTGCGCAAATCATAAAACTCTTCGTCCCAGTTGGCAGGGATATAAGCTTTGTCGCCTGAGTAGTAGCGGACCAGTTTGAAATCTTTTGACCGTATGGCTTCAATGCGATTGGCTGCTGGAAATAGGCCATGCACGTAGTCGCCGTTGGCCGACAGCGCAGGGTCTTGGCCTGCATAGATGTCATCATAAGTATAAAGCAAATTCTCCTGCACGTTCGGCGCTTTCGCCATGTTGTCGTGCGAATGGGCGTAGTTAACTATCTTGGAATAGTCTACTCCTCTGAAGTCCTGCGCCTTGATGTAGGCGGGATCGAATCCCAGGAAATTGACCAGAGTTGGCAGGAAGTCGACATGAGAAACCAGGGCATCAGTTTCCTGTCCGCCTTTAAAGTATTCAGGATTGGACCAGACCATTGGAACCTTCAAGGCTTCGTCGTAGGCGACTTCCATTTTCTGAACCAGTCCACCATGGCTGAGGCCCATCTCACCATGGTCTGAGGTGCTCACGATCATTGTGTCCTTGAGCAATTCTGAATACGTGGATGGATTATCCGTCTTGCCCAATGCCTTCAGAACCTCACCCATCTTGCTGTCGACATCTATCATCAAGTTTCCGTAAAAATTAATATAATTGAGCTTTTCCTGGTCTGTGAATAATGGCTGGGCAAATTGCTGTGCAATATTCCACTGGGTCTGCACGGCGGGCTTGTAATTCTTGGCCAGAATCTCATTCACCGTCGGCGGCAGGTCTTTGATGTCACCCTGAAGCCAGCTTTCGTCGTAGCCAAAGTCTTTGTAGGTCAGAGGGTAGGACAGGACGTCGTGAGGGTTGATCATCGAAACGACCAGACAAAACGGCTTTGATGAGTCAGAAGATGCTCTGTTGGTGATCCAATCAACAGCCTGCTTCGTATAATTGCCATCATTGTCTGCATAGCCCCCGCCGGCATTTTGTATCTCCATGTCTTGGCCAGCATCCGGGCCCTGCCAATCATCAAAGCCATAGGCTTTGAGGTCTTGATAAACCGTTTCTCCATCGTTGCGCGTGAAAGTCTTGCTCAGATGCGCTTTGCCAATGAAGCCAACATCGTAACCTTGCCCCTTGAGTACAGTCGCGAGATTTGGCAGGTCAGGATTGAGCTGAGTCTGCACATCGAGAATGGGATTTTGAATGTCTGATAAAACCAGCTTGACTTCGTGTTGTGCTGGAAATTTACTGGTAAAGAAAGTTGATCTGGCGGCCGAGCACATGGCCGAGTTTGTACAAGCATTGCTAAAAGAAAGCCCATTGTCTTTTAGCCATTGCTGATTGGGTAAATGACTTTTCCCCCAGTCTCGAGGCAACCAGAGGTCTTCGGGCTTGACCTGATCTCGTATGAAAATAATGATATTCTTCGGCGCTTCGGCTTCGTGAGCGGGCTTTGGCTTGTGGTCCTCGTCATCGTCGTGACCGACTGGCCTGGGTCCGTGGCACAGCTCTGGAGGGTGGAGGGATGATCTGGGTTCGCTTGGCTCAAACCTTCCCCTGGCCATGCTGTACTTATGAGCCAAATCTTTATCATTTATCTTGTCTGCATCGTCGGATGTTGCTTGAGAAGCTTTGTTTCCACTGTTGAAAGGTGTTCTCGTGGCTTTCGCTTGATCCGTTGAGGTTGCTGCCCATGGCGAGCCGTTGCGCTGGAATCCTGCTGTCCAGGCTTTGCCGGCACTGTTGGCGTCTGTTTTCAGCGTCGCGAGGTCAGAGGGAGTCGAAGCCGCAAGCGACAGGATCTCGGCCTGATGGCCCGATGCTTGGCCTTTCCGATTGGGCTTGGAGAATGTTGCGGGCTCCTTGCCATGCGGGGACAATATTATTGTTGATGTCAGAGCTTGGTGATGAACAGTCGGCGCCAGTTCAAATGATGAAAATTTTCCTCTCGAGCCTTCAAGCTGATGGCCGCTTTCTATGGCTTGACTGGAATGACCAGCGACCATACCCAGGGCTAATCTCTTTTCTGGATAGGAATACGCAGAGAAGTTGCTGGCAGCATGCATGTGGGCATGGCCAATCTCTCCCTGGGGAGTTTTGGCATCGTATGCCGCTGCTTTCGTCTCAGTTATATTAACGCCTCTGGATCCATCTTTCGCTTTGGCAAGGGCTTGGGCTCGTCCGCTTTTGTCAAGGCTCGACAAGGCGATGTCGTTTGTCCTGGCGGCTTGTCTCATTGTGGCCAATAAATCGCCAACAATCTAGTCCGGCCATGATCGGCTTGCCAGGTTTTGTCGTGAATGGTCATGCCAATCGTCGCGCTCCAAGCCGTTGGTACGTTTCTGGTGTGGCGGTCATGGCGATAGCGGTTGTGGCGCAATCTGGGGAGTCGGTGGGGCTCCAGGGGTGGTTGCGAAGGATTGAATGGATCGCCGGGGTCTGAACTCCTCAGCGAGCCTGTCTCGCCCATGGTTTGGACTTTTCACCCCCCATTCAACCCCCGCTCCGCCGCCTCGGCCAGCAGGGTGCACCAGTGATCCACCTGTTGCTGCTCCGCCGCCTCCACCATCACCCGCAACAACGGTTCAGTGCCGCTGGCGCGCACCAGCACCCGGCCATGGCCGGCCATGGCGGCTTCGGCCTGCTCGACCGCCTGGAGCAGGGATTCGCACTGTTGCCACTGGGTGCGTTTCTGCCGATCGGGCACGGTGATGTTGACGAGCTTCTGGGGATAGGACTGCCAGCTGCTGTCCATCCATTCGGCCAGATTCTGGCCGCGGCTGTGCACCAGGGTGGCCACCTGCAGGGCCGTGAGCAATCCGTCGCCGCTCATGCCGTGTTCGGCTGAGAGGATGTGGCCGGACTGCTCTCCTCCCAGGCCCGCCCCCAGCGTCTGCATCGCCGCATGCACGTACTGGTCTCCCACGGCCGTGCGCTCCAGCAGCCCTCCGGATTCGGTCCAGGCCTTCTCGAAGCCCAGATTCGACATCACCGTGGCGACGATGCGGTTGTCGGGTAGCGCTCCCGCCTCCCTCAGGGCCGTGCCCCACAGATAGAGAATCTGATCGCCATCGATGATGCGGCCGCGTCCGTCCACCGCCAGCACCCGATCGGCATCGCCATCAAAGCCGAATCCCATCGCCGCCTGCTGCTCCAGCACCGCCTGCCTGAGGGGCTCCAGGTGGGTGCTGCCGCAGCCTTGATTGATCCGTGAGCCATCGGGCTGGCCGTGCAGCACGGTGAGATCAGCGCCCAGCTCCCGGAACACCTCCTCGCCGCAGGCCGTGGCCGAGCCCCAGCAGAGATCGAGCACCACCTTGACCCCATCAAGCCTGCGGCCCTTCGTGCTCTCCAGCAGCGAGTGGCGATAGGAATCCAGCAAGTCATGACGCTGATGGGCGGTGCCCTGGCCATCGAAGGCCGGTGCCTGGGTGTGGCCCCGCAGTCCGGCCTCAATCGCCTGCTGCTGCTCACGCTGCAACTTGGCGCCGCAGGCACCGAACACCTTGATGCCGTTGTCGTGGGGCGGATTGTGGCTGGCGGACACCATCAGGCCACCGGCCGCCTTCAGGCGCCGGATCGTGCCGGCTACCGCCGGCGTCGGGCAAAGACCGATCTGCCAGACCTCGCGGCCGGCGGCCGTCAGCCCGGCGGTGAGCGCCGCCACCAGCATCGGCCCGCTGCTGCGCGAATCCGTGCCGATCAGCACCGGCCCTGCCGCCGGCAGCACCAGACCGCACCAGTAGCCCACCTGCAGCGCCAACGCCGGGGTCACCGCCGTGCCGACGCGACCGCGGATGCCATCGGTGCCGAAGCCGGCCACGGCCGCTCCGAGGCTGGCTCCAAGCGGCGAAGCGACCTTCGCCTCCCTGCCGGCCTGGCCCTCAGGGCTGGCCTCGATGGGCTGGCTGACTGTTGTGCCCACGCTGCTGCTGCTGCCCACGTCGCCTCCCTCGCTCATCGCACGTCCCCCGTCCAGACGGATCCAGGGCGAAGGCTACGTGGAGCGATTCCAGGGCCCTGGCCTCATGTGGCTGGCGCGCTCCCCGAGCCCCCAGCTGGCGGGGCGACTGAAAGTCTGGCCATATCAATAAGAGCAACAAAGCGCTGCTCGCAATCCATGGCGCACTCTTTGCTGTTAAATTAATCTTTCAATA
>Ga0194063_10000517_pt1 | contig 27722 bp, 21 predicted proteins | sample SepL3720m_MetaG_FD_155459 | JGI IMG/M metagenome (GOLD analysis project Ga0194063, IMG submission 155459) | Anoxic zone freshwater microbial communities from boreal shield lake in IISD Experimental Lakes Area, Ontario, Canada - Sep2016-L373-20m | ecosystem: Environmental > Aquatic > Freshwater...
TAGCAGGACTGTGCTTATTGGTGCCCCTGGTTTGCTTGGCAGGCTTGAGTTTAATGCGGCAGGCAATGGATGGCTTTAGTTTTGGAAAAGTGAATCAGGCGCTGTCGCCTTATTTTCGGAACCATGTTAATTATGGCGCTATGTTGGCAGCGATGCTTCCGGTGTCGGTTGCTTTTTATTGGTTGAGTGATAAAAAGAACAACCAAGGAATGGCTTTGTTTACCATTCTTTTACTGCTACTGGCACTGGTATTTTCTTTTTCGAGAGGCGCCTGGCTGGCAGTATTAATTTCTTTGATAACAGTATGGGCTATACGTAAAAAAATAATTGTACATTTATTGTCGATTGCGCTAATTACTGTCAGTGCTATTTTTATTTGGCTCGGTACCAATAATACCTATCTCGATTATCGACCCAATTTCAAGAAGACTATTTTTCATACTAATTTCGAACAACACCTTGCAGCCACTTACCGCGGACAAGATCTGTCCACTGCCGAACGTTTTTATCGCTGGACTGCCGTTCAACAAATGATGGCCGAAAATCCCATGACAGGAGTGGGTCCGAATAATTTTTATGATACTTACAAAGCGTATACAGCATCTGCTTATAAAACCTGGGTGAGTGATAATAAAGAACATTCTACTGTACACAATTATTTTTTTCTGCTACTGATCGAACAGGGCCTACCCGGACTGGGAATTTTTCTTTGTTTGCTTTTTTCATTGTTTTGGTATGCACAAAAAATTTATCATCAAAAGCAAAGTAAATGGCACCAAACTATAGCTCTTACATTAGCAGCGATGTTGGCAGCAATCATCACCGTAAATTTTTTAAGTGACTTAGTGGAGGCAGATAAGATTGGCAGTTTGCTTTATTGCTGTATCGGTTTATTGGTATGGCTCGATTTGCATAGCAGCAATCAGCAATTGAATTCGAAGCAAGTTTCCCATTTATGATTTTACGTCTACCGCATCGCGCAATCCGTTCCCTAATAAATTAAAAGCCAACACCAATAACATAATTGCAAATCCCGGTATTAGTGCCAGCATGGGGTTGTGTGTAATCAAAAAATTATAATTCTCTTTTATCATCAATCCCCAACTGGGTTGCGGTGGTTGTACCCCAATGCCTAAAAAACTTAAGCCCGCTTCTACAATGATAGCAGTGGCAAAAGTACTAGCTGCCAATACCAAGATGGGACCAATAATATTGGGAAGAATATGTCGAAGGATAATCCTGCTATTGCTGAACCCGAGAGCTCGAGCAGCAGTAATATATTCGAGTTCTTTTACTGCGAGTACTTGTCCTCTCACTAATCGAGTAACGGGTACCCACATGGTAAGTCCAACCGCAATGAATATTTGCCAGAATCCTTTTCCCAGTGCCATGGTGATAGCAAAGACCAATAATAAAGTAGGGATGCTCCAGGTAACATTGACCAACCACATAATGAGGGCGTCTACTCTTTTGTTATAATACCCTGCAATAGCACCCAATAAAATACCGATTGAAACGGCAATGAGCACGGCGATAAAACCAACGGCAAGGCTTACACGCGTTCCAATAATGAGCCGACTGAGAATATCGCGGCCAAATTTATCCGTACCCAGCCAGTAAGTTTTTGTAATGAGGTGATTTTTTATAAAATCATCGGGCGCTTCTCTGCTCAATTGGCTAAAGGCAAAGACTTCCAGTACCGAAGTGTCTTCATCAATGAATTTATGAATCAAGAGACTGTCCTTTTTTATTGCATATCCAGTAATTGGGATATACTTCCTGTTTACTGGCTTTCCATTGATCAGGTGATCGATAAAAAATCCGCTGTAAGTTTTTGACTGAATAGGAATGGTCAGGAATTGTTGTTGGTAGCCCGGTTTTTTTGCTTGAATTTCTACTGTTTGTAAATCAGCATTGGGACTATTGTCGGGTGCAATCCAATAACCGAATATAGCTAATATCGTTGCCATACCAATGACTACAATCCCGAAAAGGGCTCCTTTGTTTTTTTTGAGCTTTTTCCAGGTTTGTTGTGAAAAAGAATATGAAGCAGATTCGGACATACTGTAATTTACAAATACATTTAATCTTATTGTACCTTTCTACCCTTCCACTGATAAGATCCGAATTTTCCTAGCCAGCCAGCAACTACGGTATACAGTATATGGAATGCTTGCATCACTGGGAAATACCAGAGTAAATTTCTTTTTCCAAAAAATCGGGCAACAGGGTAAAGGAAAAATAACTCAATCAGGGTTTTACCAGCTAGTAGGATTAACCAGTATACTCCGGGAGAAATGGATATTGGCCAACTTGTTATCATAGTATTAATAGGCATCAACAAAGCTAGAATGGGTACAATAAAAAGTCCCACATTAAATAGATATACTATTAATAATACAGCAAAAATTCTTTTGTCATCGTATTGATCGGCTTTGCTGGCCCATCTTATTCGCTGATTAAAAAATGCCGCAATACTGTTTTCGGGCCGCGTACGAACAATTACCTCCGAACTTTTTAAATAGGCAATACCTTTTGGGAATGCCTTGTAAATTTTATGCATTAGCAGCATATCATCTCCACTGGCTATTTTGTTGATGCCCGCAAAACCATCCACTTGTTGAAAAGCGGTTTTACTATAAGCTAGATTGGCACCATTACACATACTATGTAGGCCACGATGAACGGCCGCTCCTGTGATACCTTGCAGGGTCATGAAATCAAGGGTCTGAAAAATTTCAATAAAGCTTGCACAGTCTTCCATGCAAACGGGCATTACGATCAATGCTGGTTGATGCTTGCTGTAAAAAGCAGCAATGGTCGACAACCATCTTGGTCCTGCTACACAATCTGCATCTGTGGTAATGATGAGATGACCATTAGATTGTGCAATGCCTACTTCGATGGCTTTCTTTTTGTAAGAATTTTTTTCATCAGCTACATAATCTTTCAGGTCAATCAATTTGATATGCGGTTGATTGAAAGCATTTACAATGGCAGCAGTATGATCGGTGGAATGATCATCTACTACAATTATTTCAAAAAGATGGGCGGGATAATTTTGCTGCAGTAGTGCTTCAATACAATGGCCAATGACCAGTTCTTCATTGCGTGCTGGAATAATGACAGATAGCCTGGGTGCATTTTTTAAATCGGGGTCATTCAAAGCCGCGTCTTGGTCATTAAATTCGGGTATTTGCAACCAACTATATCTATAATACAGTAGCAAGCCGCTGTAAGTCAGTAGTAAAAGGAACAAGATGATCAGCAGGGCTGGCAGCATAGTTAATAATCTGCGGGCATCCCCAAGGGTGGAAACAGGTGCGAAATATTCGGCACCAGGCCTACAGCAGTACAAAAATAAATTTTTGAGGATGAAAAGAATTATTATCTTTGTTTAGTTGCATAAACAACTATATGCCAAACAACCAATTTAAAAAAGGAGAGCTGTATAGCTTTATAACCGGAAAGGCCAGTACGGCCATCGGTCGGCGCCTGCAGAAAAATTTTAAGCAGGCGAATATTGAAATAACGATTGAGCAGTGGAGTGTGCTCTATCATCTTTGGAAGGAAGATGGATTGAGTCAGCAGCAATTATGTGATGCCACTTTTCGCGATAAACCGAGTATTACCCGATTGGTGGACAATTTAGAAAAAATAAAGTTGGTAAATAGAACTTCGAGTAAGGATGACCGTAGAATGAATCTGATTGTATTAACCGATACTGGCAAAGAATTGGAGCAAGTATGTATGGGCATCGCCAATACTACATTGAATGAAGCATTGGAAGGAGTGACACATGGTCAGATTGAAATTGCGAAGGAAGTATTACAGATGGTATATGAAAATCTAAAATAGCTAAGCAAAAAAAATCTAGTTGCTGGTTCATTTTCAAACCATATAAAAGAAAAAACAACATTATGAGCACAACCAGTCCTGCAGTATTGTTCAAAGGCGGCGAATGGCTGATTAAAGAAAGCCAGGCGGCCGATTGTTTTACTCCTGAAGATTTTAATGAGGAGCAATTAATGGTGAAAGACATGTGTCTTCAATTTTTAGCGGTTGAAATATTACCGAATGTTGACCGCATCGATAAAATGGAAGCAGGTCTGATGCCATCATTAATGGTAAAGGCAGGCGAACAAGGATTGCTAGGAGCCAGTGTACCAGAAGCCTTGGGTGGCTTGGGAAAAGATTTTATTACTTCTACCTTGGTAAATGAAGGTTTAGGAGGTGGTTTTTCGTTTAGTGTAGCCATTGCAGCGCATACAGGTATTGGTACTTTACCTATTCTTTATTTTGGTACAGACGCGCAGAAAAATAAATATATTCCCAAATTAGCCAGCGGAGAATGGAAGGGCGCTTATGGTTTAACCGAACCCAATAGTGGTAGTGATGCATTGGGTGCTAAAACCATTGCTAAGTTGAGCGATGATGGGAAAAATTATATTTTAAATGGACAAAAATGTTGGATTACCAATGGTGGTTTTGCAGATGTATATACCGTGTTTGCTAAAATAGACGGCGATAAATTCAGTGCCTTTATTATAGAGCGAGGTATGGAAGGATTTACGCAAGGACCAGAAGAACATAAAATGGGTATTAAAGGATCTTCTACCGTGCAATTGTATTTTCAGGATTGCAAAGTACCCGTCGAAAATTTATTAGGCGAAGTTGGCAAGGGTCATATTATTGCTTTCAATATTTTGAATATTGGCCGCTTGAAATTATGTGCTGCTGCGCTGGGTGGTGCAAAGATGTCGGTGTCGGATTCAATTACCTATGCCAAAACCAGGGAGCAATTTCAAACAGCGATTGCCAATTTTGGTGCCATTAAATATAAACTAGCGGAAACGGCTATACGTATTTTTGCCAGCGAAAGTGCATTGTATCGCACTAGCAAATGGGTAGAAGACAAGGAAAAAGAATTGGAAGCAGCTGGTAAACCATTCAATGAAGCATTATTAGGTGGCGCGGAAGAATATGCGGTGGAATGCGCTATCTTAAAAGTACATGGATCAGAAGTATTGGATTATGTGGTAGACGAAGGGGTGCAAATACATGGTGGAAATGGATTTAGTGATGAATATCCTGCTAGCAGGGGCTATCGCGATAGTCGCATCAACAGAATTTATGAAGGCACCAATGAAATCAATCGCTTGTTGACGGTCGATATGATTTTGAAAAGAGCCATGAAGGGGAAACTTGATTTAATGGGACCAGCGATGGCTGTTTCTAAAGAACTAATGAGTATTCCAGATTTTGGTAGCGAAGATGAATCACCCTATGCCAATGAACGTAAAACCATCCTCAACCTGAAAAAATGTATTTTGATGGTGGCGGGAGCCGCAGTGCAAAAACTCATGATGAAGATTTCGGATGAGCAGGAAATATTGATGAATATCGCTGATATGGCCATCGAAACTTTTGTTGCGGAAAGCACTTTATTAAGAGTAATTAAAATGTCGGAACAAAAGGGCGAAGCTGCAGTGCCATTGCAGGCAGATATGATGCATTGTTATTTGACCGATGCGGTGGATAAAGTAAACAAAGCTGGTAAGGAAGCCATCAATGCTTTTGCAACTGGCGATGAGCAAAGAATGATGTTATTGGGATTAAAGCGATTCACTAAGGCAACTCCATTCAATACCAAGGATGCCAGAAGAAGAGTAGCAGATAAAATGATTGACGCCGGTAAATACTGCTGGTAATAAATATTTCTTTTGAATGATACCCCTGCGTTTATGCGTAGGGGTGTTTTTTTTACTCAACCTCTCCTCGGTTAGTGTCTCCAGGAACCGAAATGCTGTACATTCAATCTCAACCTCAACCTCAATCTCAACCTCTATCTCAACCTCATCTCCTCCTCGCCAAAATACTATACATCATGGGTAAACGCTCTTGCATTTCTTTGATCCTCCACATTAAATCGTCGCCCTGCTCAAGATTATTGAAGCAATTATAGGAGCTATAAGGAAATTCTTCAAAAGCTTCTATTTGTAAACCATGCTTCAGTAGTGCTGTAAATATTTCCGACAGGCTGTGATTCCAACTATATTCTGTAGAACGGATATTGGCATTGCGATCGGTATAGGTGCCGATATTTTCTTCTGCAATAACTCGCGTGTTGAAATAATCGTATTTTATTTTTTCAAAATTTTCATCCATCATCCATAAAGTCGGATGAAAGTCGGCAATAAAAAAAATACCACCTGGTTTTAATTTGGCAGCAATCACGGCAGCCCATGCATCCAGGTCGGGCAACCAGCCAATAGTGCCATAGGAAGTAAATACAATGTCGAAGCTTTCTTTTACTTCATTAGCGGTATCATATACATTGCAACAAACAAATGTTGCGGGTATATTCAATTCTTTTGCTAAAGCCCTTGCTTCATCAATGGCTGCATCACTGATATCAATACCCGTAACAAGGGCACCTGCTCTTGCCCAACTTAAAGTATCCATTCCAAAATGACATTGTAAGTGCAGTAATGATTTTCCTTGCACATTGCCAAGGGCTTTCAATTCAATGGCGTTCAAGGAGGACTTGCCTTTTTTGAAATTGTCCATATCATAAAAGGCAGAATCTTTGTGAACGGCTGTTCTTTTGTTCCAACTTTCTTTATTAGCCGAAAAATAGGCTGCATGTTCTTGGTTCATGCAACAAATATATTCAAATTAAAAACAGTTAACATAACTGCATGCTAAAACAAAATCTTGGCGTCAAAGATTCGGTATTATAGCGCCTCCAAGAATTCTCTTACATCAACTATCTTTGTCATCCATAACACTACATGAAAACGGCATTAATAAAATTGGGCAAGGAACTTACGGGCGATCTATTTATAGATAAGACCATGCGTACCCTCTATGCTACCGATGCCAGTGCTTATAGAGAAATGCCACTTGCTGTGGCCATTCCGAAAAACAAGGAGGATATAAAAAAATTAATTGCCTTCGCAAGGGGAAATAAAACTTCTTTGATACCTCGCACGGCTGGTACTTCTTTGGCCGGGCAGGTAGTGGGCAATGGAATCATTGTAGATGTATCAAAATATTTCACTTCCATTATTGAATTGAATGAAGCCGAACATTGGGTACGAGTACAGCCCGGCGTTATTCGAGATGAGCTCAATATGTTTCTACAACCTTACGGATTATTTTTTGGTCCCGAAACATCTACTGCCAACCGCGCCATGATTGGTGGAATGGTGGGCAATAATAGTTGTGGAAGCAATTCCATTGTATATAGAAGTACACGCGAACACACGATTGAAATTAAAGCCATACTCGCCGATGGAACGGATGCGGTATTCAGTAGTTTATCTACGGAAGACTTTCACCAAAAATGTGAAGGCGATGCATTGGAAGCAAGCATTTATAAAAATACCAGATCCCTGCTGAGCCTATATGATAATCAAGTAGAGATTCGAAAAGAGTTTCCGAAGAAATCGGTGGAGCGCAGAAATACGGGTTATGCCGTAGACTTATTATTAGAAACCGATCCATTTACTGCAGGAGGAGAAGCATTTAATTTTTGTCAACTACTAGCAGGATCTGAAGGCACTTTGGCCTTTGTAACCGAAATAAAATTAAACCTGGTTCCATTACCTCCTAGAGAAGTTGGTTTACTCTGTGTTCATTTTAATTCCATTGACGAAAGCTTGCGTGCCAACCTCATTGCAATTAAATATCGTCCCAGTGCCAGTGAATTGATTGATCATTATATTTTGGAATGTACCAAGGAAAATATCGAACAAAGCAAGAATCGTTTTTTTGTTCAAGGAGATCCTGGTGCTATTTTAGTAATTGAGTTTTGCAGAGAAACAAGGGAGGAAATTGTAGCCATTTGTCAGCAAGTGGAAGCGGAGATGCGGGCTGCAAATCTCGGGTATCATTTCCCGTTATTATTTGGTGCTGACAGTAAAAAAATATGGACTTTGCGCAAAGCTGGCTTGGGATTATTGAGCAATTTGCCCGGCGATGAAAAAGCAGTACCTGTAATTGAAGATACGGCAGTGGATGTGCAAGACCTGCCTGCTTATATTCGTGCATTCAATGAAATTTTGAAGAAGCACAATTTGTATTCTGTTCATTATGCGCATGCGGGCAGTGGTGAATTGCATCTACGACCCATCATTAATTTAAAAACAGTTGAAGGCAATCAATTGTTTCGCACGATTGCAGAAGAAATAGCAAGCTTGGTTAAGAAATACAATGGCTCCTTGAGTGGTGAGCATGGAGATGGAAGACTAAGGGGCGAATTCATTCGGCAAATGGTGGGGGAAAAGAACTATGCATTGCTAAAAGAAGTTAAAAAATCTTGGGACCCTGAAAATATTTTTAATCCCAATAAGATTGTAGATACGCCGAGCATGAATTCGATGTTGCGGTATGTACCGGGCCAGGTAACACCCGATTTCAAAACACATTTTCGCTTCAATAATCAAAATATACTGCAGCATGCAGAGCAGTGCAATGGAAGTGGGGATTGTCGAAAAACAGCTTTAAGCGGAGGCACTATGTGCCCCTCTTACATGGCTACCAAGAATGAAAAAGATACGACGCGCGCAAGAGCTAATATTCTACGAGAGTTTTTAACAAATAGTGAGCAACTGAATCGTTTTGATCACAAGGAGATTTATGAAGTGATGGATCTTTGTTTGAGTTGTAAGGGTTGCAAGGCTGAGTGCCCGAGTAATGTGGATGTTGCCAAACTCAAGGCCGAATTTTTACAACATTATTACGATGTGCATGGTGTTCCATTTAGAAGCAAGCTCATTGCTCAATTCAGCCTTTCTGCTAAATTGGGTTCTTGGTGGCCGGGTCTTTACAATTTTGCGGTGACTAATAAATGGATAGGAAGCGCGATTAAAAAGATGGTTGGTTTTTCTACTGCCCGCAGTATGCCTACTTTATATACTAGTACATTATTGCAATGGTTTAAAAAACATCAAAAAGAAAATCCGATTCGTTCTGAGAAGAAAATTTATCTTTTTTGCGATGAGTTTACCAATTACAATGATACCAGTATTGGCATACAAGCCATTTTATTATTGGAAAAACTAGGGTATGAAATTACCATACCCGAACACCTGGAAAGTAGCCGTACCTGGTTGAGCAAGGGCTTAGTAAAAAAAGCAAAAAAAATCATTAATCGCAATATAGAATTATTGCATCCCATTGTAAATAAGGATAGGCCGCTGATTGGTATAGAACCTTCTGCTATCTTCACATTCAGGGATGAATACATTGATTTGGCAACAAATGAAAACTGGGAGAAGGCCAAGGCTTTGAGTACAAATGTTTTTTATCTCGACGAATTCATTGCCAAAGAATTTGTAGCTGGAAAAATTGATGCAGGACTATTTACTAGCGCTACTAAAAAAATAAAACTGCATGGCCATTGTCAGCAAAAATCATATGGGGCATTGCCGGCCACTGTAGCAGCACTTTCTATTCCTGCAAATTATACGGTAGAAACTATTTCTAGTGGATGTTGTGGTATGGCAGGTAGTTTTGGGTATGAAAAAGAGCATTACGAATTGAGTATGCAAATTGGAGAATTGGTATTGTTTCCAGCAGTACGTGCAGCAGTTGATAGCATCATTGCGGCACCGGGTACCAGTTGTCGACACCAGATCAAGGATGGCACATCCGTAAAAGCGAAACATCCAGTAGAGATATTGTACGAGGCATTGGTATAGCCATATGGTAGGCCAGTCATAAAAAAAAGCGAAACCGACGTTTCGCTTTTTTTATATAATGTATCAATCAGATTAGCCTAATGCTACTCTCTTGAATGCTGTTACTTTTAAATCTGCGTCTACACTTTTCAGGTAGTCGGCAACAGATTTGCCATTGTCTTTCACAAAAGCTTGTGCCAATAAAGTATTTTCTTTAAAGAATTTATTTACTTTTCCGATGGCAATTTTCTCTGCCATTTCAGCTGGTTTGCCTTCGGCTTTGATTTGTTCGATAGCGATTTCTTTTTCTCTTGCTATTAATTCAGGAGCGATAGAAGTTTCGTCTACTGCCAAAGGATTCATTGCAGCAATTTGCATCGCTACATCTTTTCCAGCTTCAGCAGCTTCCTTAGTCATTCCTACCAATACACCCATACGGTTGCTACCGTGAATATAGCTAGCAACATAAGCAGCATCAATTCTTTCAAAACGAGTAATGCCAATTTTTTCACCGATAGCGGCTAATTTATCATTGATCATATCAGCTACTTTCGCGCCATTGATTTCAACGCTGATCAATTCTTCCGCTGTTTTTACGTTATGGGCGATTGCTGCATCAGCGATGCTTTGAGTAAAGGCAACAAAATCTGAATTCTTACTAACGAAGTCTGTTTCGCAGCTGATGCAAAGAACGATACCGCTTTTGTTATCAGCAGTAGTTTGTGCAATCACTACCCCTTCTTTTGCTTCTCTATCACTGCGTTTAGCAGCTACTTTTTGTCCTTGTTTACGCAACCAATCGATGGCAGCTTCAAAATCTCCGTTACTTTCTGTCAGTGCTTTGCGGCAATCCAACATACCGGCGCCGGTTGTCTGACGTAATTTGTTTATATCCTGTGCGGTTATACTTACACTCATGTCAATAAATAATTAAAATTGAATAATACAGATTGAACTTTAGGAACAATCTTTTTTTACTCTTTTCTTTTTACAAAGAAAAATTACTTGGTAGCTGGTTTTCTTCCACCACCACCGGTATTGGGTACACGACGTTTAGGAGCACCTGAACGGCCAGCACCTGCAGCACCGCCACCACCACGACGATTCTTGTCACCACCTTCATCAGCGCGGCTTTCGAATCTTGCAGCTTTTGCTTCAGCACTTTCTTCGCTGTCATGTCCTTCGTCTTCGCTGTCTTTATCTGCCTGGCGCTCTTGCAAACCTTCTGCGATAGCAGCGGTCAGGTAGTTAACAATGATAGAGATAGATTTGGTAGCATCATCATTGGCAGGAATTGCGAAATCAATTTTATTAGGATCGCAGTTGGTATCTACCATTCCAAATGTGCTGATGTTTAAACGCTTCGCTTCTGCTAATGCAATATGCTCGTGTCCTATATCAACCATGAATAAAGCAGCAGGGACACGGCTAATTTGTGCAATACCACCCAATACTTTTTCCATTTTATCTTTATCACGCGTTAAAGTCAAACGCTCTTTTTTAGTTAGGCTTTCTGCACTGCCGTCGGCCAACATTTTTTCAATGTTCTGCATTTTCTTTACACTCTTACGAACGGTATTGAAGTTGGTCAACATACCACCCAACCACCTTTCAGTAACAAAGGGCATGTTTACACGACGGGCACATTCGTTTACAATTTCTTTTGCTTGTTTCTTAGTAGCAACAAACATAATTTTCTTACCGCTTCTAGCGATGGCTTTCAAAGCAGCAGCAGATTCCTGCAGACCTTCAACGGTTTTATTAAGATCGATGATATGAATACCTTTCTTTTCAGCAAAGATGTAAGGTAACATCTTAGGGTTCCATTTCTTTTTCAAGTGACCGAAATGAACGCCTGCTTCTAAAAGTTGCTGTTGTAAGGAAGTGTTATTTTCCATTGTTTATTATTAAAATAGTTTTTAAAAATTGATGCCTGTTCCAGCAATAGATGAACGACCAAGGCCAACCAGCTATTCCGGTATCCAGTATTAACGCTTGCTGAACTGGAAGCTTCTTCTTGCTTTTTTGCGACCTGGTTTCTTACGTTCAACAGAACGAGGATCCCTTTTCAACAAACCAGCAGCTTTTAAAGCAGGGCGGTATTCAGCACTCACTTCCAGTAATGCGCGGGCAATACCTAGTTTGGCTGCTTCTGCCTGACCTTTAACACCGCCACCTGTTGCATTGATTACTACATCATATTTATCAGCTACTTCAATTGTTTTTAAAGGAGCTTCTACCTGATTTTGTAAATATACCAGTGGGAAATATACTTTATAGTCTTTACCGTTTACTGTAATCTTACCGTCTCCTTTGCTAAGGAAAACACGTGTTACAGCTTCTTTTCTACGGCCGACTGCATTTTTTTGCTTCTCCATTTTATCTATTTTGGAATTTAGAATTTAGTAATTAGAATTTTAATTCAACGGGTTTTTGGGCACTGTGTTGGTGTTCGCCACCTACATACACAAACAATTTTTTGTACATCTTGCGACCCAAACGGTTTTTAGGCAACATTCCTTTGATCGCTCTTTCGATGATCACTTCTGGTCTGCGCTTCAACAAATCCTTAGCCGCTTCTTCTTTACGGCCACCGGGATATCCGCTGTATGTATCATATACTTTGTCTTCTAATTTATTGCCGGTAAATTTTACCTTTTCGCAATTAATTACAATTACATAATCTCCACAATCAACGTGTGGAGTGTAATAAGCTTTGTTCTTGCCCCTTAATATGGCGGCAATTTTAGCACACATGCGACCTACGGTTTGATTAGTACCGTCTACAACGTACCAGTTGTGTTTAACGGTAGCCTCGTTGGCATGTTTGGTGGTGAAATGCAGTTTACTCATTGTTCTTATTTTTTAGATGATGCCATTGCTATCCCAGTGGCTTTTTAAATGGACGGCGAAGGTAGGGGGCAAATGCTAATATTTCCAAAAAAAACAGGGATTATTTTTTATCGTACTTTTGTAATCAATTGATTTATAGTAAAAATTTTGACTAATTATTTTTGTTGCCCACCTGAAAGCACATTAATCAGTAATTTTAAGCCATTACCAATTAGTATATAATATGTATCGGATCTCTGTGTTATTGATTGTATGGTTACTGGCCATTGCCAGCACAAGCAGGGCCCAGGTGGCCGGTAAGCCCTTTATTAAATTGGTAGAACCCAGCAAGGAGAAAAATATGGTCAAGACCAGCAGGCAGTTTCTGATTGGTAGTACCTGCAAAGCCTGTTCGCTCACCGTCAATGGGCAGCCAGTAAAAGTATATGCTACAGGGGGCTTTGCTTATGAACTCAATTTATTACCGGGAGATACCAGTTTTATTATGAATGCGGCTATTGGATCCGTCAACGGAATCAGTAAGACCATCAATTACAATTATAGCCTAGCGCCCGCACCCGATACTATCAAAACTTTGCAGATTGCCAATGTAGAAACTTTTCCAGCTGGTAATTTATATGTTAGTCCAGGCGATCGAATAGGCTTTAAAGTAAAAGCACTAAGCGGCTGTACCGTACTTATCAATAATCGTATACCCTTGTACGAAATGCCCACTGGTAAAGGCAATAGAATGCCGGGCATCTATCAGGGCGAGTATATTGTAAAAGCCACCGATAGTTTTAATATTTCTAAGTGGATGGTGAGTATTACAGACCAATCGGCTGAAACAGTTACTTCCATGAGTAAAAATTGGGTATCTGTTTTTGGTGCCAATATGCCCAATATTGCTGTCACCAAGGGAAGATTGGCTCATTTGTTATTTGGTTTGGGGGAAGATAGGTTGGGCGGAGCCAAGATCGGGTATCTTGATTCCTTGGTACAATTGCAAGTAACCGGAAAAGTAGGGAGTAAATACAAAATACAATTAAGTAAGTATCGAACCGCTTATATTGATGATGATGCCATTGAGTTGTTGCCAAAGGGGAGTTTTACACCCGAATCGCTTACTGGCTCTTGGCGCGTATATGGCGACTCTTTATATGATTATGTAAACCTCGGATTGAATACCCGTTTGCCCTATCAGTCATTTCAATTGGTTGATCCTTCAAAAATTGTAGTGGATGTTTTTGGGGCTACCAATAATACCAATTGGATTACCCAACTTGAAAACACCCGCGAGATTAAAAATGTTTATTATGAACAAGTAGAGGAGGGTGTTTTTCGAATCACTGTTGAACTAAAACATGCACAGCATTGGGGTCATCAATTATACTATAGCGGAAATAACTTGGTGCTTAAAATAAAACAACCACCTGTTTCGCTCGATCTACATCACTTAACCATTGCGGTGGATGCGGGTCATGGCGGCACCAATACCGGCGCTGGTGGCCCTACGGGTTCATCTGAAAAAATGTTAACCTTGGCTATTTCTTTAAAACTACAAAAGGCATTAGAGAAAGAAGGTGCTAAAGTAATTATGACAAGAACCAGCGAGCAGTTTGTAGACAACAAGGAACGAATTTTATTTTACCGGGATAGTGTCCCTGATTTATTAATTAGTATACACCTTAATTCCAGTGCTGACCCAATTCGTGTAAGCGGCACCGGTACCTTTTATCGTTATATCGGTTTTAGAAACCTGAGTAAGGCTATTTATCAGCGTATGTTGGAATTGGGATTGAAGGAGTATGGTAATACGGGTAGTTTTAATTTTATGCTCAACAGCCCAACAGAATATCCCACCGCCTTGGTAGAAACACTTTTTCTCAGTAATCCAGAAGAAGAGATGAAGGTATTGGAGGAAGGATTTCAGCAGCAAATGGTGAACAAGATGGTGTTGGGCATTAAAGATTTTCTAGCAGCCTGTAAAAAACAACCCTGATTTATACCAGGGTTGTTTTGAAGCTTTTCTTATTGTAAAATGGGCTTTTTTAAATTACTCAACTGTTGATTGATTGTTTTTATTTGCTTTTGCACTTCCGCCCATTTCATCATCAATAAGCTTAAGTCCAATGCGGCATTGGCTGCAGCTTCTGTCGATTGCAGGGTGGGCAGCATTTCTGTGTCGTTGATGAGATTAAAAAGACCCGCCATATCTGCATTTAACTTATTGAATCCACGGTCACGGTTACCCGAAACACCATTTTCTAATTTGATCAAGAGGCTATCAGTCAACATGAGTTCGTTGTGTAGGGAGGCCGTAGTGTTGGGCAATAGGTTGTTGATTTGCTGGTGCCAAACAGCAATCTGCTGTAAAGCCAGCATGCATTTTTTTCTGCCCTCATAACAAGTATAGGCCAGGTTGCGAATGCCCTCTAGGTCTTCGGTAGTGATGTTGACCCTGGGGTCTATGCGTACATTTATTTTTTTCGTGTATACCTTACCGTCAACAATTAGTTGAATGGTGTAGGTACCGGGCAATACCCAGGGAGCTGTTTCCTCCGGGGCGGTATTTTTATAAGTAGCCGAAATGGAATAAGTGGCAGGTACATTCAATGGCTGGTAGTGTAGGTCCCAGGTAAATCGGTGACTGCCTTTTTCGGCAGATAAAAGACTTTGTGGTCGTATCCAGTATAGCGGAATATTAACAGCGGGTATTTTATACAAACTGTCTTTGTTGGAGTAGCGTCGAATTATATGCCCGTTGTTGTCCTGAATTTGCAATACTATATCCTTGGCCTTGCTGCCTAAATAATAATCAATGATGGCACCATCCGGTGGATTTTGACCGGCTGCTTCTTCTTGTGGAACGGGTGTGTCGGGGTACAGGCAATGTCGCACACGGGTAGCCAGTGGAGGTGTAAATAAATAGTTTAAATCGGTAATAGCAACATTGTCGACTGCATAGGACAATTGTGGTAAATCGCGCAGTGCATTGATATTATCGAGTATCCAAAAACTTCTGCCATGGGTGGCTACTACAATATCATTGTCTTTTATTATCAAATCACGGATAGAAGTAGCCGGCATATTGAGGCGAAGGGATTGCCAGTTTTCGCCTTCATCAAAAGATACATACACGGCATTTTCGCTGCCGGCAAATAACAATCCTTTTTGTTGTGGATCTTCTTTTACTACATTAATGGGTTCATCGGGTAAGCCTTTGACTATTTCTTTCCATGTTGTTCCTCCATCAGTGGTTTTGAAAATATGCGGTTTCATATCGGATAAGCGTATACGATTTACAGCTGCATAAGCTGTGTTGGCATCAAAATGACTGGCATCCATCAGGGAAACCTTACTCCAGCTAGTGATGGCTGCTGGTGTTACATCTTTCCAATTCTTTCCTCCATCCCTGGTTACCTGAATTAATCCATCGTCGGTGCCGCACCAGATGGTATTTATATCAAGGTAAGAGGGGGCTACTGTATAAATAACGCCACGCCTTGCCATTTTTGGAGCGGTATATTTTTCGCGATCATCCTGTGCATAGATGCCGATATTAGCAGGAACATCCCATTGCTCTCTCGATAAATCGGGACTGATTATATCCCATTTGCCACCGCCGCTGGTTGTTTTAAACAACACATTGCCGGCGTAGTACAATGTTTTTTTGTCAATGGGATTAAAGAGTACAGGAGCCGTTCTGATAAACCGGTATTTGCCTGTTCTGATAGCTTCGGGTGCAATATTTTGTGATTGGCCGGTCCGTTTATCGTACCGAGAAATTTTACCACCATAAATAATATTATTATCCAAGGGATCTGCTACCACATAACCATATTCCTCTGCTGCCACCGGATGCCATTCGCGCAAGCCGATAACACCGTCATTGCCTCTGGAAGCAATGCCTACACTGCCACTCTCTTGTTGTCCACTGAATACATTATAGGGAAATGCATTGTCGGCACTCACATGATAAAACTGGGCCGTAGGTTGGTTGTACCAGCTGGAAAAACTTTCTCCTCCATTTACGGTAACAATGGCACCCTGGTCACTGGCAATAATCATAATCTTGGAGTTCAGCGGATTAATCCAGATGCGATGATAATCATCGCCGCCGGGTGCACCACGAAAAGCTTCCCAGTTTTTTCCTCCATCCATACTTTTCCATACTACTACATCGGCAGTATACACGATATCGGCGTTGTTGGGATCGGCTTTTATTTCTGCAAAATCACTTCCTCTTCCCCATAGTCTTTCATCCGCATTGATATTCATCCAATGTTCACCTGCGTCATCACTTCTATAAATGCCTCCGTATTTACCTGCATCAACGGTAGCGTATAGACGATTTGAATTGGAAGGAGCAATACAAAATCCGATTCTGCCTAAGCCCTGTTCGGTAGTAGGTAAACCAGTACTCAATTTTTTCCAAGTAGTACCGCCATCTATTGATTTAAAGAGGCCACTTTCTTTCCCGTTCCAGGCGCCGTTTTCCCAGGGGCCCAGTCGGCCTGCCCAGAGGTTGGCATAAATAATATTGGTATTATTGGGGTCAATGGCTACTTGAATCGCCCCTGTATTTTCATCTTTGTATAATACCTTTTCCCAGCTAGCACCACCATCTAAACTACGGTACACTCCTCTTTCTTCATTGGCACCATAGGGATGGCCTAATACGGCAACGAATAGACGATTTTCATTCTTGGGGTCAATGGCTAGGCCGCCAATTTGTTGCACTTTGTCTAACCCAATATGCTTCCAGGTTTTACCTGCATCGATAGATTTGTACATGCCATTGCCGATACTTAAATCGGGTCTTTGCAAACCTTCGCCACTGCCTACATATAATACATTGGGATTAGAAGGAGATACCACCACATCGCCGATACTGCCCGTCGGCTGGTCATCAAAAATTGGTTGCCAGGTTCTGCCGAAATCATTGGTCTTCCATACGCCACCATTGTTGACTCCCATATAAAATACATTCGGTTGCGATGGAATACCAACCGCGCCAACTGTTCTTCCACCCCGGTGTGGACCAATACAACGCCATTGCATACTATTGAACAAATGGCTATCGAAAGATTGCGCAAAACCATTCGTAATAAAACTGGCAGCAATCAATAGTTGTAAGAAGCAAACTTTAATTTTTTTCATAATAAAATAGTATTATCAATGAAATTACTGATAAAGATTTCGGTATTAAAAATTGGGTACAATCAGTGGCAATAATAACCAACTGAATAGTGTAATAAGTATCACAGCAATGATATTCATGACAAAACCAGTCTTCAACATCTGATGCAATTTGATATGACCACTTGAAAATACGATTGCATTAGGAGGCGTACCCATGGGCAACATACCAGCACAACTGGCGCCAAGGGTCATGGGAATGCCTAGTAAAAGCGGATTGATATGAAGGGCATCTGCAACTGCTGAAATTACCGGGGCCATCACAATCACCTGTGCGATATTGCTCATCACTTCACTCAGAAAAACCGAAATAAGGGTTACAATAAATATCAATACTAATATATTGCTGGTTGCATAGCTGGCAATGTATTGACCAAGTTCTTCCATCAATTTGGCTTCTTCCAGCGATTTTGCCATCGCTATACCACCACCAAATAATAATAAAATTCCCCAAGCCATATTTTTGGTATCCGTCCACTCCAATAATCTTTCTTCTGGTTTTTCTGCAGAGCGGCCACTGGGCACAATAAATAAACTAATAGCACCTAATAACGCAATGATGGAATCATCGAGTTGAAATATTTTTTGTTGGCTATTGATGATGTCCTTGGTAATCCATAAAAAGGCAGTAGTACAAAAAACCAACATCACTCTTTTTTCTTGTTTACTCAGTGGTCCCATCTCTTTTAATTCAGACAGGATAAAATTGCGACCATCCACACTATGACTCAGGTGATTGGGGTAGAGCCATTTGACCATTACCCAATACAAACACAATAGCAAAACCATCGATAAGGGCATACAAAGCAACATCCATTGTAAAAAATCGATGCTGTGTCCGTAATGGTCGTTGAGGTGTCGGATATAAGCCACATTGGGGGGTGTGCCAATGATGGTGGCAATGCCTCCGAAATTGCTAGCATACGCCAGCGACATCATGAGCGCAAGAGAGAAATTTTTGATATTGGCATTGGGGTTGGCATGTTGACTGATAACATGTATCACCGAAGCGGCAATGGGAAACATCATCATAGTGGTGGCGGTATTGCTGAGCCACATGCTGATAAATCCTGTAGATAATATAAATCCCAAGATGATATTATTGCCATTGGTGCCAGTAAGCTTAATAATATTGAGTGCAATTCTTTTGTGGAGCTGCCATTTTTCAATAGCAATACCCAGAAAAAAACCACCCATAAACAAATAGATAATAGAATCCGAATAGGATCGAGACGTTTCTTTAATAGTATTGATACTAAGCAGGGGATAAAGCACCAATGGCAATAGGGCTACCACGGCCAATGGCATGGCTTCTAATACCCACCAGCAAATCATTAATACGGCCAATGACAATACCAGTTTTGATTTGTCAGCCAGTGCCAGCGGGTTGGCAAAAAAGAAAACCAGGAATAGCAGGATACCTGCCAATAAGCTGATTTCTTTTTTGTATTTTTTATAAAATTCGGGCATTGACGATGCAAATAGTTAGGGACAATATAATACAGTTTATTCAATAATCTCCTACCAAAGCCATCATTGCTTTTGCGAATGAATTAACTTTGCAGTTCAAAAAAAATATTCCAAAATGAGCAATTTAGTACAGGAATTTAATGATTATCGTACCCGCATGAATGAAGTGATATTGGGCAAGGACAATTTGGTGATAAAGCGGCTCTGGAACCTCGATACCAATACGTATGCCGAAGGGGCATTGGATGTAAAAACAAAGGAGTTATTGGGGTTGGTAGCCAGTATGGTATTGCGTTGCGACGATTGTATCAAATACCATGTAGGTAAAGTACATGAGTTGGGACTTAGTACAGCCGAATTGTATGAGGTTTTTGCAGTGGCCAATATGGTAGGCGGCACCATTGTAATTCCACATACCCGCAGGGCTGCCGAATATTGGGAAGAATTGAATCAAAATCCTCAATAAATCGGTGCATTGATTACAGAACATTTATTTTAATTAACTTTATGCCCCAATTGAATTAATTATGTCAGATACAGTTGCAGCTACAACAGCTCCATTAACATCCAAAGATTTTGTGACCGATCAGGAAGTACGCTGGTGCCCCGGATGCGGGGATTATTCCATTCTTGCGCAGGTACAAAAAGTAATGCCCACCTTGGGTATTCCCAGAGAAAATATAGTAATTGTAAGTGGTATCGGCTGTAGCAGTCGGTTTCCTTATTATATGAATACCTATGGTATGCATAGTATTCACGGAAGAGCTACTGCTGTTGCCAGCGGATTAAAAGCAGCTCGTCCCGAATTGAGTGTATGGGTAGTAACCGGTGATGGCGATAGTTTGAGTATTGGCGGTAACCATACCATTCATTTACTACGTAGAAATTTTGATATTAATATTCTTTTGTTCAATAACCAGATTTATGGTTTAACCAAGGGACAATATTCTCCTACTTCAGAACCAAATAAGGTAACCAAGTCGAGTCCTTTTGGAAGTATCGATCATCCATTTAATCCATTGGCTTTGGCCATGGGTGCCGATGCTAGTTTCATCGGTCGTTCGATGGACAGGGATCCCAAGCATTTACAATCCATGTTGATTCGTGCACAGGCACACAAAGGGTCTTCTTTTCTAGAAATTTATCAGAATTGCAATATTTTCAATGATGGTGCTTTCGAAATATTTACTGAAAAAGGAACCAAGGCCGATGAAGTATTATTTCTAGAACAAGGCAAACCATTGGTATTTGGCGCCAATGCCAATAAGGGTATCAAATTAGACGGTTTCAAGCCAGTGATTGTTGACTTAGCAGCTGGTGCTTCTACCGATGACCTTTGGATACATGACGAGAAAGATTTTTACAAAGCACAGATTTTAATCAGAATGTTTGATGACCCAAGATTACAAGGTCATTTACCAAGACCATTTGGCGTTTTCTTTGAAACAGAAAGACCTTGTTACGAAGAAAGCATGAGTTTGCAGATGGAAGAAATTGTTGCTAAAAAAGGGAAAGGCGATTTGGATAAATTGCTAAGAGGCAATGAAGTTTGGAGTATTAGCTAATCAATTTATTGCGCCCTATACAAAATATTCAAAGACCCAATTCAACGGGTCTTTTTTATTTGTTAAAGAAATAATAAAGCGATAAAAAACCTATTTTAAGCAAGGGGAAATCTAAAAACCGACGTCTAAGTAATAGCACAGTGTATTGGCTTAAACTTTTACTTATAAGACAGGTCTTATTTGGATGGAACCGGGATACTTTATATGTAAAAATAATAAAATATGTATATTTCATTAAGACCATGGGAAATAGAAGATGCGGCCTTGCTGGCTGAATATTTCAATAATATCAATATTTGGAATAACCTGCGCGATTATATTCCGCATCCCTATTCCGAGGAAGATGCGGTGCATTTTATTGAAGGGCAGATAGCATTATCGCCCACACAAAATTTTGCGATTTTGAATGAGGGTGTATTAGTGGGTGGTATTGGAATCATTTTGCAGGAAGATGTGTATAGAATGAATGTAGAGTTGGGCTATTGGATTGCTGAACCATTTTGGGCTCAAGGCATTGCAACCATTGCAGTTGGATTAATGACCGATTATGTTTTTGACAGCTTTGCCATCAATAGAATTGTAGCAGAGGTATTTGATCATAATAAATCAAGTATGCGGGTATTGGAAAAAAATGGCTACTACTTAGAAACGGTGAGGCGTAAAGGCATATTAAAAAATGATTTACTCCTCGATGATTTTGTATGGGTCAAACAAAAAATATATTAATAATATTTCGTACCAAACCTTTTAAAAACTTCTCTGATCATGATTAAAAAGAACATTGCCACCAATGAGTTTGGATTTGTATTCAATCCCGCTACTGGCGATTCGTACAGCAGTAATCCTGTTGCGGCAGAAATCATTCAATTAATGAAGGACAATCATTCATTGAATGAAATAAAAAAAATATTGCTCGATAAATATGAAGTAGACAAGCTGACCATTGAAAAAGATGTAGAAGAATTTATGGGGCTACTGAAAGAAAATAATTTATTAAGCAATTAAAATTCAAACCATGTCTGAAACTCAACGACCCATCGTAGTGGCATTAACCGGATTGAATGCTATTGATAGTCCAGGCCCTGGTGTAGCAGTAGCACGTGCGGTACGGGATGGATTGCAGCAGCCAGTTCGCATCATTGGACTAGCCTATGAAAATTTGGAACCAGGTATTTATATGGATGGCATTTGTGATAAGACCTATCAAATATCTTATCCTGCAGCAGGCCCCGAAGTATTATACAATGTCATTAAAGCAATTCATGAAAAAGAAAAGATTGATGTAATCATTCCAAATTTTGACGCAGAGCTATATAATTTCATCACAATTGCGCCGCGATTAAAAGCATTGGGAATAAATTCTTTTTTACCCAGCTTCGAAATGTTTGACGCAAGAGATAAATTAAATCTTTATGACTTTGGACAAAAACATGGATTGTTGGTGCCCAAGGATAAGGCTATTTATTCGATCAATGACCTGGTACAGTTAGGAGAAGATTTCGGCTATCCATTGGTGGTAAAAGGAAAATATTATGAAGCCGTGGTGGCTTACACTTTAGAACAGGCACAAAAAGCATTTTATAAAATCAGTGCTAAATGGGGACTGCCCATCATCGTGCAACAATTTATTGACGGCACTGAAGTAAATATTGCAGCATTGGGCGATGGAGAAGGCAATGCGACCAGTATTATTCCTATGAAAAAAATGTATATCACCGATAAGGGCAAGGCCTGGGCTGGTATTACATTGGAAGATGAAGCCATGATTCAATTGGCGAAAAAATTTGTAGCTGTTACTAAATGGCGTGGTGGCTTTGAAGTAGAAATCATGAAGACGGCTAAGGACGAATTATACATCATGGAAATCAACCCTCGCTTTCCTGCCTGGATTTATTTATCGGCAGGTGCTGGACAAAATCAACCGGCTTCCTTGGTGAAAATGGCGATGGGTGAAAAAGTGCCAGCATTTACCAGCTATGATTCTGGCAAATTATTTATTCGCTATAGTTGGGATCTGATTGTAGATGTATCCCGCTTTCAGCAATTCAGCGCCTTTGGCAGTTTATAAACTCATATCACACTAATAATCTAGCATAACAAAATGACAAAATTAAAATACGAGCGGCCCCTGATTAAAAAAATGAATGCGGGCATGATGAATAAATTTGGTGCGCAAAGTGAATTAACACCTGTTACCCATATTGATGGGGTTGCTGTAAAATCATTGATTCAGCAATATGGTAGTCCGGTTTTTGTGCTGAGCGAACAAAAAATGCGTCAGAATTATAAATCGGCTGTAAGGGCATTTAGTACCCGTTATCCTAAAGTGCAGTTTGCGTGGAGTTATAAAACACATTATAACAATGCCGTTTGCAATGTGTTTCATCAAGAGGGCAGCTGGGCAGAAGTGGTGAGTGGCTTTGAATATAAAAAAGCATTGGGCAATGGGGTGCCGGGTGCCAATATAATTTTTAATGGTCCTGATAAGCACCTAGATGAATTGCAATTGGCGATTGAAAATGATTCGCTGATACACATCGATCATTTTGAGGAATTGTATTTACTCATTGACCTATGTGCACAGTTAGATAAAAAAGCGCGTGTAGCCATTCGCGTTAATATGGACACAGGCGTATATCCCATGTGGGATCGCTTTGGATTTAATTATGAAAGCGGACAGGCTTGGCAGGCTATTAATAAGATTGTGGCTTCAGGTAAATTACAATTGGTAGGTTTGCATTCGCATATAGGCACCTACATGTTGAGTACAGCGGCTTATGGAATTGCAGCTGCTAAATTGAGCGACCTTGCTTTGAATTGCCAAAGTCAATTATCTACTACTATCAAGTATATTGATTTAGGCGGTGGATTTCCAAGTGCCAATACATTAAAAGGAGCAATTGGCCAGGTGCCTACTCCAACAGTGGATGAATTTGCAGAAGCCATTACTACTACCATCTTAAATGCGGGATTCAAAACAGCGGACTTGCCATTGTTGATTTTGGAAAGCGGTCGTGTGTTAATTGATGATGCGGGTTATTTATTGGGTTCGGTATTGGCTAATAAAAGATTGAGTGATGGCAGAAAAGCCACCATCATGGATTTTGGCGTCAATATCATGTTCACCTCTTTCTGGTACGATCATAAAATTAGTCCAGCACAAGAAGTAAGTCAGTTCAATGAAGAGGCCGTCATGTATGGCCCTCTTTGCATGAATATTGATATTGTAAGAGAAAGCGTTAGTTTACCTTTGCTAAATAGGGGCGATCATGTGGTGGTACATAAAGTAGGTGCATATAATATGACTCAGTGGATGCAGTTTATTGCCATGCGCCCTAATATTGTATTGATAGATACCAATAATCAAACCCATGTAATACGTAAAGCAGAAACACTAGATTACTTGCAACAATTAGAACAGATACCCGACCACTTGCAAAAAAAATAAAACATTAAAAAGATAAAACCCCACATATCAAGTTTTTTCAAAGGACTACTCAATAGTTATGGAGTATTGTTTTTTTCAAACAATACTTTATTTGCATGGCTATTGCTGATTGTTTCATTTTTTAATCCTTATGCGGGTATCACTGGATTAATTGCTGTGATTATGGCTTTGTTATTGGCCAATTTTACCGGCTTGAATAAAGCAGATACTGCAAATGGAATTTATAGTTACAATGCATTGATTATTGGTATTGGCTTGGGAACGGTGTATCATTTTAGTGCTGCATTCTGGATTTTGTTACTCATTATAGTTATCTTCTCTGTTGTATTATCTGTGGTATTTCAACGGTTATTGGGCAAGTATGGTTTACCATTTCTCACCATTCCTTTCGTGCTATGTTTTTGGTTGATATTATTGTTAACACAGGGCAACACAGCCATTGACTTTAGTTTCAGAAATATTTATTGGATCAATGATTTGTATGCGGTGGGTAATTACCAGCTTGTGCGCTTTATCATGTTTATGGAAAACATTAAAATACCTTCTTTGGTAAGTACTTTTTTTAGGGCAATGAGTTCCTTGTATTTTCAAAATAATATATTGGCAGGCATGATTATTGCGGCCGGCATTTTTATTCATAGTCGCATTATTTTTTCTTTGATTGTTATAGGTTTTATAACTGCCTATGGATTCAATCAGGTGGTGATGGCGCATCCTGAGGGCATGAATTATTATCTGATGGGGGGCAATTTTATTTTAGTTAGTGTAGCCATCGGAGGTTTTTTTACAGTACCTTCCAAACATTCATATTTATGGGCCATTATCAGTGTGCCTATTACCTTTTTGATTTTTATGGGAATGGGAAAAATTACTGGTCAGTGGAGCTTGCCGGTTTACTCCATGCCATTTTCTATTACTGTGATTTGTATACTCTATTTCTTTACTTTAAAATCACAGATAGGAAGAGTGGTGCTTACGCCTTTACAATTTTATTCTCCCGAAAAAAATCTATATAGTTTTCTAAGTAATAAAGAACGCTTGATGAATGTCAACACCATTCGCTTGCAGCTCCCCTTTATTGGCGAATGGATGGTATCGCAGGGATATGATGGCAATATTACCCATAAGGGAGAATGGAGTAAGGCATTGGATTTTATTATTGTTGACAATGAATTGAAAACCTATGAACAGTTTGGCGCCCATCCAGAAAATTTTTATTGCTATGGAAAGCCGGTATTAGCACCAGCAGATGGGTTGGTTCAATTTATTGAAGACTTTGTGGAGGACAATGAGATTGGAAGAATCAATCAGGAAAAAAACTGGGGCAATAGTATTGTTATCAAACATGCAGAAGGGCTTTTTACAAAGATGAGTCACCTCAAAAAAAATTCTTTTAAAGTAAAAGCCGGTGATTATGTACGCCAGGGAGATATTGTTGCGGCCTGTGGTAATTCAGGTCGCTCACCAGAACCACATTTACATTTTCAAGTGCAAACAACACCGCATATCGGCAGTAAGACTTTTGCCTATCCCTTTTCCTATTTTATTTCTTCCAATCATGGGGTAGGTATAATTAGTGAATTTAGTGTGCCTGCTGAAACATTTATAGTATCTAATGTGGTAGCTGATCCTAGTCTACGCGCTGCTTTTGAATTTTTACCTGGTTATAACATGCAGGTAAAAGCAGCGGGTATGCCCGATGAGCATTGGGAGGTTTTTACCGATGCCTTTAATCAGTCCTACATTTATTGCCATATTACCAAGGCCTTTGCCTATTTTAAAAAAAATGAAGAGGTTTTTTATTTTACCGGCTTTGAGGGCAATCGCAATAGTTTATTGTACTATTTTTATTTGGCTGCTTATAAAATTTATTTGTCTACCACGCCAGCAGTAGTAGCACAAGATAAATTTCCTTTGCAATTGGGTAAGAATAATATCTTTAAATGGTTACAGGATATACTGGCTCCGTTTTATATTTTTAGTCGATTGCATTATGAATCCATCAATAAAATAGTGTCGAACGATTTCTTGAATCCTGCAGTAGCAATAGAAAGTAAGCAAGTGCGACAGTTTATGTCGGTGCGTAGGCAAACCAATCAATTTAGTATTGAAATAAAAAACAACCAAATCAATTCATTTAGTTTTATTAAAAATAACCAGGAAATAAAAGCCCTATGTATACCAAAAGAATATTAATAGCAGTCATTGGCTGTATGCTTTTTATACAAACCAATGCACAGGAAGTTGCCGACATGGCAGCAGCCGATACCAAGTCGCTGGCATTGTACAATGCGGCACAGTGGAAGGAGTTGATGAAATTTGGCAAGGCTGAAATTGCCAAAGGGGTCGACTTTCCAATATTAAGAATGCGTACAGGTTATGCGGCATTTATGATTGGTAATTTTAGTCAGAGTTTGCTGCAATACAAAAAAGTGTTGGATGGCGATGCTGAAAACGCTGTTGCACTATACTATGTGTACTTAAATAATCTTTACCTGAATAATATCACACAGGCCAGGTATTATGCCGCTAAATTACCCGATGAAACAAAGGCGTCTGAGGCCCTCCGTGCTAAAAAAATAGCAGGTGTACAATTAGAATCCAGTTATAAAATGCCCGACGATACAACCAGAAAAAATGGATTTTATTTTAGGGCTGGTATTAATATTCAGTTGGGCTATCGTTTTGAACTGCAACAATCGCTAGCTTCTTATAATCAGGATATAAGCGAACCCAGATTGCTTTTAATAAGGGATAACCGCCATATAGCTATACGGCAAAATGAATATTATGGCAAATTAATTTATGCTGCTACTGGTAATATTGCTTTATTGGGAGGCTACCATTATCTTAATACTCCCTTCAATAATATAGTATATAAAAATTCGATTGGCTTTGCGGGCATTCAATATAAAACACCCTATGTGCATTTGAAAGCCATGGCCAGTTTTGGAAAGGTAACCGATACTACTTATACGCAATACGATGGTACGATAACCGTATATCCATTGGGCAACACCAAATTGTACAATATTACAAGGGCAGCTTATGGAGATAATTTCACCTTGTCGAATATACTGGGCTATGGTATTACCAAAAAAATCTGGTTAGAAGGAAATATTACAGTAGGTAAATTTACCAGCTTATTGGAAAACGATGGGCTTTATGTATTCAATGATATTGACCAAAAGCAAATCAAGGCGGGTGGTAGCATTTATGCATTACTCGGCAAAAACTTGACGCTCACCTTGAATTATACTTTTGAGCAAAAATTAAAATATAAAACAACCAATATTTATTTTTATCAACATTCATTAAACGGAGGATTATCATGGAAATTTTAAGAAAAACTATGTTGGCCATTGGGGCCATTCTATGCTTTGGTATTACAGCTAATGCACAAACAGCAGAGGATATTCAAAAGGCATTTAAGGCAAGCTATATCAACGAATACAAGACCAACTATTCGGGCGCTGTTGCCGATTTGCAAAAAGTATATAAGGCAGACAGCTATGAAAG
>Ga0194063_10000519_pt1 | contig 27667 bp, 17 predicted proteins | sample SepL3720m_MetaG_FD_155459 | JGI IMG/M metagenome (GOLD analysis project Ga0194063, IMG submission 155459) | Anoxic zone freshwater microbial communities from boreal shield lake in IISD Experimental Lakes Area, Ontario, Canada - Sep2016-L373-20m | ecosystem: Environmental > Aquatic > Freshwater...
ATTTTCCTCGTCAACACTTTTTTATCATCTAGGTATACTGTTACTGTATACAAGGCCCTGCTCTTTTCCCGAAATGGAATAAAATAAGTACTGGTTCCACTGGCTTGTTGGCCACTATATGAATAGATTTTTTGCCCCAACGCATTGTGTACTTCAATAGCAATTTTAGTTGCATTCAACCTAACAACCTGCACATTCAATTGATCAGTTACCGGATTAGGACTAATTGCTATTTTCTCAGTAATAGGCAAAGGCGTTGCACAAGTTTGAGTATAATTGACGACCATACTATCAAGATAAAAACTGGTATCAGTGGACACTTTCATTTTAATACGATATCGTATATTCCCCAATGCAATAGCAGCTAGGTCATCTGTAAAATTAAAATTACGAAGTGCAAAAGCACCAGAACCCACTTGCGTATTTAACAACGAATAAGTAGTCTCTGAAGCCAATTTACGTTCAACCATAAACGTTATCCCTGTATCGGACTTAGCGGACCATTGTAAATTGGTTTTGCAATTAACTATGGAGGCAGATTGTGAATATAATTTTTTCTGCAACAACACATAGGATTTCAACATATCTGGAATGCCATATCCAACTCTGTCATCAGGTGCTGCATATTTAGTAGCACTCTTTTGCAAAGCATCAATGATCGTCATATTATTCACTTCGGGAAATGCCTGCCATAAACAAGTACTGATGCCAGCCATATTAGGACAAGCAAATGAAGTACCACTGCCTGTAGTAGGTTGGCCATTACCTGTATTGGCTATTACAGCAGAAGCACCTACTGCCGCAATGGTAGGTTTTATTTGACCATCACTACTTGGACCATAACCGCTAAACCCGGCCACTATACCTGCTGTGCTTACTGCACCAACAGTAATAATGCTATCCGCATCACCTGGAGCAGAAATATAATGCCAGCCACTGCCCCCTTCATTTCCTGCTGCTACTACAATTAACATTCCCTTTTTGGCAGCCAAATCAGCTGCACGAGAAATAATGGTAGTGTTGCCATTCATGTCGGCATAACTATGATTAAATACGGCATTATCAAATGTGGTATAGCCCAACGAAACAGAACAAATATCTACTCCAAGACTATCTGCCCTTTCAGCACCTGCCGCCCAATTTTGTTCTTCGATAGGATATTCTGTTGCCGCATCTTCTGTTCTATATAAATAAAAAGAAGCCTTGGGTGCTTGACCAATAAAAGTACCTGGCATATTTGCTCCGATGATGCTAAAACAATTCATGCCATGCGGATGATCTTCATCAACGCTGCTGTTGTTATCGACAAAATCCCAGGTGGCCAATACCTGGCCAGCATTGCGAACACTATCAAAAGTGGGAAGACTTAAATAATGATAGAACCCTGCATCTAATATTGCCATTTGCATACCCTCGCCTCTGAATCCATGATTGTGTAAAAATTCGCCCCGATGTAGATGCACCTGTCCATAGCTCTGCCCATAATTATAAAAATCATTGGCACCCACAGGACTTAATGGCGATAAGGGACTACTTGGTACTGGGGGGTCTAATAATTTATTCACCGGCTGAATAAAACCATTGCCCAATGCATTAACACCTGCAACAAATGGGAACCCATTTATTTTCACCAGGGCTGCCGCATCATTGGTTTGAATGGCTACTTGATTCATCCACTTTGAGACATTTAATATAGTAACGGTACCGGCTAATCGAATACTATCCATATAACGGGGCGTAACTGGCAAGTCCATGGAGTCGATTGCAATACCATAGCGAGTTCTTCTTTGAATGGCCCTATTGGTCAAATAGGCAGCTGGGTTATTCAATGCAAATGGATTCGTTCCCTTATCCTTCAATCGAACGATATATCTACTAAACTGCGCTTCTACTTTTACACAAAAAAAACAAGTACAAAGCAAGGAGAGCATTAATATTTTTTTCATATTGGCAGTTTTACCCTTGTCATTTTAATGAAATTTCAAACCCAATCAACGGCTGTTTGTCTATCTGATATCTTGTTCAAGATAAGATTTAATTAATGGATTAACCGTACAAAAACATCTTTGTTTTGTGCATTTAAACTCATTTTGCAGTCCGAAAAATCTGGGGCTGAAAACAATGGCTTTACATTATTGCTAAAACAAAAAGGCTCATTGGGATAACCGAATATATTGGTGCCCAACTTCCCGTTTGCATTCAAGTCTTGAAAAAAAGCAAATGCATAGTCCCCTGGCTCCACTTCTTGAATGGTATATTGAACTTCCCCTGTGGCATTGGGAGTAAAAACAAAAGCCTTGTAATAACCGTTCTCTTTTGGAAATTTATCAATTGAGCGATACATCGCAATACGAATTGGCGCACGCGCATTTTTCACTCGCTGAATATGCAAGTTGATAGAAATAGTATTGCTTGAATAGTTAAACCCCAGCACTATTAATATCCCCAACAATAAAATCCCCGAAAGTAAATTACGCATACTTATCTTAAGAATTATAAGCCCATTTTAACCAGGTAGCGCCCCATGTAAATCCGCCTCCAAAAGCAGAGAGAATTATATTATCGCCTTTCTTCAAACGCTTTTCCCAGTCCCATAAACAAAGTGGTAAGGTGGCTGCCGTGGTATTGCCATATTTTTCAATATTGATCATTACTTTTTCTTTGGGTAAATCCATTCTGCGAGCAGTGGCATCTATAATTCTTAGATTGGCCTGATGTGGAACCAACCAAGCAATATCATCAGCAGTAAGATTATTTTTTTGCATTAATTCGTAACTAACATCGGCCATCCCCTTTACAGCAAATTTAAATACGGTTTGTCCTTCTTGATAAGCATAATGTTCTTTGGCCAATACCGTATCCATGGTAGCAGGCTTTACAGAGCCTCCTGCTTTCATGTGTAAAAATTCTTTCCCACTTCCATCACTTTTTAGAATACTATCCAACACGCCTACCCCTTCTTCATTGGGTTCCAATAAAACCGCCCCTGCCCCATCACCAAAAATGATACAGGTAGCGCGGTCTGTATAATCAACAATAGCGCTCATTTTATCTACTCCTACTACCACTACTTTTTTGTAACGGCCACTCTCAATTAAACTGGCGCCAGTAGTTAGGGCAAATAAAAAGCCTGAGCAGGCAGCGCTTACATCAAATCCAAAGGCGTTGACAGCACCAATTTTATCGCATACAATATTGGCGGTAGCCGGAAAAACCATATCAGGTGTAACGGTGGCACAAATCATACAATCAATCTCGGCGGGTGAAATCCCTCTTTTTTCACAAAGTTCTTTTACCGCTGGAGCTGCCATATCACTGCTTCCCAAGCCTTCCCCCTTTAGAATACGTCTTTCCTCAATACCCGTGCGACTACGAATCCACTCGTCATTGGTATCTACCATTGTCTCCAATTCTTTGTTCGTAAGGCGATATTCCGGTACATATCCGCCAACTGCAGTGATTGCAGCAGTAATTTTTTGCATGTAATTGATATTTAGCTGAACAGTTAAATTTTGGGGGCAAATTTACAGAAAAAACAATACCCGCATTTTAAATGGCTGACAGCCAAATTATACTTATTTTCGCTTCTGACAGGTTTAATTATGTACGCTTATTTGAAAGGTAGTTTTTCTTACAAGAATCCAGCCCAAATTTATATAGATGTAAATGGGATAGGATTTGAAGTAAATATAAGCTTGAATACGTATAGCCATATTCAAGATCTGAAAGAGGGTAAACTATATACTCACTTACAGATTAAAGAAGATGGGCATACAATTTTTGGTTTTTTTGATAAGGCAGAAAAAGAAATGTTTCTCCTGCTAATCAGCGTTTCAGGTATAGGTGCATCTACTGCCAGAATGATGTTGTCCTCCCTTAAACCAGCTGAAGTAACAAGGGCTATTCAGCAAGGCAACGTTAAGTTGCTGGAAAGCATCAAGGGGATAGGAAAAAAAACTGCAGAAAGATTGGTGCTTGAATTGAGGGACAAAGTGGGGAAAATTGCAACAGAAAACAGCAATTTGCAGCAAGAAAACAATATTCCCGAGCAAGATGCGTTGAATGCACTAATATCCCTGGGAATATCTAGACAACAAGCTGAACTGGCAATCCAAAAAATTATCCTGGCAGAACAACCACCCATACCATTAGAAGATTTAATAAAAAAAGCACTAAAAGCCATTTGATAAGAACTCTACGTTAACTGATTCCAGGATGTTGCTTATAAGAAATCGTTTTTCACTATTAACGGGCTTTATTGTATTGGTAATTTTTTTACTTGTACCAACCCCCCATGCACTGGCAGGTAACCCCCTCCCTTTCCTTGAGCACAATAAAATAGATACAGTGCCTGTCAATTATAGAGACAGCTTACACTATCAAATCAAAGATCAAGGCAATGCATTTCCGGGTAGCAATAAAAGCACTTATGATTTAGGTAGACCCAGCAATTTAAAAGACAGCGTTGTCTATGATTACAAAACTCGTACCTATACTATTTATGAAAAGATTGGAAACAAATACTTTCGCAGCCCCAATAGCTATACTTATGCAGAGTTTTGGCAATTAAGAGGTCGCCAGGCTGAGGTCGATTACTTTAAAAAAAGAGCGAATACCCTTAGTATCCTGAATAGAAAAGTGGGCATCAAACCTCGCTTGAATTTATACGAGAATCTTTTCAATCGATTATTTGGCAATGGCAAAATCAATATTACTCCGCAAGGTAATGTGGATATCACCGCAGGCTATCAAGGTCAAAATATCAAGAATCCTACATTACCCGAAAGAGCCCGAAAAAATGGCGGCTTTGATTTTGACATGAATGCGCAGGTAAATGTAAATGCCAATATTGGAGACAAACTTAAATTTCCCATTAATTATAATACCCTAGCCAATTTCGATTTTGACAATCAACTTAAGCTCGATTATACTGGTACGGATGACGAAATCATCAAAAGACTGGAAGCTGGAAATGTGTCCTTCCCCTCTAGGGCTACCTTGATACCTGGCGCACAACAACTATTTGGATTAAAAACCCAATTGCAGTTTGGTAAATTGTTTATGACCGCCGTATTTGCCAATCAAAAATCAACTCGACAATCTGCCAACTTACAAGGCGGTACAGCCTCTCAACAATTTGAAATTAAAGCAGACGAATACGAAGAAAATAGACACTTTTTATTGGCGCAATATTTCAAAAGCAACTATAATAAAGTAATGAAAAATTTGCCGGCTGTTACTACACCGGTTCAAATATTGAGATTGGAAGTTTGGGTAACCAACAGAAATGGTACCACTACCGAAACAAGAGATGTAGTAGGCTTCATGGACCTTGGCGAAAGTCAACCAGGTGTTGTAAACCCAGTTAATCCTGGCCTCCCTTTTAATGATGCCAATCCTTTATTCGCAAGTCTTCGTTCTAATCCAGGCAATAGAAACCCTGCATTAGTGTATAATAATTTATTAACGGCCGGTTTAAGACCTGTAGAACAATTTGAAAAAACCTTCGCCCGTAAATTGGATAGTACCCAATATAAATTCAATAGACAAGCAGGTTTTATTTCACTCAGCCAACCCTTACAAACAGACGAAGTGTTGGCAGTAGCCTACCAATATTCTTACAATGGTAAAATTTATCAAGTAGGTGAATTCAGTCAGGATTTACCTCCCGATAGCGCAACCGCCACACAAAAAATATTATACTTAAAATTATTGAAATCTACTTCACAAAGAACCACCCTTCCCTTGTGGGGTTTAATGATGAAGAATGTTTATTCAGTTGGTTATGGCACATTGACTTCGGCTGATTTTAAATTGGATGTATTGTATCAGGAACCTGCATTAGGTTGGAAGCGCTATGTACCTTTTGGAAATAAAAATCTAGGCACGCCAATCATCTCCTTGATCAATCTTGATAGATTAAATAACCAACTCGATCCACAGCCTGATGGTGTATTTGACTTTGTGCCCGACTGGACCGTTATTTCTGAATACAGTAGGGTTGTATTTCCTGTACTGGAACCTTTTGGGCGCGACTTAGCCAATCAAGTGTATAGTCCATCACCTCCTGCTACAGCAAAAGATACTTTTTATTATGCATTGTACGATTCTATTAAAGCAGTTGCTTTACAGTATCCCAACCTGAATAGATTCGTGTTGAAAGGCTCCGCTAAAACATCTGGTTCCTCCGACATCAGTATAGGATACAATATTCCGCGTGGATCCGTTTCCGTTACTGCAGGTGGACGCCAATTACTAGAAGGAGCCGATTATGATATTAACTATGATTTAGGTACGATCAAAATTACCAATCAAGCTATTATCAATGCAGGACAACAGGTACAAGTGAATTTTGAAAACAATGCCACTTTCGGCATTCAACAACGAAATTATATCGGACTTCGCTTAGATTATCAGGCAAAGAATACACTAAAAACACAATTGAGTTTTGGTGGAACATTGGTTCGCTTGGGAGAAAGACCCTTCTTTACCAAAGTGGCTTATGATAATAATAATGCAGGTGGTACCAACGAACCCATCCGCAATACCATGTACGGATTGGATATGAATTACCGAAAGGATATGCCAAGATTTACAAAGATCCTGGACAAACTTCCTTTTTATCAAACAACCGCCGCTTCTAACGTCAATGTATACGCGGAAGCTGCTTATTTGAAACCCGGTCATGCTCCACAAATTGGTAAAGGCAATAATGGCCTGGTGTATATTGATGATTTTGAAGGCACCAAATCTGGTATTGACTTGCGCTTTCCTCCTATTAGCTGGGCATTAGCTAGTACTCCACTAGGTGCTACTGATAAAACTGGCACTACTATTCTATTCCCCGAAGCAATTGCCAATGATGATATTAACTACGGAAAAAATAGGGCGCAAATTGCTTGGTATCAAATTGAACCTACTTTACAACAATACAAGGGCCCTAATAATCCTTTTGCCAACGACCGAGTTGAATTAAGTGACCCAAGGGTTAGACAGGTTTACCAAAAAGAAATATTCCCGCAAAAAACAACAGGCTTTGGTGAAAGTCAATTACAAACTTTTGACCTTAGTTATTATCCCTATCAAAGAGGCCCCTATAATTACGATGCATCGCTTGGTAGTATTGCCAACGATGGTAAGCTTCAAAATCCTAAAGCAAGATGGGGTGGCCTGATGCGCTCGATCGACCAGCCCGATTTTGAAACAGGCAATATTGAATTTATCGAATTCTGGATGCAAGATCCATTCATTAAAAACCCTGCCTCCACAGGAGGAAAACTCTATTTTAATCTAGGTAATATATCGGAAGATATATTAAAGGATGGCCGTCGTTTTTATGAAAATGGATTACCAACACCCAATGCACCCGCCGCTCCTATTGACAATACCAATTGGGGTAAAGTACCGCGCAATCCTATTCAAGTTACCAACGCCTTCAGCAATGAACCCGGTGACAGAGCATATCAGGATGTGGGCTTAGATGGCAATAATGATGACAGCGAAAGAGTTAAAAGGAATGCATTCTTAACCAATCTTCAACCACTTGTATCAGCAGCTGCTTTTTCCAAAGTTCAAACTGATCCAAGTAGCGATGACTATACTCATTACCGCAGTGATGCCTTTGGTACAGGAGATGGCATTTTAAAGCGGTATAAAAATTTCAATAATACACAAGGCAATTCTCCTCTTGCTAATACCAATTCTCAATTCTCCTCCGCCGCTACTTTATATCCAGATGCGGAAGATTTGAATAGAGACAATACCCTCAACCAAACAGAAGAATACTTCCAATACATTGTTGATATTAAACCGCCTACTGCAACCGAAATGCAAATAGGCCAAAATTATATCGTTGATAAAAAATCAGTGGGCGTAAATCTGGCTGATGGTACTGGACGCAATGAAATTTGGTATCAATTTCGAATCCCCATCAACTCCTACAATAAAAAAATAGGCAATATTCCCGACTTCAAATCCATCCGCTTCATCAGAATGTTCCTCACAGATTTTTCTGATAGTGTAACCATGCGATTTGGCTTATTGCAATTAAGTCGCAATATCTGGAGAACCTTTAAATATAAAATTGACAGTACCAATAATTTCAATCCACTTACTCCAGGTGCCACTACATTTAATGTAAGTGCGGTGAACATTGAGGAAAATGATCAACGTACTCCATTGCCCTACCGTACACCTAAAGAAATACAAAGGGTACAAACCCTTAGTAACAATGGTGTAAATCTTTTACAAAATGAGCAAGCCTTAAGTATGCAGTTTTGTGGTTTAAGCAAAGGCGACGCAAGAGGGGTATTTCAAACTTTTGTGAATAAGGACTTAAGACAATTCAGAAAATTATCTTTATTCCTTCATGCTGAAAAGAAAGCCGCTACTATATTAAATGATAAAGATTTAACAGCGGTGATTCGATTGGGAAATGATTTTGTTAGCAATTATTATGAAATCCGAATTCCTTTAAACCTAACGAATTTGAATGCGGCTAGCCTTGGCCCGGATACAGATACTTACAATGACACTTTATGGAGCGCTAGCAATTCATTAGACCTTGACTTACAGTCCTTGGTAAAATTAAAAGAAAGCAGGAATTTGTCAAGTACTTCAGTAACTCAAATATTCCGACAAATACAAAGTAGTGGTCAAACCTATTCTGTGATGGGAAGTCCGAATTTGGCTGAAATTACCGGCATTTTAATTGGGGTTGAAAATACAAAAGCCAGTTCAGCCTGTGGCGAAATTTGGGCCAATGAACTGAGACTATCTTCCTTGGATGAACAAGGTGGTGGGGCAGCCTTGGTAAGAGTAGACATGACCTTAGCTGATCTTGGAACGATATCACTGTCAGGCAATGCACACACAAAAAACTGGGGCACTTTAGAACAAAGAGTAAATGATAGAGCACGTGATAATTTTTACCAGTTTGATGCAGCGGCTAATTTGCAATTAGGAAAATTATTGCCTAAAAAATGGGGCATCGACATTCCGTTCTATGGTGGCTACACGCAAACTGTCAGCACACCTGAATACGACCCTTACGACAAGGATATTAAACTGAAAGACAAACTGCAAACGAGTAAGAACAAAGATTCTGTACGCAATGATGCCATTGATTTTACCAGTACCAAAACCCTCAATTTTACCAATGTAAGAAAAAACAAAACTGGTAAAGGGAAACCCAAAATATACGATATCAGCAATGTGGATCTAAGTTATTCTTATATTCAAACCATTAGCCACAATCCATTGATTGAAAGTAATGAAGTAACTCGACACAGAGGAGGCTTGGGCTACAATTTCTCCCCACAACCAAAATACATAGAACCATTTAAGAAGCTATTCAAGAAAACAAAAACACATTGGTTCGATTTAATAAAAGATGCGAATATCAATTTTATTCCTTCGCAATTAAGTTTCAGAGCTGATATTCAAAGACAGTTTGGTGCAGTACGTCCAAGAAGCGTAGGCGCCTCTAAGTATACCATACCTGAAACCTATGATAAGTATTTCACTTTCCAACGCGATTACATCTTGAGGTGGAGTCTTACACGCTCAATTAATTTTGATTTCACTGCTGCCAACAATGCCAGGATTGATGAGCCGATTGGGCGCATCGATAGCAAAATTAAAAAAGACACAATTTGGAAAAATCTATTAAAAGGCGGTAGAAACACCCTTTATAGTCACACGGCTAATTTCTCTTATACATTACCAACTGCCAAATTCCCATTGATCGACTGGATGACGGCCAACGTAAAATACCAAGCTAGTTACAAATGGATTGGCGCTAGCCGATTAGCTGTTAATCTTGGCAATATTCTTGAAAATGGACAACAAGAAGAAGCTACTTTACAAATGGATTTCACTAGGCTTTACCAAAAAAGCAAATGGTTGCGCAGCTTAGAACAACCGCCCAATAAAGAAGACAAGGAAAGATGGAAAAAGAGAATAACCATTACTAAAGATTCAGTAACGTTGAAGAGTGGACGAAAAGTGTTGAAAAGAAAACGTACTGTTGACAAATCTGCTATGCCGTATACAGCCGGACTGGGTAGAGGTTTTCTCAAATTATTGACTAGTATCAAACAGGCCAATTTCTCTCTGTCGGAAAATAGCAATACCCGATTACCTGGTTACAATGATAGTACGCAATATGTAGGGCAAAACTGGAAGAGCATGGCTCCAGGTGCAGATTTTATTTTAGGCCGACAACCAGATAGCACTTGGATAAACAGCAAAGCTGCTAAGGGATTGATAACAAAGGATACTACTTTCAATTCTTTGTTCATGCAAAATTTCGATCAGCGTTTAACCCTAAGCGCTACTCTAGAGCCTATTCGAGATTTAAATATTACGGTAAACCTGAGTAAGACTTTCAGCAAGAACTTTAGCGAGACCTTTAAATTTGTTGATACTACGGGTGGCACTAATTATAAATTCCAACACCTCAACCCATATGCAGGTGGCGGCTTTGATATCACCTACATTGCATTTAAAACATTGTTTGGAAAATTTGACCCCAATCAGGTTTCTGAAACCTTCAAAACCTTTCAGGAAAATAGAAAAATACTGTCTAGCCGACTTGGAAAATTAAACCCTTATACCAATGGCACAACCAGTGCAGATGGTTACAATGTTGGGTATGGCAAATATTCAGTGGATGTTTTAATACCTTCCTTTATCGCTGCCTACACAGGGCAAAGCCCAGAAAGTGTTGCATTGGTAAAACAAAATAATCCCAATATCAAATCAAATCCATTTAGGGCAATTATTCCAAAACCAAACTGGAGAATAGATTACAATGGCCTCAGCAGGGTAAAAGGATTAGAGAAAATATTTACCAATTTTACTTTGTCGCATGGCTATACCAGCAACCTGAGTATGAATGGCTTTACCTCAGCGTTACTATATCAAGATGTATCTAGGTATGGCTACCCAAGCTTTATTGATACCAGTTCAAAAAATTACATACCCTACTACCTTGTTCCTAACATAACAATTCAAGAACAATTTAGTCCGCTGATTGGAATAGATATGATGTTCACCAACCAATTGCAGGCTAAGTTTGAATATGCTAAATCGAGAACCCTGAGTTTGAGTTTGATTGATTTCCAATTGAGCGAACAAAGAAGTACAGAGTTCACCATTGGAGCTGGCTATCGCAAGAAAGGTTTAAAAATGCCATTTAATATTCCTTGGCCGAAATTCCTTCGCAGTAAGGAAGACAGTAAAAATGCTTCCAGCAAATTGGAAAATGAAATCAATTTTAGGTTGGATTTCAAAATAAGAGATAATGTAACCGCCAACAGTCGATTGGATCAGGATAATAATTTTGCAACAGCTGGTAGTAAAGAAATTACTATTTCGCCTACCATTGATTATTTCCTCAGCAACCGTGTTAACATTAAATTTTATTTCGACCAACGCAAGGTAATGCCGTATATATCCTCTAGTGCTCCTGTTACCAACACAAGGGCAGGTGTGCAGGTAAGAATTTCATTAGCTCAATAAAATCTATTTATAAAAAATGCCCCTATCAATGTTGATAGGGGCATTTTTTATGTATGCAATCAATTTAAAATTATAGCAATTTTCAATTAGTTATTTTTTTTAAACACCGCAACAAACATGCTATCGGCTTGTTTATCCCAACCTTTCAATAATTCAAGGTGCACTTGTTCCAATCCAAATTGAGATTGAATAAATGCAGCTACTTCTTCATTTTCTGCTTTAAAGACTGAACAAGTAATATAGAAAAACAATCCGCCACTTGCCAAGTGAGGAATGGCAGTAGCAACTATCTTTTTTTGCCTTTCTGCATAGAGCTGAATGGTTTCTTTTTTAAAAAAATATAATTGCTCGGGCGTTCTTCCCCAGGTTCCGCTTCCAGTACAAGGTGCATCACAAACCACTATTGGAAAGGGCGTATCTTTCATTTCAGGTAAAATATTTTTCTCTAGATCGCCAATAAAATAATCATAGAATCGCAAATTGGCTTTTTTAAACCGTTGATGAAGATTCATTAATATTGATAACCGTATATCACTTACGGTAGGTTTTAGTCCCTTATCCAGCACATCATATAGTAGCATGGATTTACCACCACTTGCAGCGCAACAATCCCATGCTTTTATTACTTGAGTATGTCTGTATTCTAAATGATATTTCCGGAAAGGCTTTAAACTTTCCAACACAGCAGATTTTTTTAAATAATTAAAAACCTGCTGACTACTATAATCCTGTACTACCGCTTCCGTGTCAATTTTTATTATATCTTCTACCTTGCTTCCATTAGGAAATGCGATGCATTGCTCCTCTATCATTTCATAGGGCAGTCCGCTTTTTTTAATTCTGTCGAGCAAAAGCGAATAGGTTTTCTTTCGAAGTCTTAAAAACAATAAAGGTTGTCGCAAATGGGATTGTGCAAATGCTTCCAGTGAAACCCCTTCACTTAATTCATCCTTAAAAGGGAAAATCGATGATGCCGAAAAAGGCATGGGCAAACTTCCTATTTTTTCAGGGAGACTCCACTCAATTTGGTTATTCCAATCGGGGCGATGAAGGCCCAGTACTTCATTGGATATATGTTCACATAAATAAATGGCTAATAAAATCCTTTCCTCAATAGACAAATCCTTTGCAGCATGACCCAATCTAAAATAAAGATAGCAAAGCGCACTAATGCTTTTTCGGTCAGTGGACCCGTATTTTTTTTCCGCTGCAAAAACCTTTTTTAAATAACCCGACAGCGGCTCTTGTGCCTGATAGGATTCAATAATAGCCAGGGCCTTTTTCAAATAGGAGTTGTACCTAAATGACTTCTGCCTATTCCGCTCTTTTTCTACAAGAATATCAATTTTTCTCATAAAGGCTGTAGGATTTTGTTAAGGAATACCATTTCGATCCATAGATGATTTACAGCAATTATAATTCCAATAATGAGCTAAGTGGATCTTTTCCATAAAGTAAAAGTGCAGGATTTTCTAACAGCTCTTTCACTCTAATCAAAAAACTAACCGATTCCCTTCCATCAATGATTCGATGGTCATAACTGAGCGCCAAGTACATCATTGGCCTTATTAGCACCTGGCCATTGATGGCAACAGGCCTCTCTTGAATTTTGTGCATTCCCAGTATTGCACTTTGAGGGATATTTATGATGGGTGTACTCATCATACTTCCAAATACACCCCCATTTGTTATTGTAAAGGTGCCTCCTGTCATTTCTTCGATGGTCAATTTGTTTTCCCTGGCTTTACTGGCTAAACTCAGCACTGTTTTTTCAATCTCCACCATGCTTAAACTTTCTGCATTCCGAATCACTGGTACTACCAGCCCTTTGGGTGCACTCACTGCAATGGAGATATCACAAAATTCGTGGTACACAATATTTTCACCATCAATATAGGCATTCACCGAAGGCCATTCTTGTAAGGCATAGCAACATGCCTTGGTGAAAAAACTCATAAAGCCAAGATTTACCCCATGCGCTTCTTTAAATTTATCTTTAAATTTTGAGCGAATCTCCATGATACTACTCATATCCACTTCATTAAAAGTGGTAAGCATGGCAGTCGTATTTTTAGCCTCTACTAATCTGCGACTGACTGTTTTTCGCAGATTACTCATTTTCTCAGGGCGAATTGTGCGAGCATTCAAAGCTGTTCCAGGTTTTCTGCCTGGATTTTCTAATGCAGATAAAACATCTTGCTTCAAAATTTTTCCATTAGAACCAGTTGCTTGAATGCCTTTGGGGTCAATTTTTTTATCAGAAAGTATGGCGGCAGCAACAGGACTAGCCTTTGTTTCTAAAGGCCTCTTTGCTGCACTATTGTTTGAAACCGATTCATCCTTGGCTGAATCAATAAACTCCAGCTTTGGGGTACTGTTTTCGGGCTTGGTGGCAGAAGTATCAATTGTACAAACCAAGTCGCCTATTTTAAGGGTATCCCCCTCCTTTGCTATTATTTTCAATTCCCCTGCCTGCTCCGCATTGATTTCAAATGTGGCTTTTTCGCTTTCTAATTCGGCAATTACCTCATCTCTACTGGCCCATTCTCCTTCTTTTTTATGCCATTTTACGAGTGTAACTTCGTTAATGCTCTCGCCTACTGCAGGCACTTTTATTTCTAATACCATAATGATTTTTTGAAGAGTTGGGCAAATTTCGTGTAAAGAGAGGGAAATAAAAAACAAACTAAATTGATAGGGTTTAAAAGTTATTTCTGATTGGTTTTTGCTAAACCAGCCATTTTCCCCTAAAAACCCAGTAAAATTTATAATAATTAACCCATTTGTGGTATTGGAATAGTCATAAAAGTATTTTACTTTTACAATGTATAATAATAAATGTCCTTTGATTTAAACCTCTACCTATGTTATATATCAATAAATATGACTATATTTATTGGCCAAGAATATCAAAATTATATCCTTACCCACTTAAAAGAAATTACATGATAAAGAGAAATTTATTCACTGCCTTCGTGACTGGTTGTATTGGCTTATTGAGTCAATCTTCCAATGCTCAATTGTATATCAGTAATGGAGCCACTTTTCAAATACAATCGGGTGCAATTGTAACTGTACAGGGTGATGTAACCAGTAGTGCTGATATTTTAGGCCTTGGTAAATTGCAATTAAAAGGCGCTAGCAATCAGAACGTAAACATGAATGGCTTTATCATTCCTAATTTAGAAATAGACAATGTTGCTAATGCCACATTAACAGGCAATACCAAAATTGGAACGGACTTGCTTTTCACCAATGGAAATATACAGGTAGGTAATTTTGATTTGACCATGTCTTCCACTGCAACAATCACTGGTTCTACCAATGCCAAATACGTTGTTACCAATGGCACAGGCAAACTAATCAAACAAAGTTTAGGATTATCTGCATTTATCTATCCCATTGGCAATTCATTGACCGCCTATAATCCAGTTACCATCAGCAATAGTGGTACTGCAGACGATATAGGAGCACGTGTACTAGCCCAAGCCTATACAACTGGTTTAGCAGGCACCCCATTTAACAAAGAAGTAGTAGATGCTACTTGGGACTTGAGTGAGGCTGTAGCAGGAGGAAGTAGTTTAAGTCTTACTACAGAATGGAGAACAACTCAATCGGATGAATTAACTGGTTTTGATCGTTCAAAATCTGGCATTTCTAATTATATCGCTACTGCTGGTCCAACACAAGGTTGGGATTTATTAAATAGCCAGGTTGGAGCAGCTACTGGAACCAATCCTTATACTTTCACTCGTACAGGTATCAGTAATTTGGGTGCATTTGCGATTGGCACAAGACCGGTACTATCTCCCCTTTTGCTTTCCCCAAAAATATTCTTGCAAGGAGCATTTAACACTGCTACTGGTGTAATGGCAGATGGATTAAGGACTGTTGCAGCTGCAAGTGGTACTACTGATGCAACACATGGAGTTATTCCTACAACCGACCCATATACTGGCTTAAGTGGCTTTACCCATAGTGGAAGCGGTGGCGGAGAAACAATCAGTGCTGGTGTTTTTGGTGTATTTAGTGTTACCAGTAATGATGCCATTGTTGATTGGGTATTTGTTCAATTACATGATGGTGTTACTGGATCTGTACTAAGCACAAGGGCTGCACTATTACAAAGAGATGGTGATGTGGTAGAAACGGACGGTGTATCTCCAGTTAACATGGCAGGTAATGCTGCAGGCAATTATTATGTTTCAGTAAGACATAGAAACCATTTAGGCGTAAGATCTTTAGCCAATATGGCATTAGCTAAAACAGCCACTACTGTATATAATTTCACCACCGGACTCACTCAGGCATTTGCAGGTGCAGTGGCCAATAATCCAATGGCATTATTATCACCCACAGTTTCCTATGGCTTATGGGGAGGCGATGCTACAGGTAACAAACAAACCAGGTATTCAGGTGGTGGAAATGACCAGAATCAATTACTGAATGTTGCACTAGGTGGCAATGTAGGGGCATCTGTTAATGGCATATACAGCCGTAGTGACTTGAACTTGAATGGAAGGATTTCTTATTCTGGTGGAGCAAACGATCAAAATATTTTATTGAATGTAGTTTTGGGTGGTTTAGTAGGAGCCGTTTTGACTCAGCCTACATTTTAATTAATTTTTATAACACACATATATTTATATTATGAAAAAAAATCTGACACTTTTATTTCTTAACCTGCTTTTAGGTGCTGCACTGCAAGCACAAATTAGCAACGCTGTTAGGGGTACAATTGTAAGTGAGGCTTCTAACCAAGTAACTGTTTACGCAAGATCAACTGTTGCTTTAACGGATAAACACGTTGACAACGTAGTGTTATCTTTTAGCATTGTCGATCCAGGTGCTGGCTTTCGTCCAACAGCTTCTATTATCACCAACCATCTTGCTGATGTTACCTGGGTAGCTGGTGTTGGATCTCCCTATGCGGAAGGTGGCCGTTATCATTACGATTTCATAGCTACTAATAGCATAAGCACGCCGAGCGTAAGCACCATTAATTGGAATGTAGGGCAATCTTATCCCCTTCTCACCATTGGTTTATCTAACTCAACTGGATTTGCTTCTGCAAGATTAGATCATTGGGACGCCCCTAATTTTGGAGCAAATTTTAATTCACAATGGTATTTCCAAATACAACAATCAGGAAGCGGAGACATTACTGCTCAAACCAATTTATTTTATGGAGAAGGCACTGAAGTCAACGCCCCAGGAGGCTGGGTTAGTGGAACTTCTTACGCTCCACTACAACCACTAACGGTTATCCCTGTACGTTTCGTTTCATTTTCAGCTACCAAAAACAATAATGATGCATTGTTAAATTGGAAAGTAGATAATGAAGACATTAAAACTGACAGATACGAAGTAGAAAGAAGTATCAATGCTGTTAATTTCACCAGCATCGCCACTGTTGCTAAAAAAACAAATGGCCTGGCCAATAATAGCTATGATTTGACAGATATCAATATCACTTCTTTGGCGGTAAGTTCCAATGCAGTGATTTACTATCGCATCAAACAAATTGATAAAGACGGCAGATTTATTTATAGTGAAACTAAAAATATTCGCTTAAATGGTTTTAAAGGATTTAATGCAGCTGTTTTCCCTAACCCCGTTAAAACCACTGCAACCATTAATATCGATCTTATTAAGGCAGACAATGTTTTTGTTATTGTAACGGATGCAGCAGGAAAAGAAGTGCAAAAATTAAGTTTCGCAGGAGCAATTGGTGGCAATACCAAATCCATCAATATGAGCAATTTATCAGCTGGCACTTATTTAGTTAAAGTTGTTGCCGGAGAAGAAATAAAATCATTCCCGCTAGTAAAAACAAACTAATAAGCGTATTCATATTATTGAAAACTCCTCCATTTATTGGGGGAGTTTTTTATTGGACTAAATACTAATAGAAAAGTCTAGGCAACACTAAGAAATCAAATTACTTAATAATAGGTTTTTCCTAGCGGAGGCATTTAACTAAGTTTGTACTGAATATGCAAATCTTTAATAGTAAAAGCAGGATAATTGTCACCTGCAGCAATCGACTATCGCCTTGGCTCGAAAAGGAAATAAAAGCGCTTGGCTTTACCCCTGTTAGAGTATTCAAAACAGGCGTTGAATTATTTGGAACCATGCAAGATTGCATCAAATTAAACTTGCAATTATGCTGTGCTAGTCAAGTGTTATTTTCAATAGGAGAATACATAGCTAACAATGCCGATGATTTGTATAAACAGTTGATTGAAGTAGAATGGGAAAAAATTATCACTGCAGACGGGTATTTTTCCATTGGAAGCAATGTAAATAATCCCAGTATTACTAATTCGCTCTATGCCAATGTAAGAGTAAAGGATGCCATTGTAGACCGCTTCCGAAATCAAACAGGCAATAGACCCAATAGTGGACCGGAATTGAATAAAGCGGTTATTCATTTATATTGGAAAGAGGATAACGCAGAAATATTCATTGATACTTCAGGTGAATCTTTATCAAAACATGGATACAGAAAAATTCCTGGAAAAGCACCTATGATGGAATCATTGGCAGCAGCCACCATTTTAGCTTCCAACTGGAATTGCCAATCGGCATTCGTAAACCCAATGTGCGGGTCAGGTACCATCGCTATAGAAGCCGCCTTAATGGCCACGAATAGAAAACCTGGACTTTATAGAAGCAATTATGCTTTCATGCATATACTAGGCTATCAAGAAGAAATGTATTTAACCGAATACAAAATATTAGAACAGCAGGTAAAGACGGTTCCCGAACTTAAAATTATAGCCACAGATATTAGTGAAGACGCCATCTATATATCTAAAATAAATGCAGGCATTGCAGGAGTAGAAGAAATGATTGAATTTGAAGTTTGCGATTTTCAGGATACGCCGATTCCTGCCTCGAATGGTTTACTATATATTAATCCAGAATACGGTGATAGACTAGGAGAAGAAGAAGCGCTTCAAACTACGTATAGCCTGATCGGAGATTTTATGAAAAAAAAATGCAAAGGTTATACTGGCTATATTTTTACTGGAAATTTGGAGTTGGCAAAAAAAATTGGATTAAAACCAAGTAGGAGAATTGAATTTTTCACTGGCAAAATAGACTGTAGACTATTTGAATATGAATTGTATGCCGGTACAAAAAGAACTGATAAATAAATCCAGAACTACTCTATCTTTATTATTGAGTTTTAATTATTCGCAGCATCAACATGAATAAATTTTTAATAGTTGGACTAGGAAATATAGGAAATGAATACGCTCATACCAGACACAATATTGGTTTTGATGTGGTCAATGCCTTTGCTTTAAAACATGGAGGACTCTTTAAGGTTGACCGATTGGCCTATATGGCAGAAGTGAAATGGAAGGGGAAAACATTTATTTGCATCTGCCCAACAACCTATATGAATTTGAGCGGAAGGGCCTTTAGATATTGGATGGATAAAGAAAAACTTAGTCCTGAGCAAACACTTACCATTGTAGATGACCTAGCCCTCCCCCTTGAAAAAATACGTCTTAGAAAAGCAGGCAGTAGCGCTGGACATAATGGACTAAAAGATATAGAGGCCATATTGGGAACAGATGCCTATCCTAAATTAAGATTTGGCATTGGCAACGATTATCCCAAAGGCATGCAGGCCGATTTTGTACTCAGCAAATGGAAAAAAGAAGAAGCACCCCAGGTGCAACAAAAAATTGAAAAATGTATTGAAATAATAGAATCTTACGCAAGTATTGGGATCGACAAAACCATGAGCTTATATAATCAAATTTCTATCTCAGTTTAAATATCAGGCATTGTTAATTTTGAATATTTGATTACTTTCGTAAGAGTAATATAAACCTGAAACTTAATAAAGCGACCCTTTCTATGAAGATAATATGTATAGGCAGAAATTATGTTGAACATGCCAAGGAGCTAGGGAATGAAGTTCCCGACGAGCCTGTTATATTCATGAAGCCTAAAAGTGCTTTATTGCAAAGCCACGCTCCCTTTTATTACCCTGAATTCAGCAATGAATTGCATTATGAATGCGAGTTGGTATTGAGAATTTCAAAAAATGGCAAATACATTCAGGAAAGACATGCCAGCAATTATTATAATGGCATTACGGTGGGAATTGATTTCACCGCTAGAGATATTCAGGATGAATTAAAAAAGAAGGGGCTTCCATGGGAAAAAGCCAAAGCTTTTGACAATTCTGCCGCAGTTGGCAAATTTATCGATGTAACCCCGGCATTGGATAGAAAGAATATTAATTTTTCGCTGTTCAATAACAAAGAAATGGTTCAAAAAGGGAATAGCAAGCAAATGATCTTCAGCATTGATTCCATCATTTCACATATCTCTAATTATTTTTCCTTAAATATTGGTGATTTGATTTTTACAGGCACCCCCGCTGGTGTAGGAGAATGTGTGGTGGGAGATCAATTAGAGGCCTTTTTGGAAGACCAAAGTTTATTAAGCCTTGAAATAAAATAACCTTTAACTAATTATAAACAACCAAACCCCGGTAATAAAAACACTGGGGTTTTTCTTTTAATTTTGGCGCATGCTTGAAAATGAAACAATGCTTAAGGGATTTAGGTTAATGTGCATGGCCAAAGCGATGGCTGATACTTATGAAGCCAACAGAACAGTTTGCAAATATGTTCATTCAACCAGCAGAGGACATGAAGCCATTCAATTGGCCACGGCCTTTCACTTGAATGCAGCTGATTATGTAAGTCCCTATTATAGAGACGAAAGCATGCTATTGGGCTTAGGTTTTACACCCTACGAATTGATGTTGCAATTATTGGCGAAAGGGAACGACCCATTTACAGGTGGAAGAGAATATTATAGTCACCCAAATTATAAAGGGAAGGATAAACCTACCATTATTCATCAAAGCAGTGCAACAGGCATGCAAGCCATTCCTACCACCGGAATTGCGCAAGGAATAAAATTCCTTGAAAAAACCAACGCAATAGTAAGTACGAATGATACCCCTTTGCCCATAGTTGTATGCTCACTCGGAGATGCATCTGTAACAGAAGGAGAGGTAAGTGAGGCCTTTCAGTTTGCGGCCTTACATCAATTACCGATCATCTACCTTGTTCAAGATAATAATTGGGGCATTAGTGTTAGAAAGGAAGAAGCCCGACTCACCAATGCCAGTGAATTTGTAAAAGGATTTGGAGGAATTAGGAGAATAAGTATTGATGGCAGCGATTTTATACAATGCATGGAGGTTATGAAGAATGTAACGGAGGAAGTTAGAAAAGAAAGACATCCATTTTTAGTACATGCCAAAGTACCCCTATTAGGACATCATACCAGTGGTGTAAGAAAAGAATTTTATAGAACAACAGAAGATTTGCAAAAATCAGCAAGCGATGATCCCCTTGTCAAATTAAAGAACAAATTAATAGACCATGGAGTCGACAAATCAATTCTAGAAAATATTGAAAAAGAAGCAGTATTATTCATAGCCAATGAATTTGCCAACGCAGTAGATGCACCAGAACCCCTTCCTGAAAGCATTTCAGAAAATATTTTTGCTCCCACTACTGTATTAGAGGAAAAAGGAGAAAGATGTTCAACATCAAATAATAAAGTATTGATGGTAGATGCTGCACTTTTTGCCATAAGAGAAATCATGGAAGAATTTCCTGAAGCAGTATTATATGGACAAGATGTTGGCCGGCGATTAGGGGGTGTATTTAGAGAAGCTGCTACCCTAGCCGAACAGTTTGGAGATGACCGGGTATTCAATACTGCCATTCAGGAAGCCTATATTATTGGATCTACCATTGGCATGTGTGCAGTAGGATTAAAACCAATTGTAGAAATACAATTTGCCGATTATATTTATCCTGGATTAAATCAATTGGTAACTGAAATTAGCAAGAGTTGTTATTTAACCAATGGCAGATTTCCCATTCAAACATTGATTCGAATACCGATTGGTGCTTATGGTGGCGGAGGACCATACCATAGCGGTTCAATTGAAACTACATTGCTTTCTATTAAAGGCATAAAAATCGTCTACCCATCCAATGCAGCAGATATGAAGGGCTTAATGAAAGCCGCTTTTCTTGATCCCAATCCCGTAGTGATGCTAGAACACAAAGGCCTCTACTGGAGTAAAGTACCTGGTACAGAAGATGCAAAAACAATTGAACCCGATCGCAATTATATAATACCATTGGGGAAGGCATCCATTATTTTACACGCCACGGATACTGCCATTCAGGAAGGAAGCACTTGCTGTATTATCACCTATGGCATGGGCGTTTATTGGGCTAAAGCAGCTGCTACTAATTTTACAGGTCAAATAGAAATCATTGACTTGCGTACCTTATTTCCGCTTGATGAAGAATTAATTATTGAATGTATTAAAAAACATGGCAAAGCGCTTATCCTTACAGAGGAGCAACAAAACAATTCATTTGCCGAAGCACTTGCAGGCAGAGTCAGCAAGGCCTGCTTTCAATACTTAGATGCACCTATTGAGGTAATGGGCGCATTAAACCTACCAGCAGTACCCATGAATATAATTTTAGAAAAAGAAATGCTCCCGAATGCCGAAAAGCTACTCATCAAATTAAAAGAAATGCTTGACAGCTAAATTCCAAGCCCCCACGAATTATTTTATTTCATCACAACCTACCTCCCAATCGACTAGCTATTTGTCCCTACACTAAAATCATGTAGATTCTATGACTACAGCATGATTTAAACACCCTTCATTTTAGTATAATTTTCGCATTCCATTTTTTGGAATCAATAAAACTATTGTGCTGAGTTATTCCTAGTTTTTTGTTCAACAAATCAGGGAAATATAAAAAAAAGATTACAAAAAACTAAGTATTTCACTACGTATATACGTAAGTATTGCCACTTAGTTTAAGGTAGTATAATTACTACATTTTTAGGAATGATTCCATATTTCGGATTGTATTTTATTTTTCATTATTTATTTTTCGTTGTCTTGTAGCACTTTAAAATTTGGCACAATTATTTAATAAATTGTTTCCTCAAATTTTAAAATGAAACCACTACTCTGTCTCGCACTAGCTTTGTGCCCCTATATTTATGGGGCAGCGCAGGGTAATTGGGTGCCCTCTGGTGGCGAAATTGCCAATTTCGGAGTAGCTGATATCGCTACAAATGGCGGATTGGGATGGATTTCAGAAAGAGCAGAAGCTCCAGGCTACTTTAGTGCTATCGATACAGCATCTTATACTGGTTGTTCAGACAATGCGAATATCAATGGCTATGTAAAAAAATATGGAAATACAGCCTTCATATTTCCAGTAGGTACTGGCTCCAAATTAAGAACAATTGAAATTTCGGCACCAATATTAAGTACAGATACTTATGCAACCGCCTGGATTGCAGGTAACCCATCTGCTAATAATGATCCCACCAGTCCTTTTCAAGGAGCTCATTCCGTTAATGCAGTTACATTTCCGATAGCAGCAGTAAGTACAGCAGGCCAGTGGGATTGGCAAGTTGGCAACGGAAATAATTTAGGCAATGGAACAACTGGTACTGGCGAAGGAATAATTATCAAAGTAAGTATTCCAGATATGACCCAATTTTCACCTACTGCTGGAATTAGATTGGTAGGTTGGAATGGAACAAGTTGGATTGACCTAAGCAAATCAGCAACTGCAACTGGCAATACCGAAAATAATACTTTAAGCGGTATTATGATTGCAAATATCAGTGCCATCGCCATAGGTAGAATTGTTGCAGCCTTGCCTGTAAAATTAGCAAACTTTACAGCCATCTCTTCCAATTGTAACACCCTTTTAAACTGGGAAACCACGAGTGAAATAAACGCAGATAAATTTATTGTAGAACAAAGTTTTGATGCGAACCATTTTACTGAAATAAATTCTATACCTGCATCGGGCTCCTTCACTGGAAATATTTATAGAACAGTGGTTGCACAACCATTGGGCCTAGCCTATTATCGATTAAAAATAATGGATAAAAACGGCGCATTTGTTTATTCGCCAATTGTCGCAATCAAAAACACTTGTAATACGAATGAATATATGCAAGTGTACCCTAACCCGGTATCAAGCTACGATTTACTTCATTTAAAATTCAGTACTAGTTACCAAGGAAAAGCAGAATTCAGCATTTTTAATAGTGTAAGTCAAAAAATGATTTCAAACAGCATTATTATAAAAGAGGGAATAAACCTGATTGATACCGATGTATTGAAATTGCCAGCAGGTAATTATTTTATTAGAGTAATAAGTGCAGACGGGAAATTGATTGGCATTGTTCAAAAATTCATAAAGCAATAACTGATTAAATAAGTTAAGTGGATACAAACAAAAAATATAAACAGCTTTTAGTAGTAATACTTAGCCTGCTGTGTTGTTATAGCCATAATTTATTTGCACAAATGAAAGTAGGAAGCAATCCTTCACAATTAAACTCCAACTCAGCCTTTGAAATTGAATCAGGGAACAAGGGTTTATTGCTACCTCGATTAGAACTTCATTCAACTACTACGGCATCGCCTTTGAACAATTTTGTAAAAGGCATGCTGGTATACAATACGAATACAGAAAATGATATTACACCAGGGCTTTATTATAGTGACGGGACCAAATGGGTAAAATCAAATTCTCAAGAATCGTCCGGGTCTAATTTTTGGAGTGTTAATGGCAATTCAAATATTACTGCAAATAATTTCTTAGGAACCATCGACAATGCAGCCTTGCGATTCAAGACAAATAATATAGAACGCTTAAGAATTACTGGAAATGGATGGATTGGCATTGGCACCGCAACTCCCACTGCTGCTTTACAAGTTAAGGGACAAGTAGTAATAGATAGTTTAAGCACTGGTAATACAAGCACTGACAATATTTTGGTAGCAAGCCCCATAGATGGCAGAGTAAAAAAAGTGTCAGCCAGCAACTTTGTTTCAGGTGTTCAAAAAAGAACAGAAATAGTAGCAGTAATTGGACAAACTATTTTCAATACCCCTAGAGCAATTACAGATATCAATAAAATACTGATGTACAGAAACGGAGTAATGATATCATTTAGCATGAACAATACAACATCCATCATTTCCGAATTACCCTGCGTAATAGGAGATGAAATTAGAATCGTACAATTTTTATAAACATAAACATCTATTAAAAAACAAACAACCACAACCAAAAAACAATGAAAAAGATTTTACTACTTGCCATCGTGGCATTAAGCATCGGCACTACTGCTACCGCGCAGAAAATCAGTACTAAAGTGATTGACAACAAGGGTACAATTAAATGGGTAATTGACAGCTCTACTGCAGTAATTACCAAGGCAGACAGCACCATCTTGTATGTTACGCCTACTCAAATGAAAGACACCCTAACTAAATTCACAAGATATGCTGACACAGCGAATATGCTGGCGCCATATATCAATGAAGCAAACAATGGCCTAACTAAAAATGGTCAAATTGCACAATTAGGTGGTGCCTTAATTCAGCCTACCACTATCACTACAACTGCCGCTAATTTTTTGGCGATTACAGGATTACAGCCTGGATCAAATACAACTGATAGTGTAATGGTTGTTGATCCAACATCTGGACAAATTAAATTCATTTCTGCTTCTTCCTTATTCAATGCATTAAGTTTCAGTAATGGCTTAACAAAAACTGGAAATAGTGTAGAATTAGGTGGTGCACTTACCAAATCAACTACTATTGGCACTGACGCTAGTAACACTTTAAAAGTAACTGGCTTACAAAGTGGTAATTTGGCAACTGACAGCTTGGTAGTGACTGCTGCTGATGGAACTTTGAAAAGAGTAACAGCAGAATCATTATTACAAAGTGGTGATGAAAATTTCACTGCTACTGCTGGTCAATCAAGTTATGCTGTAACCAATATGCCTGCTAATGCATCTAAAGTTTTAGTATACAGAAATGGCGCGAAATTAATTGCAACTACAGACTATACAACAACTGCAGGTAACGTAACCCTAGCTTCTGCAATGGCCGCTCTTATAGCAGCAGGTGATGCAATAGAAGTACAATGGGTTAAATAAAGACTTCGGGATTTGATAAATTTGTTTTTTACATCAACATAAATAATTGTGAGGCTCAGCAACTTATTAATATTTCTAATAAGTTGCTGAACCCACAAATCTGAAAGGGATGAAATATTTTTTTATACTAGCTATATTTTTCTGCATTACTGATGAAAGTATGGCTCAGTTGGTTATTAATGCAAAGGGCACTAAAATTTTAGTTGACAGTAGTAAATGGAAAATAGCTGGCAACGATATTTACTACAAAAATGCTGGCAATGTTGGGATAGGGACTATTTCACCTACTGCACAATTGCATACTACCAGTGATGTGAGATTTCAAGGCATTGGCACTAATACCACTAATACCAAAATATTAACAACAGATCTTTTGGGTAATGTAACCACTCGAACTTTATCGAATTTACTCATTGGCAGTACAATCAGTTCGCTCAATGGATCAACCAATTCAAGTCAAACGTTTGCAACCGGCACCACTGGAACTAGTTTTAATATCGTAACAACTGGCGCGGAACATGTATTTAATTTACCCATTGCATCAGCAATCAATAGCGGCGCATTATCTACTGCCAACTGGACGACATTTAATAATAAAATTGGCACCGTTACAGCAACAACAGCAGCAGCGGTAAGCACTAGCTCGATCACTGCCACCATTAATAATACAGGTGCCTATTGGAATGCCAATCAATTGCAGGGTAATAATATATCCCCCACAGCCCCCACTACTGGGCAAGTTTTAAGTTGGAATGGAACAGCTTGGGCTCCGCAAGAAATTAACAGTACTACTACTACCAATAGCATGAGTAGCACTAATAATACTATTACATCTACTGTGAATGGTATTGCAGCCACAGCAAATCTGGTGAACAGTATCAGTAATACCAGCGCTGCAAACAATATGAGTACAACAATCAATGGGATAACAAGTACGCCTGTTTCAATCATCAATTCTATTTCAAATACTTCAAGTACTAATTCTTTAACAACCACCGTAAATGGCATTCAAGGATCAAGTGTAAATATTATTAATAGTAATACACTTACTCAAAATGGAACCAATCAGCTTTTAAGTACAGTAAATGGAATTGCCAATACGGCTTTAACCATCAACAGTGATGGAGATGTAACAGGCGACCTAGGCGCTACTGTTGTAACACAAATAAATGGATCTCCATTAGGAACCACTACTGGTGCTACCAGTGGCCAAGTATTAGGATGGAATGGAACTGCATGGGCTCCCTCAACAATAGTAAACAATACCAATGCAGCTGTGCTAAGTGCTAATTTTACTACTAGCTCAACATCAGCAGCAAGTACAAATCTAAAATTTGCCATTGCAGCAAATGAATCTTATTATGTGAGCATTGAAGGCACTGCTAGTAAAGCAACATCAAGTACAGGATTAAAACTAGGAATTACTGCACCTAGTGGCTGTACCATTTCTGGGGAAGCATTTTTAGGAGGCAATTCATTGAATAGTGCACTAACACCCAGTTTAATCAGTGCCATCAATACCTTGGGTACTGCCTTTGCAACAGGCACTGCAATAAGAGTAGCATTTAGGATGACTTTCTTAGTAACCAATTCTAGTACAGCTGGAAATATCACCTTACAAGCAGCCACTGTATCATCCAATACGGCTACCATCTATGCAGGTACAAGAATGAGTTGGACAAAAGCCACTGGTTTGTAAGCAGCTATTTAAAACAAATACTTAGCATAAATTAGACTTACTAAATTTCTAATTAAGTTGGTGCTTATTTACATTCAATTTTTATCCTTTGGCTAAGTCTATTAAACTCATTGAGGAGTTGTTGGATATTATCTTCTTCCCTTTTATTACCTTCCTCCGCCCTATTGAAATTTAGTGTATATTTTCTATACTCTTCTTTTTTCTCTTTCTTACATGCATAGTGCAAGTCGCCAGCCAAAAGCGGACCAATTTGTATCTTTATTTTGAAACAATTTAAACCCTGAAACACTCTTTAAGAATTAGATCGCTTTGATTTGATGACATACAATGAGTGTACTAAATGCTGTAAAAAATAAATTGTTAGCCAGGGTGGTAGCT
>Ga0194063_10000520_pt1 | contig 27661 bp, 23 predicted proteins | sample SepL3720m_MetaG_FD_155459 | JGI IMG/M metagenome (GOLD analysis project Ga0194063, IMG submission 155459) | Anoxic zone freshwater microbial communities from boreal shield lake in IISD Experimental Lakes Area, Ontario, Canada - Sep2016-L373-20m | ecosystem: Environmental > Aquatic > Freshwater...
CATTGGACAGGCGATGTACACGAGCTGACCAGAAACGCTCCAATAATACCCGGAGCAATCCCAATTGTTATCGCTGTTGAATTATTTATCATGGTTTTATTGGTTTTGGGATATTAGGATATGAATGATTTTGACCCAACCTTAGTATCAAAGCCAAACAACGATATGTTAGACATCCCAGAGTGGAAGTTCTTGTCGGGCGATGATGTCGTCGCAACACCAGAATCAGTTCGAGAACAAGCTGATTTGGAAGCTGAAAAAAAGCGTACACTTTGTTCGTTGAATTGGTTGCGATACATATATGAAGGCGGTGACGCAAATTACGAAAATCTAACAGTGGTTCAAGGTGATTCTACTCGTCTTTCCCAGGAGCAGTTCGGTGAATTGCATACATGGTTTACGAATACACTGGATAGTCAGGAAAAACTAGATACGATGCAATATATCATGGTTATACATGACATTGGCAAAAGTGGTCATATATATGAACAAATGGGCGTTGATCCAAAAAGTATCGATCACGATGAAATCTTAATTGATTTGTTGAATGATCCAGCGTTTGCGAAGCAAAAAGAGGTTCTACTGCCTACGCTATCTAAATTATCAGTTGAAAGTCAGAAAACAGTGGCTGAAGTCCTGGGTATTGGACTAAACTTTGCACAATTTATACAGGCCGAAGCGCCCGCGGCTACATTAAGTGCTTTTCCTGATGATTTGAATGATACAGTTAAAAACATGTACTTGATGCATTCAGTACTAGACATAGCGGGTGTGGTTGGGCATATCAACCCAAATAGCTCGGTAGTCCTGACGGCGCCTACTTATATGGCCATGGGCATGGCCAGAGATGTCCTGTTAGATAATAGGTTACATGGACCCAAAGATAGGTATAATGCTTATTTGCAGTGTAGAGCGGAACAGTTCGGCATTAGTGCCGATGATGATATCAGCCAAAATATAGACGATAATGCCAAGGTGCGTCTGGGTTGTATGTTGAGCTCCACATCATCAGATGATTTTCAGCCTCTGAGCGCAGCATATGACAGTTTGCCTACGTCTATTAGGGCCATCATTGGCAGCGAGCTAGCACGAGATGGCGTTGATGACAGGGCTACGCTGCCTTATTATGGACCAGCACTACTAAAGGCGCTAATTGGGAAGAATGGGATGGTCGCTAGTTTAGAATATTTTGCTTACGTTTTAGACAAGGCTAGTGATGCTGACCAAGAAGCTAGATTAAATGGCGAGACTGGTGTGGTTACTGCAGAATTGGGAGACTTAACGCGTGGTTTTAATCAAGGCAGTTTAGATATGGAGCATGCACCAATAAGATTCCATTTGAATGGTAATATGCTTATCCCTGAGATAGGGTAGTTATATCATGTATAATCATTGTATATGGCATTAAACTTATTTATACAACCTCCGGAAATTGTTCAATTAGATACTGACCGAGTTATTTTCTTGGCTGGTCCGATTCAAGGCGCGCCAGATTGGCAATCGGAAGCTGCCAAGACCATTCATAGCATTGATTCCTCGATTGTAGTCGCGTCTCCTAGAAAGGCCTATAAGCCAGATGAATTTGTTTATGAAAAACAGGTGGATTGGGAAACTCATTTTCTGCGCCTATCAGGTAAAAATGGCGTGGTTATTTTCTGGTTACCAAAACAAATTGCAGAAACACCAGGCAGGTCATATGCTCAAACGACCAGGTTTGAGTTGGCCGAATGGAAGATGCGGCATGAACATGATGGGAGTAGAATTATAATTGGCATTCAAGATGGCTTTGGCAACGAGCGATATATCAGGCGCCGTTTTGGGCAGGATGATCCTGACGTAGTCATTACTGATTCCTTGGAAGATTTGTGTAGACGAGCAGTTGAACTTTTAACGTTTGATAAATAACCTGCCAAAAATTGATAAGATAATTATCAATTTTTTAATTTATACTTAATAGCAAAAGCGCCTCCAGTTATAAATATTGGGGTCTTTTTTCTATCTTTTATTTTTCCAACGCCCTAACGTAGGTAGCTGTTTCCTAGCCATCCAACGCATTAATCGTCCGCTACCTTGTTCTTTGAGGGCGTTATCAACGATAACTATCATCTGGTCCAGGGTACAATCTGGGTCAATGAATTTTCCATTGACGTAACATAGGGTGCACCATTTTTCGCTCTTGTTCCCATTCTTTTCCACACCACGGCAATCGCCTGATTTCTCGGTTTGTAGTGGCATCCCGCAACTTTGACATTGTTTTATCATTTTACTATCCCCCTTATAATCTAATTATATACCTAAATCTTTGGTATAATCATATTGATGAAATATATAACTTTGATTACCAGCAACAAAAGGAAACTGGGTGAGGCACAGGCAGCACTAGTTGATTTCAATATAGAAATTCGCAATAAACAATTTGATATTGATGAGATCCAGGGCCGTGATGCGGTAAAAATCGCCAAACACAAGGCCAATGAGGCGTTCAAATTAGCAGGTGAGCCAGTAGTCATAACTGATACGTCGTGGGATATCCCCGCACTAAACGGTTTCCCGTGTGGTTATATGAAAGATATTGCTAACTGGTGGGCCCCAGCAGATTTCATCAATCTAATGAGCGGGCATGAGGACAAGACTATTAGTTTTACGGAAACGATCGTGTATCAGGATGCCAAACAAGTCAAAGTTTTTGATCAAAAGTTCGTGGGTCGTTTAGCAGATGCTCCTCGCGGTTCAGGTAATTCAATGGATCAATTAGCAGAATTTGATGGCTTTACGATAGGCGAGCGTCAGCAACAAGGACGTTTTAGCCACGACCCCAAAGATTATATTTGGTACAAATTCGCGCAGTGGTTTGACCAACAGGATTGAATAAAAAGAATTATTTTAGCCCGTGTTCGTTAAAGCATTTAGTATAGCTCTTATCCATTGTCGCTAAATGTCCGACCAGCCATTTTTCCAGAAACTCTAATAACTCAAAACTTCTAATCAATCGGTTTTCTCCGCTCTCTTTGAAAAACTCATCAACTTCTGTGATTAGTCGTTCGTGTTCAGCAATATGCTCATCAGCGTATTTATATTTGAATTTTTTGAAATAGTTTTCTTCGGTATCAAAATGTTTCTTTGTATATTGGGCTAACTCTTTGGTGATGGAATCTAGTTCGCTAGTCTTTGAATCTTGGATGATTTCGTATAGTTTATTTAGGATACCTACAAAATGCTTGTGTTGTTCGTCAATCACAGCGACGCCTACACTGTAATCAGACTGCCATTCTATGTATGCCATATCTTGCTTTGCTCCATTTATCTAGTATATACCCAAATGAAAACTACCTCAATCAAGAGTGGTTTCATATATACATTTTTTGTTTTGGCATGCAGTTAGATTAGTTTTTATGCTAAAGTATAATTAATGAAACCAAAAAACAAATATCTGGGGCCTATTGTTTGGATAATTCAGATGCACTGGCAGGCGTCAAAGCTGGCGCTAATATGGGTTGGGTTTCGCACAGTTTTTGATGGTGTGGTCAAAATCGCCACTGCCTATGCTGCGGCGCAGGGCTTGGCTAGCGTTAGTGCGGTTGCGTTCCAAAAGGGCGATGCTGGTACCGTTTATTTCTGGATATTCATGGTATTGCTGATTGCTGTGATAGATTTCTTTGTTAGGGAAATTGATTCAATAGTTAGAATGCGATCTAGTGACAAAGTTAGCGTTGCTATAAATGAACATTTCTTTAACAAAATGTATTCTCTCAGCCAGGAACAATTTGAAGATCAAGAGTTCAACACTAAACTGGATCGTGCAAAGAATGGTCTATATAGGCTGTCAGGCGCATTGAACACAGTTTCGCATTTCCTATCTTCGGTGATTGGCCTAGTTGGCGCTATGAGTGTGGTAATACTAACCGCGCCGTTGATGGGTATAATAATATTTGCCGCGACTATTCCAGTTATCATAGTTAATAAAAAGATTAGCGAAAATATGAATGAAGTCTATAAAAAGACAGAGCCGTACGATCGTGCCGGTAGTAAAATACGTTGGATATTAATAGATTCTCTATATATGTCAGAGATTAGGATGATGCAGGCTTTCAAAGATATGATTTGGTATTGGAAAATGAATACCAAAAAATCAGATGATATTTATTTTTCTCTATCCAAAAAAAATGCCAAACCTAGCATTATCGCGGGCAGTATCAATCTGTTCGTGAATGCAGGCAATAATATATACCTGTTTAATTTATTGCTGGGCGGTGTTATAGGTTTTGACAAATTTATATTCCTGCGCAGTATGTTTGAACAGGCGCAGCAAAGTGTAGACGCTATAGCTAACATCGCCAAAGATTTCATTGAAAACAAAATCGCTCTAGACAATTACAGCGAGATTCACAGTACGCAGCCAGCGCTACCGATTGGTAAGGTTAGCCCAGACGCGCCACTGACAATAGAATTCCAGGATGTCAGTTTCAAATACCCTGGTAGTAAAAAACTAGTGTTGAAAAATATTTCGTTTGTCATCAAACCTGGCGAAAAGTTAGCGCTAGTCGGTGAGAATGGGGCTGGCAAGACTACAATCGTGAAGTTAATGCTACGCCAATATCTACCAACTAGTGGCAACATACTAGTCAACGGCGTTGATATTAGCGATATTGATGCTGATGCGTATTACAAAATGATCAGTAGCCTGGGCCAGGAATTCTATTTTGTACCGTCACTGACTATCAAGGCAAGCATGACTTTGGGCCTAGGCAAAACTTTGACAGATGAAAAGATATACAAAATAACAGATATGGTTGATGCAACCGGATTCTTGAAAAAACTGCCGCATGGTTTAGAGTCACGACTAGATCCGTCGTTTGATGATGGCACTAATCTATCTGGTGGCCAGAAACAACGGTTGGGGATTGCCAGGACATTGATCAGGAACGGTGACATTATGATATTGGACGAACCGACTAGCGCCATTGACGCCAAGGCGGAATATTTAATATTCAATAACATATTTGATTACCATCAAGGCCGGACGACTCTGATTATTAGTCACCGTTTTAGTACTGTTCGTAGAGCCAGTAATATATTAGTCATAGAACAAGGCCAAATTACAGAACGTGGGTCACACGAAGAGTTGCTGGCGATTGATGGCACTTATAAAGACATGTTTACTAAACAGGCCGAAGGCTACAAATAGACATTTTAGCTATAGTCTGTCGGAGGTTTATTTGTAACAGTTGAGGTTATGCTTGAAAAATAGTATATTGTAAAGAGTAGTTAATATAAAAATCTAGGGAAAATACGAATTTATGGCTGAATCGTCAGAGTTTGGTAAAAAAGAATTAGCTGGGCAAGACGCAGAAGGTGCGCGCGTTGATAATATCGAAACTGGGTCTGTTGAGGCGCGCCAGAATATCGAACCCAGCACTGGTGTAGAAGCCCCGCCAATTGAGACAACCAATCAGACAGAAGCAGTCCAGGCAACTAGATTGGAAGTAGAAGAGGCTTTTCAAAAATCACCAGAATTAGACTTACCACCGATTGAGAAGACTCATGGGAAACTTGGGCTTGTAAAAAATGAACACTATGTAGAGCGTGAAAAGGCGCTTTTCGGCGAAGGCTTCACTGATTATACCCAGGGTACCCGCCTACACTATGATCCAAATTGTAAAAAAGGTTTGGATTACTTTTTTAGTTCAATGTCTATCATTTCTAGTTTCAAGAAATGGGGAATTAGTGATCCGAAAGGCCTGTGTAAGGTTCTTTGGGAGCGTGGGAATCATAGTCCTGCTCGTGGTTCTGGCACTCGTGAACATATCATGAGCTACGCTGACATGTCCCCAGAGGATATAGGCACAGGCATGGACAGACTGGAAAAATTAGGGTTTACAGTAATGCTGCGCTCAGAGTACAAAGACATTATTAAAAGGGCAGCCGACATACCCGAAGAAAACTTTACCAATATTATCGCTGAGCTAAACCCATATTCGTTTTTAAAGTACGGTTTAAATGCTCGCAATCATTACAATGATGCAGTTCAAGAGCATGAATCTAGAGACAAATCAGACCCTAATATTGTAACTACTTCTATCATGGTTAATCCTTTATTGGATAAATTCTTAGAATCTGCAGAGAGGGGGCATATGGACCCGATAGTCGCAGAGCGCTTAGATACATTAGCGGAGGTGATTGTCCTGTCTGAACCGGGGAGCAGCCGTGTTATGGATGGCGGCAAAGGCGATTTTTTGGGGGAGCTGAATAGTGGCAGGCCAGGAGAACCTAACAGCAAGAGTTTGGATTATATAGGTGAGATGTACTATGGTCGTGATTATCAAACGGATTTCGCCAATATATTTGATATCAACAAAGAGATAGTTTTTAGGATTCCTCCTAAAATAGACCATCAGGTATTTGATGACAATTTTAAATCTATTTGGCATAATTTAGATACTTTTAGTAATGGCCATAGAGCGCTAGAAGAGTTATCTGCCGAGCAGATAGATCAGTTACCCGAGAATAACAACGGCATGGTGGATTTCCTATTGCAGATGCAACTGTCTTTGGGTCAGTATAATAGTGATAAAATGGACGATATTTGTAAACTTTCTCATGGCTTTGACATAAAATCATCTTTTAAAAAACCAGATGAAAAATCTGACTTTTTTGCAGAGTTTGTTGATGCCAGTAAAGGCAATAAAGATTTGAGAACATTATTTGAGACGTCTTTAAAAGGGTTGGGCAACATTGCTGGTATTTTTGGTATTGAATTGACTGATGCTGTTATTGAGGCTTACTACATCAATGTTGGTAATTTGCCCGACGAACAACGAGATATGTTAGAAAAATTGTTTGAAAACTTTTCAGAAAAAGGCAAAAAGGTGTATCAAATATTTGAGGTATTTAGGCAACCTTATGATAGGGCGGTTATCATTGATAACCAAGATAATCTGGATGCTCTTTTTGATAGCAACTTTAATCCTAGCAGTATGTTCACGGATCTTTTGTTGGAGACTGGGCGTAATTATAGTTATGCGAATTTTCCATTGGATAACCTTTCAGACGAAGACAAGGCTTTTTGGTCCATAATCCGACAGAGTGGCAGATTAAACGAATCAATTTATAATGCGATAATAAGAGACAGGAATAATATACAGGATGGTTTTAACCCTGATCTTTCTATTAAATTACCGTATTTGCAATCAATACTGGCAGGACAGACCCAGGTTTTTGCAACCCACCAGCTTATTACCGAAGAGTTTGTTGCTAATAGACCAGAGACAGAGAAACAATTTTGGGATTACACAATCAGATTATCTAATGGCGAACGGTTTTTCTTTATCCAGCATGTCGATGAATATCAAAAGTATTTTGACGAATCTGGTGGATGTAAAACATCCAATTTTTACCATGACTATTTGTTAACTCCTTACCCAGCATGGGATGAGTGGGTTAGTGATGATATAATTGCAAAATTTCCATCCAAATCAGACCGAGATTTTTGGAAAGTTTACAATATCATGAGTGACAAGAATACCAAGAAGGTGCTTTTGGAACAAAGAAATTTGCCGCCAGAACACTATGCAAATGGCAAGTTTACCAAAAGCTTTTTTGAGTTTTTAAAAAACCAGCCAGGAACAGAGTTTAATATGTTTTTTGCGCAGATTGGTTCTCGAGAAGATTGGGCTTTGGCATTTGGGGCCGACGTAGTCAAGGGCCTGCTAAAAGCGCTACCTGACGGCGAGGCGGGGTATGAGCGTAATGCTTTTACTCACCACCCAGAGTATGATCGAGTATCGCCTTTCTTTGGTTCATTAATGGATAAACAGGCAGAATCGGGTTTTGAATTGAACCCAGACGGAATAGCTGTTACCACCGAATATATTAAACATTTTGGATTGTCCGATACCCCGATTGTCTATCGTTATTTTAAGGCTATCTATGAGTATAGTCAGGGCAAGATTGAGCAGTTGCCGCAAGAATGTATAGATTCAAATATTACGAGCCTAGAGCAGTTAAAAAATCAGATAGATGATGTAGAAAAACAGTGCATGAGCCGCGAGTCATTTAATAATCTGGAACTATCGCCGTTGCAATTAGATTTGTTGTCGGTTGCTACTGGGCATAGCAATAATCGTTTTACCAGGATACCGATTGACCGGATAGTCAGGGATTTTTCTATAGATTTAAGGGGGGGCAATATAGCCCCGCTAGCGCCACAATTTCAGCCAGTATTAGTTGAGGTTAGTAGACGCGAGACTAAAAATACAGTTGATTTAGAATCTAGCCAAGCGTTTACGTCACTAAAAAACGAGCTGTTAGCTAGCGTTGATAGTCTGGGTTCAGTCGATGACTTGGTGGTAACGGTCAATGGCATATTCACTAGAAGAATCGCAGAGCTAAAATCTAGCGATGCGGGCATGAATGATTTTATGGCCAATCAGGTAGAAACTTTCAGCGCAATGATAGAAAAAATAAGCCAGGTAAAAACTATTGATGAGATGTTGAAAACGTTGGTACCAATGACAATTAATCTAGGTGGTGGCGTAGAGGTTGGCGAACAGGCCAATTACAACTCGGTTCTGCGTCAGTTGGTGTTTAGGCGGGTACTAGAGCGACATGGTGCCTCAAATTTTACAGAACGGCTACGAAACAGCTTGTCCCATAACCCTGGCCCAGCGGCGATTATAGAGAGTCGAAATTTTATGGATAATTTGGTCAAAGACCATGCATTAAACCTAGAAACCAATAACGACGAAAAATATTGGGATCCAGATACTTTCGCCCAGATTAAAAAATACGCCAAGGTATTCAAAAAGAATTTGAATATTGGTATGTTTACAAAAGAATTGGAATCTATTCTATCTAAGTTGGAGGTTGAAGAATTGGATGAAAATTTGGATATCGATGTTATCCCCGATAGGGGGTTGACTGGGGAATTGGCAGGTTATATGGCTGATGTTTGCTATACCAAAGTTTATCCATTATTAAGTAAAAATCAGAACGTTGTTCCATATAAATTTGTTGCTTCGCCTAAAAGTGATTATCCAGAGATCATCGGATCTACACTAGTATTCCAGGTTGAAACTGCCAAAGGCGAACCGGCGCTGTTGATACGCGCGTTTGACATACCAACAGAGAGTACAATTGATATTGGATCATTCTTTGAGAAATTCACGGATTCATTGGTCGAGACAGCTAAAAAACTAGGTGTAAAAAAGATCCTAGTGGCGGGTACTAGCGGTACGGTATCTAATTATACGATGACTACCAATTATGTAATGTCCAATTATGTTACCAATAAATCTAGCGCGCCACTAAGTCAAACATTCAATTTTAACATTAATGATATTACAAATGAATGCTACGTTGTGCGTGAGGTTTAGCGCGCATATTACTTTAGTAGCCACAACAATAATAGTGTGACCGATGTGGCTAGTGATACTAGTACTCCAACTAAAAACATTACCTTGAATGATTTGGTTGAGAATACAGTTATCTTATCAAAATCAATTGATTTTATGGCGTCCACTAACTCTTCCTCGTTCTTTAGGTTGCTAGAATGACCAGGGCTGTCTGATACGAAATGTTGTGCGTATGGGAAACAAACAACCTGAGATGGTGCATCGCGGAATAACCCTGGATACCAAGTGTTAGATTCTAATTTAAAGCTGCTGGCCGGTATACATAGGGCTTTTTCAACTTCACAAGGTTCAAATTTTAGTGAGAATATATCTGCGCCGTTATTGGATAGATTGCGGCCATAGCCGATTGACAAATTGCCTTCTAGCCATAGTCTTTGGTCTAGTTTGGTTTGGACGCCTTTTTCTACGTCAGCTTCAAATACTAGATTGCGAGTGTCATCGTCACGTTGAATCTCTGCGAACAATGTTCCGCGGTGGTTAATCGTGATTGATGAACGGCTGCTGTTGGGTGATGTCAGCCCGTGTTTAGTGTCATAACTAATTGTGTTGGTATCGTAATCAATGATTATCCAGCTCAGTAGGTCAGTTTTCTTGTCACGGGCTATCATGTAGAATTCGGCCCGTAGCCCCCAAAAAGCACTAGTATGCGCGGTAAAACAACCGAATACACAGTAGTATTTGGGTTCATCGTTATCAAATACCTTGGTTTTTATCAACTCAAAGCCATCTGGCAACAGAGACGATGCCTGATCAATATCAGTAACTTCATAGAATAGGAAACAGCTGTACGGTTCGACTGCAAACCCCATGTATGGTGTTTTTTTGGATGATGATGTGACTAATAGTTTTTGGACTGATGTTGGCAGTAATTGATTAAACACTTGGATGAAATGTAGAGACCCAACACTAATAGGATCAACTAGCCTTTCAACATTTTTCGCAAAATCTTTTTTAGTCATCATATTTTTGGGCCATAGTCACTGGGTCGCTATGATATCTATGTAGTAAGGTTAAATTTGCCGTCAGCTAGCATTTGTTCCATCTGGGCTTTTGGATAGATCTTTACCGAGTTGTCTGGTAATTCTACGATATAATCACCAACGTGTGTTACGTTCAGTTTTCTGCCTGTGGTTGGTTGTGTGATGGTCTCGGCAGAACTATTTAATGTATCGGCAGCGGGTGTTTCGGCAATAGGGACGTCGGTTGGCTGCGGTTGCTCTGGCACAGCGTTGACGTCTGGCTCTGGCTGATCTGGGTTTTGGATCCCGATTTCTTCTTCTGCCCCTCTGCGGACTTCAGCGGTTTCTTTCTCATAAGGTTTTGCCTGTCCGGTTGTTGGGTCTACATTCGGATCAATCATTATGATTGGTTGTTCGCCAGCTGGTTTTGCTGGTTCTTGAGTTTCTTTTCTCTCGCTACCAATAGTTTGCGTAGGGCCGGGGACTAGGCCAGAGTATACTTCCATAGGGACAGTAGCAGGTACTGGAATCTTTGGCGCGACATTATGTACAAAGATTTTCTTTGCTCCCTTGACGATTGTTTCAAATACGCCTTGGTTCTCTCCCCTGATTGCAGATACTGCCATGCCACTGTTGCCTTTTGGATCGCCTATACCTACATGCAGTGTCTTGGTGAGTGGGCGACCATTTTGGTCCAGTAGTTTTTCCAGTGGTGAGCCATGAGGTATGTTGGCCGTGATATGTCCAGAACCATCAACATGCATCGGCACCTTTACAGAACCATTCTCCATATCTAGTGACAAATACATATTGCCGTTACGAGCTTCGTTTATTAGATTATATGCTCCACTGGAGCCTTTGGCGATACCCGGGTCTTGGATGAACGCAAATCCAGAACCAGTTTTGTGTATCTGCATGCCTAGTTCTGTGCCATCAGGTGTACCAGGGGTACCATTAACTAATTGGTCGGTTATATGGTTTGGTCTAGCACCAATCATATCGGCAAATTTGTTTACTGGTGCATGGATTATCTTGTCGGGTCCAGTTGATTGAGTTACGTCTATCCCAGCAGCCTTTAGATTTTGGATAGATTTTAAATCTAATGAGCCGTTATGTAATTGTTCCGTAAGCTTTGCGCCGGTTGGGCTGGTGAACGTCATGCTGCCATGGCCATTGTCAGTGATGGCAGATTGGCCAATATTGTTACCAACCGTGACTTTAGTTCCATTAACGTCTAAGTGTCGGCCAGGCGCAGGTAATAGGTTGCTGGCTGTGCTAGAGCCTGGTTGATTTACGCCTACAGCGTCAAATATAGTGTGGGCGCCACCGCCTGATACTAATTCGCGGATGCCCGAAGCGGCAACGTTTAGACCAGCTCCGAATATAAATCCAAATTTAGCACCTGTGTGACCAGCTTTGTCGATAGATTTTTGGACTTTTTCTTGGTAGCTGTCAAAGGCGGCTTCAGCAGTTATTACTTGTTCGGTTGCTTGAGCTGCCATATACTCCGCTACAGTAGCTTTCTCGGTTGTATCTTCACCCTCAGGTGTCTTGGATGGTAATTCTACCTCGGCGTCGGCGTATGTATCACTAAAGCCTTGAGCCAATGCTCGCAGCGACACCATGAATTGGTTGTGCTCGCCGACATAAGTCTCGCTATTCTCAGCTTGGAAAAAGTTGAGAGACCTGGCATTTGGGTCGCCTTGACTGCGCATCAAACCTTTGATTGTACCAGATAGGCCTTTGGATTCTTCTTCGGCTAATGCCTTTTTAGCTAGGGCATCACGCTCAGATTCTAGGTTCAGTTTTGCTTGGAATACAGACATCTGAGTAACGGCTTTGATCTTTTCGTCATTAGTTAGGTCTGGGCGAATTTGCCAATCTTCAACCTTAGCAGTAGCAGGGTCTACACCTGGGCGTAATTGCATATAACCACGTAGTTCTGCGGTTGCATCTGACATTTTAACCGTGTCAGGGGATAGAGCTGTCATATTTGGGTTCTCGGCTAGTTCACCAGCATAAGCTGCGCTAGTTGCAGCTAGGTCTGCGTTCTCGCTTTGGCGGCGACGTCCCATATATCTACCCCATAGAGCTGGTACTATACCGCTACCGACTATACCGATAGCTAGGCCAACTGGGCCACCTAATATTGCTCCGGCACCAATTGTGGCAGCTTTGCCGCCGGCACCAGTTGCGGCTTGGGCGCCAGATGTCACTAATGAATTAACTGCGATAGATGCACCGACAGATAACGCAACCCATGATGCGGCTACGAAGCTTGATTTGGCGATGATGCTACCGGCATTGTGGTTTTTGCCGACTTCAATGTATTTTTCTATGTTTTTTGTACTGATATTGTTATAGGCACCGACTTGGCGTTGGCCAATGTCAATTTTCATTGAATCCAAAGCTTTGGCTACGCGGTCCATACCATCATCGTGACGAGATATGGCTAGGCTGCGTTCTAGTAACTCGCGTGAGCTGTCCATGTATACAGTTAGCTGTTCTTTAGTAAAGTTATCATCTTGTTTCATGTATTCTTCGGCGATGATATTGATTTTGTCTTGATAACTTTTCTGTAGACCTGCTCGGAATTCATCAGTCACGCCTTCTGCACCGGCTAGTCCAACGTATGCCAATATTGTTTCTTTGACATTTTTACGCAAGCCAGCCATTTTTTCAGTGTCATTTTCACCATTGCCATGGAACGCTACACCTTCGGCTTTTGACATTAGGTCGTCTTGGATGCTAGTTAGGTAGGCTGTTTCATAGTCTGAAGTCCAGGTGATGCCTTCGCCTTCAATGGATTTTTTAAATTCCTCTATTGTTAGATGATCTTTGCCGCTGGCTTTCATCTTTTCTTGGATATTTTTGTATAATTCTACTGATCGGTTTTGGATGATGTTTGCCTTGACCAGGGCGTTGTATTTGAACGAGCCAATTGCAAATTCTTTTAGGGCTTTGAATAAACCTAATCGTTTGATATTACCGTTTTTGCCAAAGAGGTTGGCTTTTTCGCGCTGATCTTTGTCAACAACTTCCATAGCCTTGTGGACTAATTCTTGTAATGCGCCTTTGGTTATACCGGCGGTGAAGCTTAGTTCGTCTTTGCCATCATCCTCAGGCTTAGGGTCTTTATCATCAGGTGCGATTTCTGGTGGGCGTGGGGGACCTTGTAGTTCAGGTGGACCTTGCATTTCATCCTCGGGTGTTATTGGGGCGTTAGGGTCTTTGTCGGCATCGCCAGGTTGGGGCTCGTCTACACCTGTTGGTTTTTCGCCCGAGTTTTGGCGGCGTTTCATCATTTCGTTATATGCGACATCTATCATGGCCATTTTGCGGTCTTCGCTCATGCCATCTATGACGTCTCCGTTGGCGCGTTTCATACCGTTTTCATCCGTGCCGTTTATAACCATACCGTCTTTTTCGCCCGCGCCATATCTGATCTTGATGGTGCCTTGTGGGTCTTTGGTGACTAGGGTTCTGTCGGCGTCATATTTATTCTCTTGCAATAATTTTTCCTGGATTACGTCTTGGACGTCCATTGATAGTGTTCGGTCGCCCTCATCTTCGGCCTTTGCCCATTCGGTCAGCAATTGATCCATACTCATTCCAACAAACCGTTGGTCGCCATCGGCGTCTTCGGGGTAGGTGTCATGACTGTTGGCATTTTCTAGTGATTTGAACTTACCTGTCTCGGCATCATGGATGTTCTCATTTTTGTCTTTGTAGTCACGACCGTCTAGATATTCTTTGAATTCAGTTTCGCTCTGCAATTCTTGTTGCAACTTGGCCTTTAGGTCTTCGTCGGTAGACGCATCTTTGTCTACTTCAAACATATTTTTAGATTCGTCAGCATCATTTAGCTGATTGATTTTGTCGTTTAATGTATCAATTCGACGGATAGTTAGACCTTCTGGGTCTTCCATGATTACTTTTGGTGTCAAATCTTCTACTACGGCAGGTTCGGTTGGATTATCAATTACGGTTGGTTTAACGGTTTCTGGAGCGGCAGTAGGGGCTTCAGCAGGGGGGGTTATATCATCGGCTACGGCCTTAGCGCCAGCCTCAAATCCGTTTACTAATGCCTGGTCCTCTAATGTCCCAACACCTTCGTCAATCCTGCGTTTAGACTCAGACAATTTGTCCTCAATAGCCATGTCGTCTTGGATCTTTGTCTCTACGCTAACTTTGCTCAAGTCTTCTTGAGTTTGTCCGGTATTGTCGGCGGCGGTTGCTGCCGGTGTTGACTCGGCTGTTGGTGATGCGTCGCGTACTATAATTCCACCCATGGTTAAGCTCCTAGATAGGCGACACGAAATTTGGTCAATGCCGCAGATGTTATTACGTTGATATCAATATCGCAACCTTTGACGTAATCAACGATTGATTGGTCAGTAGCGTCGCCTTGCTCTAATAATGCTTTGAAGCCGTCGGCCTGATCATTGGTCATACTGCTAAATAGCTCTAGATTTATCATTTCTTCTATTTTACCCCGTACTTCTACGGCCAAGTCCTTTTTAAAAGTCTCGTCTACAAAAGGCACTTTGATATTGACTAACTGGGTAGCTATTTCGAGCAATTGATCATTTTGCATATTTTGATATCCCTTTATTAATATTGGTTACCTTTATTATATGGGTAAATGCAAAAAATACAATACTTTGTCATAAGGTGTAACTATACTGTTGCTATGTCTGTGAATCGGCATAGTGTTGCCGATATTACATCACATGGCTATTGATTAGTGTTGTGGTTGGCACTATAGTTATAGACAAGCATAAGTATAAATAGGGTACATAACTGTATAAAAAGGAAATAAAAATATGAGTATATTCGCAAAAATCAATCGTAAGTCTCTAGCTATTGCGTTTTTCGCATTAGCAGCTATTGGTGCAATTAGCATAGGTACTGGCGCACCAGCATCGGCCGCCGCAAGGAATTTGACTTGGCGCGGTATGGCAGAAACGTCTAATCCCGGGGAATGTTCTAGCTGGAATAACGGTTCTAACTGGAGCGTTGAACTGCTTCAAGGCGAACAGGCTCCTAATCATAATACTCCTCAGAATGGTGACACTCTAATATTTCCTTCGTCTGCGGTTAGATCTGGTAATTGTTACCCTGTAAATACCTTTACCAACCTTACTGTCAGTGCAATTATCATAAATGGAGATAGCGCAGTCCCTAGATTCATAGATCTTGGGAATGTTACTATTACCAACTATCTAAAGAATCTGGCTTTTAATGGTGTCTTTCCGGACACTTCAATCAAAGGTAGCTGGAAGGTTGGTTCAAATAGCTTTTATATTCTAAACGACGGGGCTTTATCCTTTCCTGTTAACGCTATAGATTTGAATAACAATAATATAGACCTTCGGGATAACGGAGCAGGCTCTCCTTCAATGTTCATTCTAGGTGGTTTTGCTGGTATCGGTGGCAGTGGCCTTTACGACGTGACCTTTAGCGGTGCGAAAACGGTGTACACACTTGCCTATAACGCTATACCCTTAACTCAAGGTTATTTGATTGCTAATGGCTATGTTTATGTGGATTCTCCGAGCCCTTTGGGTGGTTGGAGTGGTGCTGGTTCTATAAAAGTTAACTCTACTGGGATATTACATATGCGGGCTTCGGGGAATACAACCTTTAACATACCTATTAATGTTGCAGGTGGTAGCGTGATGTTTTCCAGTAACGGTGATGATGCAAAATTCATAGTCGGCAATTTGTCTCTATCTGCCGCTAACTCAAACTTTGTCAACAGCCAGTCCGGCAGTAAAGTATTAGAGGTTGACATTACGGGCATCACGGCCAATAGCAATTGTGCATTCTATACTACAACCGGAACAAGCTCTTTTACTGGTAGCGCATCTGCATGTGTGGGCGGATCTTCATTCGTAGTTCCAGGGGATAGTGCCCTCAAAGTCGTCGTCAGAGTTGATGTAACGACGGCAGGCTATATTGATACATATTTAGTAACTTATAGTGATGGTTCTAACTATTCATTTACAGTAGACAGAACACCAGCAACTGTTGTGGAGACTATTCTGGCCCCTAACACTGCCATGAAATTCATCATGGGCAATCCGATTATAGTCGCAGTAATGGGTCTACTATCCGCCGCAGCAATCACATTCGCAGTTCGCAAACAACTAGGCAAAAAATAATTAAATAAATTAACAATTAAATTAACATTAGCGGGTAGGCAAATGATTGCCTATCTGCTATATTAAATAGTAACAACAACTAAAAAACAAAAAAAACAAGACAAAAATATGAGTGAAACAGCCAGATACATATCAACTAGCAGGGGCGCAATACACCCTTCACTTCGACCTGAGGCGCATGTTGTAGTTGATAAACGCAAACCACCAACACCTGCAGTTATTCAGGAATATATTGCAAAACAATCTAACGCGTCTAATTTAACGCCTGTATATGCACCGATGCCTATTATTTCGGCTCCCAAAGTTGCATTACAGCAACCAACAGGTGTATTCGCGGACAAGCCAGTTATTAAATCCAATGCTGACATGTTAGATGAAGTCGCCGAATCCGTTGACGCCAATCTAGATACCACAAAACTAGCACCAGCTACTAGACATTCCAAATTATTGGCATTAACAACCAACAAGGCGATGTTATTGACTCGTGCCCTAGAGCGCGAGATGGACGCTAATAAATTTGACGTGTCACAGGTGACCAAAAACCCAATGGTTCGCCGCGTGGCAGTTATTGCGATGCTAATTGGAGTACTAGGGTCAACTGGATACATCAGTTACAACACATGGCAGACCAATACCCAGGCAAAGGAAGTTATTTCAACCATTAGCTCATCATCTCAGACGTCCGCACCAACAGTTACTGACGATAGCAATACAGCAATCCCTAATGATAAATTAGCAGCTGGTGTAACAACTGATAAGCCTGCAGCCAGCGCGCTGGATAGTTATCAGGTAGCTCCAGACATGCCACGAGCAATATATATCAACAAGATTAACGTTGCCGCTAAAGTCTTGCCAATGGGTGTCAATACTGACAAGAGTTTACAATCACCAGTCAACGCCTATGACGCTGGTTGGTATAATGCCAGTGCCAAACCAGGTGCTGACGGTGCGATGTTGATTGATGGCCATTCATCCGAATCAGGCACATATTATGGGTTGTTTGGTCGATTAAACGATGTTAACGTCGGTGAATCAATCGTGGTTGAACGCGGTGACGGTGTCAAAATTACATACATAGTTCGCAACAAATCAGTTGAACCACTAGCAGGCCTAGATATGAAGAAAACATTGGTCCCATACGGTGGTGCTCAAAAAGGTTTGAATATCATTGCTTGCACCGGTCAATGGACAGCTGACAAGAGCACATTAGACCAACGATTGATCGTTTACGCAACTGTACAATAACCACAATTTCAAGTATTATAAATACCTATGCATCATCATCTTACTTTGCGCGCGAAATTAATTATTATGATATCGGTCATGGCCAGCATGTTCCTGGTGGCTTTGGATCAGATGGTCGTTTCAACTTCGCTAGGTAAAATCGTTGAGGAATTCAATGCATTCTCAATGCTGGGCTGGGTAGTCACGGCGTATATGATCACCACTACAATTACTGTGCCAATCGCTGGCAAATTATCTGACCTATTTGGCCGTCGCCTAATGCTATTAATCGGTGTTGGCGTATTCGTTGCTGGGTCATTAATGGGCGGCATGAGTGGCGATATTAATCAGTTGATATTGTGGCGTGCTATCCAAGGTATTGGTGGCGGTATTATTACTGCCAACGCATTCTCAATCGTCGGTGACCTATTCGCAGCCCGCGAACGCGGTAAATGGCAAGGTCTAATCGGCGCAGTTTTTGGCCTGTCGTCAATCGCAGGGCCGTTAATTGGTGGGTTCCTAACCGAGCCTCACAATTTCCTAGGTCTAATCACTAACTGGCGTTGGACGCTGTTAATCAACGTCCCAATCGGTATTATTGCATTCATCATTATCCGAGTTTACTGTCCATCGTTGAAACATGACAACAAGCCCCGTGTTGATTATGCTGGCGCCGCATTAATTGCGCTGGGGCTAGCAACTTTGATATTGGCGATTGATAATACTGAGGCAATCTTTGCCAACCTAATGAACTCAACTGGACTAACGCTAGTCTGGCTGCGCGTAATTATGTTTGTCATTGTCGGTCTAGCACTATTAGCCTTTATCGCGGTTGAGAAACGTGCTGCCGAGCCGATTGTGCCTATATATTTCTTTAAAAACCGCAATTTCGTCAAAATTATTGCCATTGCCATGTTGTTTGGCTCGGCTTTTCTGGGTTCAATCCTATATCTGACTCAGTTTAATCAACAGGTATTCGGGGCTAGCCCAACTACATCAGGGTTGATGTTGTTGCCCATGGTAGGCGGTATGACATTGACCAGTGTCGGTGTAGGGCAATTGATTTCCAAAACTGGTAAATACAAGATATTTATGAAGATTGGTTTTTCAATTGCTACTGTTGCGGTCTTGCTACTAACTACCTTGGAACCAAACTCAACATATCTACACGAAGCCATATTGATTACATTGATTGGTATTGGCATGGGCGTTGCGATGCCTGTAATCAGTTTGACAGTTCAAAATGAGTTTGAACAAAAAGACCTAGGTGCCGCAACCAGTTCCAGCCAATTATTCCGTAGCATCGGTTCTACATTGGGTGTCGCTATATTCGGTGCGATATTAACAGCCGGTTTAGCGACGGGATTAGGGGATATGTCTAGTAATGCGTATGTTAAATCTCTAGAACAAAGCCCAGTTGCTAGCAAAATGGGTGATTTTACAAAACCTGATACATTACTAATGATGAATACCCCTAGCATTAAGCAGAAAATAACAGATGGCGTTAATAGCACGGCAGACAAACTACCATCAGCTGTTGGAGTGGCCATGAAGAAACAAGTTGCTTCCCAGCAAGCGGATTTTGCGAATATCATAATCAAAGCCTACAGTGACAGCATGCACCGTATATTCATCATTGCGACAGTTTTGATGGCATCTGCCACCGTATTAGTATTCACGCTTAAAGAACGCGTATTGCGTAGCGCTAAACCTCTAGAAACCCCAGGCGAATTGTAGGCCTATTATGAATGAAAAATATACCCCAGAGATGTCTATTATTGGCCCTAAAGACCTGGTTCAACAGGACGGTCCATTCGTTGGGGCTATTGCTGATGTGGGATTAGCCAAAACCGGTGCTGACGCCGAATACGATGCCCGTGACAAAGGTAAAGACGCCGAGCGGATAATGATAGCTGGCAACAGGGCAATATTACAGGAAATTCAAAAACGTGCTCGCAGATTAGTGGCTACTCAGGTCTGTTTGGAGTCACAGATAGGCACAGTTCTTAGTGATTTTGACGATGAAAAAGAATCAAAACTAGCCCAGCGCAATCTGTAAAAATCTATTTTAGTATGGTTTTATACAAAATACTTGTGCTTTTATTAAATATGTCCTATAGTTATGGACATAAGCGTTTTGACACACGCCTATATTGACTTATTCTTCGCGATTAGGTAATATTGATGATGTGTCTCACGCCAAATCTATAATAATTTAAAGGTCGAAGCGTGTGAGGCTGTACATAGTACAAGGAGTGAAATAAATCACATGCCAATAGCAATCGAATTTGTGCCGTCAAGGCGCAAAAAGATCGCAGTGGATGTGGTGCCTGCCGAATGGCAACTGTATATCGCACAGTAGAGTCGTTTTTTTGACTCAAATCCACCCGTCGCATACATGCGACGGGTACCAAAAAACAAACTTTTTATAAGTTTACAAAAACACCCCAAGGCACCGGGGTGTTTTGTTTTGGCCGGTGATTAGTTTTTGGCTATTTCGGCATCCAGAGTAGCGGACAATTTAGATTGGTCGCCAAATACAGTTGAGTCTAGCTTCTTACCATTTAGGTAGAATGATGGGGTGCCTTCAACACCGACTTTGGTACCGATTGCGTAATCATAGCTGATTTTCGTACTGACTGATTTGGATGCCATATCAGTAGTAAACTTATTGATGTCTAGGCCTAGTTCTCGGGCATAATTAGTAAAAAATTCAGCGCGTTCATTAATACCCAGGTCTGACCATTGTTTTTGACCTTCGTAGATTTTATCATGCATTTCCCAATATTTGCCTTGTAATCCAGCAGCTTCGGCGGTAGCCGCGGCGGTTTTGGCGTTGGCATGGATGGAGGTTATAGGGAAATTACGGAATACAAATCTGATTTTGTCTTTGTATTTTTCGACAACAGATTTAATAGATGGGTAGATACTGGCGCATGGTGGGCATTGATAATCACCATATTCAACTAATGTTACCTTGCTATTTTCGTTGCCATATATATGGTCAGCTATACCACCGTTTTGAGTACTATTACTATTATCTGATACAGTATCAATTCCGTTAGTGTTCACATTATCAACATTAGCTGTTGAAGTGTCTTTGTATTGTTCCAGAGATGGTATGATTCCATTTTTTAATAAAATCAAAAATACTATTATGCCAACTGCCAAACTCCCGAATATAATCCATTTAATCTTGTTCAAAACAAACTCCCTGTAAAATTAGTAGTTTTTATTATATCAAAATAATACGTTTGCTGACAGCGTGATAGGTATAGGTTACAATGGTTATGGTATGTTTATATTTTTAATTACAGTAACTATTATCGTATTTATCTTATTACTATTGGTTGCCGCGGCCAGGCCCGCTCGTAGTAAACTAAGCCTATTTGAATTGGAGCGAAGAGCGTCTACAGGTGACAAATCGGCCGAAAAAGACCTGGAACGCCAAAAGTTGCTGAATGATGTTGTGTCATTGCAAAAAGTTTTGACGTCTCTGTTATTGGTGGTGTTGGTCCTGTTATTGAGTATTACATTCGGCTGGTTGACGGGCATATTAGCAGCATTATTTATTGCGTTAGAATACGGCGCGATGTCTAGGCTAGGCATTGTCAAAAAGATTGCTCAAAAATTATATGACAAGATAGACGATAAATTAATCAGGTTAATCCAGAAACTGCCATTTGTATTTAGGATATTGCGCAGTGTACCATCCGACACCGAAGATAACCAGCGCATAGATTCGCGCCAAGAATTACAGCATCTAGTTGATGAGTCCGAAGACGTACTGTCAGATGATGAAAAAAAATTAATTGTTAGTAGTTTATCTTTCCCGGACAGATTAGTCAGCGAAGTCATGACACCTCGCAGTGTAATTGACAGTATCCGTAAAACCGAGTTCCTAGGTCCATTAACACTAGATGAATTGCACAAAACTGGTCACAGCCGATTGCCAGTAACAAACGGCGACATTGATCATATCGTCGGTATGTTACAACTACGTGGATTGTTGACATTAGATATCAAAAAATCAACTACAGCCGAAAAGGCGATGGATCCAAAAGTTTATTACATCCGTGGTGACCAGACATTACAACATGCGCTAGCGGCCTTTTTGCGCACTCATCATCATCTGTTCGTGGTAGTGAACGAGTTTCGCGAAACAATTGGGCTAATATCACTAGAAGACGTAATTGAGGCGCTATTGGGACGTAAAATTATTGATGAATTTGATGCCCATGATGACCTGCGCGCTGTGGCTCTGCGAAACCCTCGGGGGAACAATCATCCAGAAAAACGCGAAGACGTCTAGCACTAAAGGTGTTATGGTGTTAAAATAAACAGTAATTATGACAAGAACTTTAGCTAGAGAATTACCAGACAAAATCAACCAAACAGTAACCGTACGCGGTTGGCTTCATAAAAAACGCCTACTTGGCGGTTTAAATTTCATCACGATTAGAGATCGCAGCGGATTGGTCCAAACTTTGATTGACGATAAGGACCAACTAGAAAAACTTCGTGGTTTGCAGACAGGAACAGTATTGGCCTTAACGGGTAGCGTTGTATCTGACGAACGTGCACCAGGTGGTGCCGAGTTACATGATGTTGCGGTTGAAGTTGAAGTCCCAGTTACAGACGAACCGCCAATTGAAGTAGATAAACCAATCTCGCATAAATCTGAACATTTGGATACTCTTTTTGAAAACAGAGTTCTAAATATTCGTAATATTCAGGAGCAAAAGATATTCAAAATCCGTGCATCTACTACTCGTTTTATTCGTGAATTCTTATACCAAAATGAATTTGTTGAGATTGACACGCCTAAATTATTAGCTGAAGCCACTGAAGGTGGTGCTGAAGTTTTCAAATTGGATTATTTTGGCAAAACTGCTACTTTAGCGCAAAGTCCTCAATTCTATAAACAAATTATGGTTGGGGCATTTGAACGTGTCTATGAAATCGGGCATTCATACCGTGCTGAGCCTAGTGCAACTACTCGCCATATAACTGAATTGACGATGCTAGATATTGAGATGGGCTTTGTCTCGGGCCATGAAGAAGTATTGGATATGGTTGGCGATATGACGCAATATGCTCTCAAAAAGATTTATGAAGAGCACGCAGCCGATTTGAAATCTTTGAATGCACCAGAATTAAAACTAGCAGAAGATGGCAAGGTACCGCGTTTTACAATTGCTCAAATTCATGAAATGTACACCAAGGATACTAAACACGATACAACTGCAGAGAAAGATTTGATGCCCGATGAAGAGCGTTGGATTAGTGAATATGCACGCAAGAATCTGGGCACCGATCTAGTTTTTGCCACTAGATTCCCATTGGTCGCTGGTAAGTTCTATCATAAGTTTGATATTGAAGACAACACAGTTCTGTGGGGTGATTTAATCTTCCGTGGAGTTGAGTTATCTACTGCACCACTACGTGAAAATAATTACGACAAGATGATAGAACAGATGACAAAAGCTGGTCTGGACGTAACTCATGAAGGTTTCAAATATTATCTACAAGGTTTCAAATATGGTTTGCCTCAACACGGTGGCTGTGGTTTTGGAATTGACCGCTTTGTCCAGAAAATCGTTGGATTGTCTAATGTCAAAGAAGCTTGTTTGTTCCCAAGAGATATTAACAGGTTGAATCCATAATAAGATATGAAAAAATTCAATAAAATATCAGTTATATGTATAGCGTTAACTGTTGTTTTAAGTGGATTGGTGTATTTGAAGGTTTCAGCTGAGGCTAACACTAAACAGATATCGCAGATTCGCAACGAATGTTCTTCATTAAAAAACACTTTGAATCAGCTGCATGTTAGTGACGCGTTGCTGCGCGTTAACATGGGCCAACGTTATGAATTAATGTCAACAAAATTAATGGACAGATTTAATAGCCGAGCTGCCAGCAACAATTTTAAAACTGATATTTTAGATGAAAGTTCTAATAAATATAAATCAATGCTAGATGTGTTCAGGTCGGACTACAAAGCTTATGAAGAAAAGATGGTCCTAGCTATTAAAATTGATTGCCAATCCGAGCCTAGTGTTTTCTATGATGCTTTAGTTTCGGCCAGATCCAGTAGGGCACAGGTTTATCGTGATGTTGTAACGTTAAGCCAGCAGATTGATGATTATCGGGCAGCTGTCAGCCAGTTTGAAAAAGCCTATCAGGCAGTAGGAGAAAAGGGCTAATGGATGATGACCAAACATTCGAACCTGAGAGTCTATCTTTTTGGGGCAAACGCAGATTTGTATTGTTGATAATCTTGGCAATCATAGTCGCCAGCATATTAGTTGGCGTGGCAATGATGATGTATAACAGTAGTGGCGCGGCGCAACTAGACTTAAGTCGCCCTGGCTATGTTGATGTGCGTGATAAAACCGTTGATAGTAGCGGTGACTTTAAAAATTACTCTAGTTCTGGCACGATCGACCAAAAATCAATTGATGAGTTCAAAGCGTTATATGATGAGCAGGCCTCCAAAACCAAAGCAGCCGACGCTTTCAAAGGTGACCCTTTGAACCCTGACGCGATGGGCATTAATGCTACTCCTTAGTTAGGATTATTCTTGATTTTATCTCTCAGCCAACCATCAATGCTACCAGCACCCATACACAGCACTAGTTTGTTCTGTTTGCGAGCTGCTTGAATAGTATTCCACAGATCATCATCCATTTGCGCAGGATGAATATGCGCCAAGTTAGTGGTGTTTTGGATTAATTCTTCGGGTGTTAGAACTGGCAGATTTGGGTCTTCTCGTGATAGGTATGTTGGCAGCCAATAAACCTCCTCGGCTAATTCAAATTGGTTAGTATATTGGTCACGAATCTCGTGTTGACGAATATTTTGGTGTGGTTGATATACCATTACGATATGGCTGGATAACTCGCGCGCCATTTGCAAAGTTGCGGCTATTTCAACGGGGTGGTGGCCGTAATCACTGTATAGGTTGTTGGTTAGTTTCTCAAATCGGCGGTTAACACCTGGGAATTTAGACATTATATCGTTTGTCCCCGCACGGATACCTAATCTTAGCAGGGCTTTTTGGACCAAAGTAGCATTGCGACGGTTGTGGTCACCAGCTAGTTTTAGATCATTGTTGGTTTCTGTGATATCAAAAACTCTTATATCATCTGGTAACCGAACTAGTAGCTCACCGTGTTGGTCGGGCCAAGCTATGATTGATTGGCTTTGCGATTCAAATTGGTAGAAAGCATCTAGATAATCTTGCTCTGTCGGGTAGGTATCAGGATGATCGTAATCAACAGATGTGATAATTGATAGGAATGGTTTAAAATTGAGGAAATTGCGGTCAAATTCGTCACATTCATAGACGAAATATTGGCTGTTTGGGTCAAATTTACCACTTGGACCGAAACTTATAGTTGTACCAATTGAATAGCTGACAGGGATGCCTAGTTGTTGCATTACCCAGACCATCATACCTGTGGTTGTGGTTTTGCCATGGGTACCGGCAATAGCAATTAGTTTCAAATTTTTATCGGCAATTATATAGGATAACAATTCATCACGTTTGGCTGTTTTAATGCCCAGCTGACGCGCTAATACCAGCTCTGGGTGCGTCTCGGGTAGGGCAGCAGTATAAACGAACCAATCGATTGGTGATTCATCGTGGCAGGCTTGTAGAAACGTCCCGTCTTGACCGATGTTAACTTTGATCCCGATTTTGGTCAATTCCGCGGTTATTAGAGTTTCCTCCATGTCAGATCCAATCACATCATAACCTGCATCATGGGCAATTTCGGCCAGCGGTCCGATGCCTACTCCACCAATTCCAGAAAAGTATATATTCATATATAACAGTATAACACTTCATCTTTGAGCCAATCTGTGGTGTAATAGAATAAACCATAACCGATACAAAAAAATATGTTTAAATCATTTCTATATAAAGTTCTCGAATCACGACATTTCTGGCGTTATGCTAGTTTTAGTGAGATAGCCGAACTGTATACTTCGCGAACAATTCGCACGATTGCGATGAGTATTGTATCTGGGTTTACGTCGGTCTATCTATACGAGGCTGGCTATGGTCTGGTGTTTATCATGGGATTCTTCCTGGTATATTACCTATTGAAAGTGCCATTAGCACTAGTCGCAGGGCGTTTCGTGGCCCGATTCGGCCCCAAACACGGCATATTGATTAGTAATTTATTGCACGTCCCAGCAATGGTTTCACTAGGCTTCATGCCGATATTTGGTCTGCCGGTTGTCATCTTATGGGGCTCGTTCATGGCGATTAGCTCGTCAATTTATCAGATTAGCTATATGGTTGATTTTAGTAAGGTCAAAAACGTTGAACACGCCGGTAAAGAACTGGCTGTGATGAATATATTGGAGAAGGTTGCAATCGGCCTCAGCCCAGTTATAGGTGGTGTGATAGCTCTGTGGTTTGGCCTACAGGTTGTCATATGGTTATCTGCAGCGTTATTTGTCATATCGGCACTACCTCTGTTAAAATCAATTGAACCGGTTCGTCTACGCCAAAAGATTACCCTGGAAGGTTTTCCATGGATGGCGACTATTCGGGGTATTATTGCTCAGACTGGTGTAGGGTTTGACTATGTCACGACTGGTGTAGCCTGGCATCTATTTATAATTATTGTTATTTTCCCAGATGCTGGCTGGGAAGTCTACGTTGAATTAGGTGCGCTCTCATCTGTTACGATTCTAGCGGCAATCGGTGCGTCTTATGCCTACGGTAAGTTAATTGATAATAGCAAAGGCGGTAATCTGTTAAAAATCAGTGTTATAGCCAACGCCTTAGTCCATGCGTCTAGACCGTTTGCTACCGTGCCAGCCGCAATCGTTGGCACTAATATCGCCAATGAAGTTGCAACTATGGGCTATAATATGGCCTTTACTCGTGGCGTATTTGATACAGCCGATTTGACGGGTCATCGTATCGTCTATCTGTGTATATGTGACGCTGTCGCCAATTTTGGTGCGGCAATGGCCTGTTTGGCATTGTTATTATGTGCTATGGCACTGGGCAGCGTTGAGGGACTGCGTATATTCTTTTTCATCGCGGCAGGGTTCGTATTGTTGATTGGTAGCGCCAAATTCGATATCTATCGTAAATAAGCTCATGCTATACTATAAGCAACAGTTTAGGTGGGGTTTTATTAGTGACAGACAAGAAAAAAATTAACAAAAATTTGCGACGTCTACAGCGTGTCAAAACCTGGCAGTTGTTGATAGTTTTGTTATTGGCTGGTTTTGTGGCAGCTACTTTCTTGCGGCTAAATAACATCGGTATGGCACAAAGGCGTGATGCGGTTCTGGCAGCAGACGAGACGGGGGATAACGAGATAACCCAAAACCGGTTGTATGACTTACAACGCTACGTTTCGGCGCATATGAACACTGATATGGGCAACGGCCTTTATCTAGAGTCCGCCTATAAGCGTGATGTCCAGACAGCCTATGAGATCGCCGCAGTTGACACTAATCCCAATGGTAATATCTATAAAAAAGCACAAGAAGTTTGTGCCCCTCAATTTACGCATTGGTCACAAGCATACATCCAGTGTACTACTGTTGAATTAGCTAAATACCCAGCGGCTGGTGACCTAGTTAGCTCGGCCAATCTGCCGCGTGCCGACGCTTATCGCCACGTATTCGTTTCGCCACTATGGTCACCTGATTTTGCGGGGCTATCGGTACTGTTTTTCGGCATAGTAGTATTCATGATTCTTGTTAGATTATTAGGGGTATTGATACTGCGGTTACTCCTTAAAAAGCACAATACGACCATTTAACCGTTGACACCGGGCGCGCGGCGTTGTAATCTGTCTTTGTATAGCATTAACAGGAGGTACAAGGTATTATGGCTTACAAGCACATAAACTCAAAGGGTATT
>Ga0194063_10000521_pt1 | contig 27632 bp, 25 predicted proteins | sample SepL3720m_MetaG_FD_155459 | JGI IMG/M metagenome (GOLD analysis project Ga0194063, IMG submission 155459) | Anoxic zone freshwater microbial communities from boreal shield lake in IISD Experimental Lakes Area, Ontario, Canada - Sep2016-L373-20m | ecosystem: Environmental > Aquatic > Freshwater...
GATCCGGTCCCATGCCAAAGGCAAAGCCGATGTATTTTTCCGGGTCCAGTCCCATGTTGCGCACGACGTTCGGATGCACCTGCCCTGAGCCTGCCACCTCCAGCCAGCGCCCTGCCAGCGGGCCGCTCTGGAACTGGATGTCGATTTCGGCGCTGGGCTCGGTAAACGGAAAGAAACTCGGGCGAAAGCGCAGCACCAGATCATCGGACTCAAAGAAGGTCCGACAAAAATCAGTGAAGACATATTTCAGGTCTTTGAAGCTGACGTTCTCTCCGACCCACAGACCTTCGCACTGGTGAAACATCGGCGAATGGGTGGCATCGCTGTCAACGCGATAGGTGCGACCCGGCGCAATGACGCGAATCTCGGGCATGGAGCCCGAGGCGATGGCTGCCTGATGCTTCTTGACATGCTGCACCGCATAGCGGATCTGCATCGGGCTGGTATGGGTGCGCAGCAGATTGGGTGCCGTGGCTGAGCCACCCTCTACATAAAAAGTGTCGTGCATGGAGCGCGCCGGGTGATCCTCGGGCGTGTTCAGGGCGGTGAAATTGAACCAGTCGGTCTCGATCTCCGGACCCTGTGCAACAGCAAACCCCATCGAACCAAAAATGGCCTCGATGCGCTCCAGCGTCAGTGAAACCGGATGCAGGCCACCCGAGCCGCGCTGCCGACCGGGCAGCGTCACATCGAGTGCTTCTGCCTGCAACTGTGCCTGCAATTCGTTCTCGGCCAATGCCTGACGCCGTGCATTCAAGGCAGCTTCGATGGCTTGCTTGGCCTGGTTGATGGCGGCACCACGGGACTTTTTCTCTTCCACTGGCAGGGCCGCCAGACCCTTCATCAGTTCAGTGACACGACCTGTCTTGCCAAGAAACAGGGCCTTCGCATTTTCCAGATCAGCAGGCGCCCCGGCTCGCTCAAAGGCGGCTTTGGCAGCGTCAACAACGTCGTTCAGCTCGTTCATAAATTCTCTTGAGATCTATTGACATGGAAAAAGGGCTAGCGCCTTTTCAAGCTCTAGCCCTTGTCATTTGGTACATGGTCCGCCAAAGAACTGCAGCGAACCGGTGCGAACTCAAGCAGCCAGCTTGGCCTTGACTTGTTCCACGATACCGGCGAATGCAGCCATATCATGCACGGCGATATCCGACAGGACCTTGCGGTCAATCTCGATATTGGCTTTCTTCAGGCCGTTGGCAAACTGGCTGTAGGTCAGGCCGCACTGACGGGCAGCGGCGTTGATACGCGCAATCCACAGCTGACGGAAGACACGCTTCTTGGTACGACGATCCCGGTAGGCATATTGCCCGGCCTTCATCACCGCTTCTTTGGCGACCCGGTAGACGTTGCCGCGGCGACCGCGAAAACCTTTTGCAAGGGCTAAAACTTTTTTGTGGCGGGCATGAGCCGTTACACCACGTTTGACGCGAGGCATGTGATTACTCCTTGTTCGTCGTTAAATTAAATACCACGGCCTGGCAGCATCTGTGCCATGCGACCCATATCGGTCTCATGAACAGCTGTCGTACCACGCAGATGACGTTTATTTTTGGTGGTCTTCTTGGTCAGAATGTGACGTTTGAAGGCTTGGCCGCGTTTAACGGTGCCACCCGGACGAACGCGAAAGCGTTTCTTCGCCGCGCTCTTGGTCTTCATTTTGGGCATCTTGATGCTCCTTCTTCATTGTGCTCGCGAGGCGTCTGCAAACTATTTACAGCCTTGTTGGCCCCGAGCCACTTTTAGAGGCGGCAGATAAACCCTGCCCTCCTCATCTGCAGTGCGCCAGCTGAATCAGCCAGCACGCCGCAAAACCCTATGACACTGCCACCGGCGCAGTGTCGGCGACCGGCTTGGCCGCGATTTTCTTCTTCCCCGGCGCGATCATCATGATCATCTGACGCCCTTCCAACTTCGGAAACTGCTCGATCAAAATCAGATCACCCAACTCAGTGCGAATCCGGTTCAACAAGGCCATACCCAGTTCCTGGTGCGTAATTTCGCGGCCCCGGAATCTCAGCGTGATCTTGCACTTGTCACCTTCTGCCAAAAAGCGCTTGATATTGCGCATCTTGATGTTGTAATCGCCATCATCGGTTCCCGGACGGAACTTGATTTCCTTGATTTCAATAACCGTCTGCTTGGCCTTCGCTTCCGCCGCCTTCTTCTGCTCCTGGTACTTGAACTTGCCGTAATCCATCAAACGACAAACCGGCGGCACGGCCGTTGCAGAAATTTCAACCAGATCCACATCAAGCTCGCCCGCCATTCGCAAGGCTTCCATCAGGCTGAGCACGCCGAGCGGCTCATTTTCAACCCCTGAGAGTCGAACTTCCGGGGCCATGATTTCCCGGTTCAGGCGATGTTTGCGTTCTTCGCGGTGACGGCGGTCACGAAATTCAGTAGCGATGGCTCAATCCTTTACAAATTCTGCTACGAAAAACGTAGCTACAAACCCATTGCACACGCAAACCATTTGCAATCCGGCCATTACATCGGCTCAGACAACAGACTTGTTAGTGATATCGGCGGCGATTATTTGCACGAATGCATCGAGGGACATCACACCGAGGTCTTGACCACCCCGGGCGCGCACTGCAACGGTACCTGCCGCCTTCTCCTTATCTCCAACGACAAGGATATACGGCAGCTTCTGCATTGAATGCTCGCGTATTTTATACGTAATTTTCTCGTTGCGGAGATCTGTCACTGCCCTAAGCTCTTGATTTGGCAGTACTTTCTTCAACTTTTCGACAATTTCGCGACAGTAATCAGCCTGCGCGTCGGTAATATTGAGCACCGCCAGCTGCACCGGTGCCAGCCAGGTCGGCAGCGCACCGGCGCTCTCCTCAATCAAAATGCCGATGAAACGCTCCAGACTGCCGACAATGGCGCGGTGCAACATCACGGGTCGATGACGAGCTCCATCTTCCCCCACGTACTCCGCGTCAAGGCGCTCGGTCATGAAGAAGTCTACCTGCATGGTGCCGCATTGCCATTGACGGCCCAGCGCATCCTTGAGTGTGTATTCAATCTTCGGTCCGTAGAAGGCGCCTTCGCCCGGTGTGATTTCAAACTCGCAGCCCGACAGCCGCAAGCTCTCCATCAGTGCGTGTTCGGCCTTGTCCCAGCTCTCCTCGGAACCTATGCGTTTGTCGGGGCGGGTCGCGATCTTGTAAATGATGTTCTTGAAGCCAAAATCGGCATAGACCTTTTGCAACAAGGCCGTGTAGTTGGCGCATTCCTGCAGGATCTGGTCTTCGGTACAGAAAATATGGCCATCGTCCTGCGTAAAGCCGCGCACCCGCATGATGCCGTGCAAGCCACCGGACGGCTCGTTGCGGTGGCACTGGCCAAACTCGCCGAAACGCAGCGGCAGATCGCGGTAACTCTTGATACCCTGCTTGAAGATCAGAATGTGCCCCGGGCAGTTCATCGGCTTCAGGGCGTATTCACGCTTCTCGGACTCCGTCGTGAACATGTTCTCGCGGTACTTCTCCCAATGCCCCGTCTTTTCCCAGAGCGACTTGTCGATGATCTGGGGACCTTTGACCTCCAGGTAGCCGTTGTCCCGGTAGACCTGACGCATGTATTGCTCAACACCCTGCCACAGCGTCCAGCCCTTGGGGTGCCAGAACACCAGACCCGGAGCGTGGTCGTCGATATGAAAAAGGTCCAGTTCCCGGCCGAGTTTGCGGTGGTCGCGCTTCTCTGCCTCTTCCAGCATCGTCAGGTGCTGCTGCAACTCGTCCTTGGTGGCCCAGGCGGTGCCATAGATGCGCTGCAACATTTCGTTGCGATGATCGCCGCGCCAGTACGCGCCGGCCAGTTTCATCAATTTGAAGAACTTGAGTTTCCCGGTGCTCGGGACGTGCGGTCCACGACACAGGTCCTCGAACTTGCCTTCGCGGTACAGCGAGACATCTTCGTTGGCCGGGATGCTGGCAATGATTTCGGCCTTGTAGTGCTCGCCCAGACCCTTGAAGTAGGCCACTGCCTCGTCGCGCGGCAATACCCTTCGGGTGACAGCCTCATCCCTGCCTGCGAGCTCAGTCATCTTCTTCTCGATGGCCGCCAGGTCCTCCATCGTGAAAGGTCGCTTGTAGGAAAAATCGTAGAAAAATCCATGCTCTATCACGGGTCCAATTGTGACCTGTGCGTCAGGAAACAGTTCTTTCACCGCGTACGCCAGCAAGTGAGCGCAGGAATGGCGAATCACCTCCAGACCATCGGTGTCCTTGGCGGTGATGATAGACAGAGCACGGTTCGAATCGATCAGGTAGCTGGTGTCAACCACCTTGCCGTCCATCTTCCCGGCAAGCGCTGCCTTGGCCAGACCCGCGCCAATCGAAGCCGCCACCTCGGCAACGGTTACCGGCTGCGAAAACTCACGTACTGAGCCGTCTGGAAGAGTAATTTGGATCATAGCGGTAATCGGTTGAGGACAGAGCTGGCTCGCTTCGCGTAGCTGCGGTCTGTCCCACAAGGTTTCATGAATAAAAAAGCGCGGACAAGCCGCGCCTTGGTGCTGGAGGCCGGAACAGCATGATTTTACGCTGCCCTGACCCGCCGGCCATGATCAGTGAAACTGCTCTTCTTCAGTGGAACCGGTCAAGGCTGTCACGCTGGACTTGCCGCCCTGAATGGCGGTCGTGACTTCGTCAAAATAGCCGGTACCGACTTCCTGCTGATGCGAGACAAAGGTGTAGCCGCGCTCGCGCGCCGCGAATTCCGGCTCCTGCAAGCGCTCGACATACGCGGTCATGCCACGTTTCACATAGTCTTGCGCCAGGTCGAACATGTGGAACCACATGGAGTGGATGCCGGCCAGCGTGATGAACTGGTACTTGTAACCCATGGCACCGAGTTCCTTCTGGAACTTGGCAATGGTGGCGTCGTCCAGATTTTTCTTCCAGTTGAAGGACGGCGAGCAGTTGTAGGCCAGCATCTTGCCGGGATGCACCTTGTGCACGCCTTCGGCGAACTTGCGTGCGAACGCCAGATCGGGTGTGCCCGTCTCACACCAAACCAGGTCAGCGTAATCCGCATAAGCGACAGCGCGAGAAATTGCCTGATCCAGCCCTTTGCGGGTCTTGTAAAACCCTTCGGCGGTACGCTCACCCGTCAAGAACGGCTTGTCGATCGCGTCATAGTCGCTGGTCAGCAGGTCGGCTGCTTCCGCGTCGGTACGTGCAATCACCAGGGTCGGCACGCCACAGACGTCAGCCGCCATGCGCGCGGCGATGAGTTTCTGGCAGGCCTCGGCCGTCGGCACCAGCACCTTGCCGCCCATGTGGCCGCATTTCTTGACAGAGGCCAGCTGGTCTTCCCAATGGACTCCGGCTGCACCCGCCTTGATCATGTTCTTCATCAACTCGAAGGCGTTGAGTACACCGCCAAAGCCGGCTTCAGCGTCAGCCACGATGGGCGCAAAGTTGTCGATATACCCCGCGTCGCCCGCATCGATCCCCTTCGAATGCTGGATCTCGTCGGCGCGACGGAAGGTGTTGTTGATGCGTTCGACGACCTTCGGAACCGAGTCAACCGAGTAAAGCGATTGGTCCGGGTACATAGAAGCCGAGTTATTGTTGTCGGCAGCCACTTGCCAACCGGACAGGTAAATCGCCTTGACGCCCGCCTTGACTTGCTGCATGGCCTGACCACCGGTCAATGCACCCAGGCAGTTGACATAGGGCTCGGTGTTCACCAGGTCCCAGAGTTTTTCTGCGCCGCGGCGCGCCAGGGTGTGCTCAATGGGGAATGAACCACGCAGACGCACCACATCGGCGGCGCTGTAACCGCGTTTGATCCCCTTCCAGCGGGGATTGGTGGCCCAGTCTTTTTCCAGTGCGGCGATCTGTTGTTCGCGGCTCAATTGTTCGGTCAGGGTTTGGGGCATGAAATCACTCCTTGGGTTAATTGAAACGGTTCGCACCGGCTAGCGAACAAGTCCGGCGCCGATGACCAAAGTTTAAGTCTTCTATAAGACTTAAAACAATCTTATGTCTTATAGAAGACATATTTTTATTTCAACTAAATCAACAGCTTAAGGAGCCATTTTCATATAACAAAATACTTTTCTCTGTTCTGGGAAATTTTGACGCAACGCAACATTTCGTCATTTTGCGAAATGAAATTTACATTCTGCAATATGAAATCTAGAACCGATCGGCGTAGCGTTGCAACTCCCAGTCGCTCACATGCAGACAGTATTCATCCCATTCGCGCCTCTTGAGCCCGATCAATTCATTGCAGAAACTCTCCCCCAAATCCGCCAGCAAGCGCTTGTCAAGAGCCAGCGCCTGCAGCGCTGCCCCAAGATCAGCAGGCAAGCGCTCCGGCATGGCGACCCCGTGGGCAAACGCCTCGTACAAATCTGAATCGCAGGGCGCAGGGGGCTTCATCCCCGCGTCCAAGCCATTGAGGCCCGCGGCCAGGGTGGCCGCTAGCGCCGCATAAACGTTGCACGACGGATCGGGCAATCGCCACTCAAGACGCCCGGCAACCACGCGCAACAGGCAGGTTCTGTTGTTGTCACCAAAGCTCTTCCAGACGGGCGACCAGGTGGTCCCCGAGGCGCTGCTGCTGCTGGCAAGCCGCTTGTAGCTGTTGACGGTTGGCGCGCAGATGGCACACAGGGCGTCCGCATGATGCAGCAGTCCAGCCACAAAACCGTACCCCTGCGAACTGAGCTGCAGCGAATCGGCCTCGTCCGAAAAAATCGCCCTGCCCTGTGCGTCGGTCACGCTGAGATGAAAATGCAGGCCGCTGCCCGGGGCATTGGCAAATGGCTTGGGCATACAGCTGAAAGTCATGCCATTGCGTTCGGCGACTGCATGGGCCGCCAGTTTGAACAGCATGAAGCGGTCGGCCGCAGCCAAAGCCTCATCAAAACGGTAATTGATCTCGTACTGGCAGCGGGCGTCCTCATGATCGATCTGCTGAAGGTCGAAGTCCAGCGCAGTCAGGGTGGCACGCATGTCCTCAAGAAAGCCCTGATGTCGGTGAATCGCCTTTAAATCGTAAGAGGGCTTGTCAAGCTGATCTGCCCCGTCTGCACCCGACCAGCGTCCGCTCTGATCGCGTTTGAGCAAAAAAAACTCGGGTTCGATACCGACCCACAACTTCCAACCCCGGTCCGTCAATCGCTGCAACTGGCGCTTGAGCAACTGGCGTGAACAGTTTGCCAATGCCTCACCGCCGGCATAGCCGTCACAGACCGCGTGTGCCACCCCCGCCATGAAGGGCAAGGGCCGCAAGGATTCAAGCTGCACGCGCCCGTAGTATTCACTGCGTTTGCCAAAACGCCCCAGGCCCGTTCCCCAAATGCTCGGACCAGCAAAACCGGCCCCGGTCTGGACCCACTCATGCAAGTACTTGAGGGGAACCAGCTTGCCCTTGGCGACGCCGTGAATGTCCGCAAATTGCGCCAGAACGCTGTGGATTCCCTTTGCCGACAGCGCCTCTATCCACTCCTGGGTTGACATGCCCTCCTTCACGTGCCCATTACTTCATCAAGAATGCACAAGGCTTCTTCGAACACGGCGTCCTGGATCGTCAACGGAAACAGAAAGCGCAGCACATTGGCATAGACCCCGCAGGAAAGCAGCAGCAGACCTTTCTTCAGCGCAGCCTGCTGGATCTGCTTGGCCCGGTCTGCGTCAGGCTCACCGGTCGCAGGGTTGACAAACTCGCAGGCGACCATGGCGCCCAGGCCGCGCACGTCGGCAATGCTCGCTCGACCCCTCTGCAACTTCTTCAACCGTTCGAGCAAGCGGCTTCCGAGCACATTCGCCCGATCCACCAATTGTTCCTCCTGCATGATGTCAAGGACTGCGTGCGCTGCGGCAATCGCCAACGGGTTGCCCGCGTAGGTTCCGCCCAGCCCGCCGGGTGCCGGCGCATCCATGATCACTGTCTTGCCCACAACGGCAGACAAGGTGGTCCCGCCCGCCATGCTCTTGGCCAGCGTCATCAAGTCAGGCGAAACACCAAAATGCTCCATGGCGAACATCTTGCCGGTGCGTGCAAACCCGGTCTGAACTTCGTCAGCAATCATCACAATGCCATGCTGATCGCACAACTGGCGCAACCACAGCACGGCCTCCTTCTGGATGACGTTGAAACCACCTTCACCCTGCACCGGTTCAAACACGACGGCGGCGATGCGGGAGGGCTCGATATCGCACTTGAAGAGTTGCTCCATCGCGCGCTTGCTCTCCTCCAGCGAGACGGCTTGACTCGGGAAAGGAACGTGGTAAATCTCCGGCGGGAAGGGGCCAAAGCCAGCCTTGTAGGGCTGCACCTTGCCGGTGAGCGAAACGGCAAACAGGCTGCGCCCGTGGAAAGCGCCACCAAAGGCGATGACGCCACCACGACCCGTCGCCACGCGGGCGATCTTGATGGCATTTTCAATCGCCTCGGCTCCGGTCGAAAAGAAGGCCAGCTTCTTGGGGCCGTCGATCGGCACGATGTCAATGATCCGCTCGGCCAAGGACACGTAGCTGGCATAAGGGACGACCTGATAGCAGCTGTGCGTAAAGCACTGCAACTGTGCTGCAATGGCAGCCTGAATCTTGGGGTGACAGTGGCCGGTATTGAGAACCGCAATGCCGCCAGCGAAATCAATAAAGCGACGGCCTTCAATGTCCCAGAGCTCCGCATTCTTTGCGTGGTCAATGAAAAATTCGCTCATGACCGCGACGCCACGTGGCGTCGCTGCCAGGCGGCGGCTATGCCACTCGGCGTTGCTGGGTGGGGACTGCTCTTTCATTACAGCGTTCATGCTTGCTTCCCTAGAACGAAACGACGACCGAGGTGCCGAGCAAGAGGTTGTTGTTCTTGAAGATGCCAGCAGCCCCGGTCGGGTCGTTCCGGTAGTCCTGGAAAACATCCTTGGTCGCTCCGTCGTAGCGCAGTTCCATCTTCCAGGTGGTTGTCGGATTCACCAGATAGTTGAAGCCCACAGACAGCGCATAGCGATTCGCACCGGTGAGCTCACTGAGAGTGCCCGCCGTGTAATCGGCAATATCCTGCTGCGACGCCCCAAAACCGTTGCGCGAGTCGAAGGCAACACCTGCGCCGTAACTGTTGGCGTAGCCAAACACACCGCCACCGTTCTTCGAATTATTGATGTAGTCAAAACGTGTTACTGCCTGCAGCCTGGGTGTGATTTTGAAGCCGGCCAGACCGGACAGGCCCCACCACTGCGCGTCGGTCGGTGTCGTCAGTTGGTCTGCGCCCATGCCATCCCAACGACCAACGCCGACCTGGCCCTGGAAGGTCCAGTCACCCCGCGTGAAGTAGCCATCAACTTCAAAGAGGTTGAGTCGGTTCGCGCCGAACGTGTGGGTTCCGGCGAATCCGAAGCCGCTGAATTCACCCTTGCTGTAATCAACCCGGTAATTGATCGACGGATCCTTGTCGCCCGAAGCGCGCGCTACCTGATTCACGTTGCCAATGAGGAACTTGGTAATCCATTGCCCGCGCGTGATTTCCATGCCGACGCCGCTGTAGAAACTCGGAATATTGAAGTCAAACAGCATGTTGTGCGTGATCAGCGGCTGCTGGTTGGCGGGCAGATACTCGTAGCCAGACCAATCTGGCATCTGCCCGGCAATCAAGCGTGTGGTCGGGTCGATCAAGGGGATTGACACCGATGCTTCATGCACGATGGAGCCCAGGTTGTAAGCGGAACTGGCTGATTTGTGCGGTGCCAGCGTCAGGCGCCACTTGTTACCGCCTTCCGTTTCCTTCTGAATGTCAAGCATGACCTGACCAAAATTTCCGTTGTCGAAGGCGTACGGAGCGTCGCCACTGCGAGCATCGAAGTTGTTCAGAAACTGGAAGCCTGATCGATCCTGATTCTGACTGTAGATGTAGGTCGGATCCATCATGCCGCTGACCTTGAAACCCTTCAGACCCGCCGCCTCAAAGTTGTCCTCGGTTGACTCGGCCTTGATCTTGACCCGATTGAACTCCTGCGGGTCGACCGCCACTGGCGTACTTGCGGTCGCTGCCGCCGCCGCATCCACCTTCGTCATCAGCACCTGCAGTTGCTGCTTGAGCAATTCGATTTCCTGCTTCAGTTCCGCATTGCTTTGGGCATGGGCCGACTGCATCATCGGAAATGCAATCGCGACGGCCAAAGCCATAAGAGACAGTTTGCTTTTCATTGTTACTCCAAAAAATGACTCAAAAAACTTAGCCGCCAGCACCTCGAAATGCCGCCGACATCTCTTGCGCACGCCGACGCTCGGCGCGGGCCAGCCAGACACTGGCAAGAACCACTCCAACGCTGACAACCGCCACGGTCAGCGTTGCCACCGTATTCACGCTCGGACTGAGTCCAAGACGGGCACGGCTGAAAATCGTGATCGGCATCGTGGTCGAGCCCGGACCCGACAAAAAGGCCGATAGCACCACATCATCAAGAGACAAGGTAAACGTCAACAACCATGCCGAACCGATCGCCTGCGAAATCAGCGGCAAGGTAACCAGAAAGAAGACCTGCCACGGTCGGCAGCCCAGGTCCTGCGCTGCCTCCTCGAATTGCGGACTCATTTCCTGAAGACGCGACTGCACCACCACCGTCGCGTAAGCCATGCCCAGCAGAGTGTGGCCAAACCAGATCGTCAGAAGCCCCCGATCGGGAAAGCCGAAAGCACGCTGCACCGACACCAGCATGAGCAGCAGCGACAGACCAATAATCACCTCCGGCATGACCAGTGGTGAATTGACCATGCCGGCGAACAGGGTGCGCCCAGGAAAGCGCTTGAAACGGTTCAAGGCGATCGCCGCCAGCGTACCCAAAATGACCGAGGCACAGGCCGTCAGAAAAGCGACCTCCAGCGAGAGTTTGAAACCGGCAATGATTTCGGTGTCCTTGGCCAGCGCTGCGTACCAGCGCAAAGACCAGCCACCCCAACTGGTGACCATCGGGCTGGCATTGAAACTCAGTACGATGAGCGTCACTATCGGCAGGTAAAGAAACACAAAAACCAGCGTCATCCAGACTCGGGATGTCGTCTGGCCGGCACTGAGCTTCATGCCCGACCTCCGGCCGTACTCTCGGCCTGGTACTTGTTGAACAACGCCAGCGGCACGATGATCAGCAACACCATGACAACAGCAACCGTGGCCGCCATGGGCCAGTCGTTGTTGCTGAAAAATTCATCCCACAGAACCCGCCCAATCATGAGAGTCTGCGGCCCCCCCAGCAGTTCGGGAATGACGAACTCGCCGACACAGGGAATGAAGACCAGCATCGAACCGGCAATGATGCCGCTTTTCGACAGCGGCACCGTGATGCGCCAGAATGCCTGCCACGGCGTGGCGCCCAGGTCCAGCGCTGCTTCGAGCAGACTCAGGTCCATCTTCACCAGATTTGCATAGAGCGGCAATATCATGAACGGCACGTAGGTGTAGACCATTCCCAGCACCAGCGAAAACGGTGTATTCATCATCTTCACCGGCTCGGATAGCAGTCCCATGGCCATGGCAACATTGTTGAAAACACCGCTGTCAGCCAGCAGCATCTTCCAGGCATAGACGCGCAGCAGGAACGAAGTCCAGAACGGCAGCATCACCAGCATCAACAAGGCCGGGCGCTTGTCCGCCGGGCTGCGTGCCATGAAATAGGCAAAGGGATAAGCAATCACGAGACAGATCAGCGTTGTCACAGCCGCAAATTTGAGTGAGCTGAGGTAGGTCTGGAAATACAGGTCGTCCAGCGCAATGAACAGGTAGTTGCCGAGCTTGAGCTTGAGTTGCAGCACGCCGTCGGCCCAGACAAACAGATCCTTGAAGACAACGTTGTCCATCTCGGACACGCTGATCTTGAACACCACCAGAAACGGCAGCAGGAAGAAGATCAGCAGGAAGGTCAGTGGCACACCGATCACCGCGTTCTTGCCCCAAGCACCTGTGAGCTTGTCGTGAAGGAACGATACCGGTTTGACAGCTGTTGTCACCTTGCGCTCACCCTGTCAAAACGACCACGTCACTGCCACACCACCAAACGTACACCCGGTCGCCCCAGGTCAGCTGGGAGGCGTCATGCCGTGCCGCATTCGTATGCGTGACCTTGACCACCGTTGCCGCGCCATCGAGTTGCACGTGGTAGGTCGTCAGGCTGCCAAGGTAGGCCAGATCCTTGATCACGCCCTGCGCAATATTGAAACCCACCTGCTCCGGCGATTCACGCTCATCGTCCTGCGGTCGCTCTGGCTGGATCGTCATCTTCTCTGGCCTGACCGCCACATGCACCGTCATGCCGGCAGTCCCGGTGATGCCGTGACTCACGTAATGCAGGCATTCGGGTGAGTTGATGACGACGTGGTCCGCCTCATCGACATCCACCGTTCCCTTGAACAGGTTCACGCTGCCAATAAAGTCGGCAACAAAGCGGCAGTTCGGTGTTTCATAAATGTCCGAGGGCCGGCCAATCTGCAGGATCTTGCCTTCACTCATGACGCCAATGCGCGTCGCCATGACCATCGCCTCTTCCTGATCGTGTGTGACCATCACGCAGGTCACGCCAACCTGTTCGATGATGTCGACCAGTTCGAGCTGGGTGCGCTCACGCAGTTTCGCGTCCAGCGCCCCGAGCGGTTCGTCGAGCAAGAGCAACTGAGGCCGCTTGGCCAGACTGCGTGCCAGCGCCACGCGCTGCTGCTGTCCGCCCGAGAGCTGATGCGGTTTGCGCTTGGCATAGGCCTTCAATTGCACCAGTTCGAGCATTTGTTCGACTCTGGCTTGTATCTCTGCCTTGGGCATCGCATCCCTGCGCAAGCCAAACGCAATGTTGTCCCAGACGCTCAGATGAGGGAACAGGGCGTAACTCTGGAACATCATGTTGATCGGTCGCTCATACGGCGCCAAAGACACAATATCCTTTCCTGCCAACATGATCTGCCCCGAGGTCGGGACCTCAAAACCGGCCAGCATGCGCAGCAAGGTGGACTTGCCACAACCCGAGGAGCCCAGCAAGGCGAAGATTTCGCCTTGCTGGATATCCAGTGACACGTCATCAACCGCGAAGACCTCGTCAAATTGCTTGACGACCCGCCTGATTTGCAGAAAAGGAACAGCCCCCTCTTTGCCAGGGGACGCTTTCGCAGTTGAGGCAGTTACCACCGTCGAGCCCTTGTTGTGCCAACCGTCCTGCTTTAGAAGCCTGTCTTGAAGGCCGTGTAGACGCGGGTAATCTGACGCCGAATGTCATTGTTGAGTGCCTTCGGTGGCACCATCGTCTTCATTTCGGCAGATGATGGAAAGACCGACGGGTTGTTGGCAACTTCCGGCTTGATGAACTTGCGCGATTCCTTGTTCGGATTCGCGTAGAAAACCTTGTTCGTCAAGGAGGCATGAACTTCGGCGCGCATGATGTAGTTCATGAACAGATGCGCATTCCTGGGATGCGGCGCATCCGCCGGAATGGCCATCATGTCGAAGAACAGCAGGCCACCGTTCTTGGGGATCAGCGCCACAATGTCCTGGCCGGTCTTGCCTTCGATGGCACGCTGGCGCGCAATGTTGATATCGCCCGACCAGCCAAGCGCCAGACAGATCGAACCGCCAGCCATGTCGTTGATGTAACCCGATGAACTGAACAGTGTGATGTAGGGGCGCACCGCCTTCAGCACCGTGCTTGCTTCCTGGTAATCGGCCGGGTTCTTGCTGAACGGATCCTTGCCGATATAGTGCAGCGCCGCCGGCAATACTTCCGAGCCGCTATCGAGCACCGAAACACCGCAGCTCTTGAGCTTGCTCACATATTTCGGATTGAAAAATAACTCCCAGATATTGGCCGGTATCGGCTCAGCCCCCAGGGCCGCCTTGACCTTGGCGGTGTTGATGCCAATGGTGGTGTAGCCCCACAGCCAGTTCACCAGGTACTGGTTGCCCGGATCCAGGCTCGCAATCTGGCCCTGAATATCGGGATCCATGTTCTTCAGGTTCGGCAACTGGGCTTTATCGAGCTTGCGCAGCAGGCCACCCTCCATCTGCAGGCGCGCCCAGCCTGAGGACGGCACCACGATGTCGTATCCGGTCTTGCCGGCCACCAGTTTGGCGTGCAGGATTTCGTTGTTATCAAAGGTGTCATATCGCACCTTGATGCCGGTTTCTTTCTCAAAATTCTGAATTGTGTCTTCGGCTATGTAGTCCGACCAGTTGTAGATATTGAGAACTTTTTCCTCCTGGGCAAGCGCCGAGGTGGCCGCCAGGCTCATCAAGCCAGCCATGGCCAAGCCTGTCACCAGTTTGCCCAACACCGTTTTTCCAAATGAATTACCCAATATATTCTCCTGAAAATCGACCAAGCTAATGAAAGCAGGATCGTAAACCCGTTCCTGCGCCATCTCCATCCATGCAATCCCTATGCCAACCAACCTTTCTGCTTGACCTCCTGGTAGGTCAGATCCAGGCAGCGCATGATCAGCGCCACCATCTCGTCAATCTGTGAGCGCGTCATGATCAGGGGTGGTGCAATGATCATCCGGTCGCCCACGGCGCGCATGATCAGACCGTTTCTGAAGCAGTGACCACGGCAAATCATGCCGACCGACAGGTCCGCGGCAAAAACCTCCTTGCGCTCCTTGTTCTTCACCAGCACCAATCCCGCCATCAGACCGCAAGTTTCGGCAGTACCCACCAGCGGATGCCGCGCAATCTCCTCAAAGTGCCGGGCCAGATACGGACCAATGTCGTCGTTCACGTGCTGCGGCAAGCGCTCCTGCTCCATGATGGCAAGATTGGCCAACCCCACCGCGCAGGCCACGGGATGGCCACTGTAGGTGTAGCCATGATTGAATTCACCGCCCTGCTCTATCAGCACCTTCGCCACGCGGTCTCCGACCAGCACGCCCCCCAGCGGGATGTAGCCGCTGGTGATGGCCTTGGCGAAGGTCACCAGGTCCGGCTTGTAACCAAACTTCTCGTAGCCAAACCAGGTTCCGAGCCGGCCAAAGGCGCAGATCACCTCGTCACTGACCAGCAGGATGCCGTACTTGTCGACAATCCGCTGGATCTCGCTCCAATACCCGGGCGGTGGAATGATGACCCCGCCAGCGCCCTGGATAGGCTCGGCAATGAAGGCCGCCACCTTGTCGGCGCCAATTTCAAGAATTTTCGTTTCCAGCCAACCGGCCGCGCGCAACCCGAAGTCCACCGCACTTTCACCGGGCAAACCATTTTCAAAGAAGTAGGGTTGCCCAATGTGGGTGATATTGGGAATCGGCAGGTCGCCCTGGGCATGCATGCCGCTCATGCCACCGAGCGAAGCGCCAGCCATGGTGCTGCCGTGGTAGGAATTGAGCCGGCTGATGATGACCTTGCGCTGCGGCTGCCCCAGCAGATCCCAGTAACGCCGCACCATGCGCACGTTCGAGTCGTTGCTCTCACTGCCGCTGGATGAATAAAAAACGTGCTGAAAACTGCGATCGCCCACATTGGGTGCAAGAGACGCCAACTTGGACGCGAGTTGCACCGCCGGCACATTGGTGGTCTGAAAAAAACTGTTGTAGTACGGCAGTGTCATCATCTGATGATGCGCAGCATCGGCCAGTTCCTTTCTGCCGTAGCCCACATTGACGCACCACAGTCCGCTCATGGCATCAAGAATCTTGTTGCCGTCCGAGTCCCAGACGTGAATACCATCGGCCTTGGTGATGACGCGGGCGCCGCGCGTTGCCAGGTCCTTGAAATCCGTGAAGGGGTGCAGGAAATGTGCACTGTCGAGCGCCTGGATCTGCGCAGTGTCAAGAACGGTATTCATTCGTTTATCAATCCTCTTGATTGGTCAAGGCGGCTTCAAACGTGCAGCAACAAGTGCTCACGCTCCCAGGGCGAAATCACTTTCATAAACTCGTCGAACTCGAGTTCCTTGATTTCCGAGTACACCGTGATGAACTCCTTGCCCAGCACCTCGTGCAGGTCCGACTCCTTGCGCAGCCAGTCCAGTGCTTCGCCCAGACTGCGCGGCAGCGAGTAAGGCGCCAGGTAGGCATCGCCCTTCATCTCGGATTTCGGCTTGATCCTGTTCTTGATGCCAAGGTATCCGCAGGCCAGCGTCATGGCCATCGCGACATACGGATTGGCGTCGGCACCAATCACCCGGTTCTCGACACGACGCGCCGCAGGCGATGAAATGGGTGAGCGAATGCCGACCGTGCGGTTGTCGTAACCCCACTCAATATTGATCGGTGCTGCCGTGTTGCGCGACAGGCGCCGGTAGCTGTTCACATAGGGCGCGACCAGCACCATGGCGGCGGGAATGTAGCGCTGCAAGCCGCCGATGTAGTGCATGAAAGTCTCGGACGGCGTGCCGTCCTCATTGCTGAACACGTTCATGCCGGTCGCCACATCGAGCAGGCTCTGGTGCACGTGCATGGCGCTACCCGGCTCGCCGGCAATCGGCTTGGCCATGAAGGTCGCATACATGTCATGGCGCAAGGCTGCCTCACGCACCGTGCGCTTGAAGAAGAACACCTCGTCGGCCAACCCAAGCGGTTCGGCGTGGAAAAAGTTGATTTCCATCTGTCCGGCACCCACCTCGTGAATCAGGGTGTCCACATTGAGTTCCATCTTGTCGCAATAGTCATAGATCTCCTCGAACAGGGGATCGAACTCGTTGACGGCATCGATGCTGTAGGCCTGGCGTGAGGTCTCAGCGCGTCCACTGCGCCCGATCGGTGCACGCAGCAGCGTGTTGGGGTCGGTGTTGCGGGCGGTCAGGTAAAACTCCAGTTCCGGCGCCACAATGGGTTGCAGGCCATCTGCCGCGAACAGGTCACAAACCTTGCGCAACACGGACCTTGGTGCAAAAGGCACCAGATTGCCATGGTGGTCAAAGCAGTCGTGAATCACCTGCGCTGTCGGATCGGTGGCCCAGGGCACAATGCGCACCGTCGACGGATCGGGGCGCAACTGCATGTCCTTGTCGGTTGGATCGATCACGTCGTAGTAAGGGCCGCTTTCGGGAAACTCGCCGGTCACCCCCATCGCGACAATCGCCTGCGGCAATCGCATGCCTCGGTCCTCGGTGAACTTGCCACGCGGCAGGATCTTGCCACGCGCAACGCCGGTCAAGTCGGGCACCAGACACTCCACCTCGGTCACCCGGCGCTCATTGAGCCACTGCTCCAGGTCATTGAAGTTCATTGCTTTCTTGTCATTCATAAGGTGCTCCTGGCTGAGGGCCATTGAGGTCCAGTATAGGACGCTACTTCACAACAAATCGCGCAGGCGGTGGTATAGCGTGCCCAGCACCAGACTGGGAGTCCGAAACAAAGCACCGCCAGGAAAGTTTCGATGCTGCAGGCGGGCGAAGACATCAAAACGGCCGGCCTGCCCGGCCACCGCCTGCGCCACCAGACGACCCGCCAGACCAGTCAAGGCGACACCGTGACCGCTGAAGCCCTGCAGGTAGTACAGGTTGTCGCCCAGACGGCCAAAATCCGGTGCACGGTTCATGCTGATGTCAACAAAGCCGCCCCAGACATAGTCCAGCGGCACGCCCCTCAATTCGGGAAAGACCTGGCCCATGCGCGCGCCCATGGTCTGGGCCAGCCGTCGCGGCGTCATCGTGCTGTAGCTGACTCCACCGCCGAACAGCATGCGGTGATCGGCACTGAACCGGAAGTAGTCCAGAATGAAGTTGTTGTCGCAAGCCGAGGCATTGCTCGGGATCAGGCGCCGGCATAGCGCTGGATCCAGTGGCGCCGTTGCCACCATGTAGGTACCTACCGGCATGATGCGCGGCGTGATCTCGGGCGCGACGCGCGGCCCGTGCTCACGCAGGGTGCAATTGCCCGCCAGCACACCAAACCTGGCGTCAACCGAGCCAGCAGCGGTACGCGCCTGCAGGGTCGCCCCGCGCTCGATAGCCTGCACGGCCGAATGCTCGAAAATCCGCACGCCCAGTGAGCGCGCCGCATCGGCCAGCGCCAAGCCGTATTTCAGGGGATGCAGATGGCCCGACACCGGCTCGAAGGCAGCGGCGCAATAGCGTTTGGAACCAATCAGACGCTGGGTATCGGTACCACTGGCGAATTCGGATGCAAATCCATAGTCGCGCTGCAGGACCTTCATGTCGTTCTCAAGCAGGCGTGCCTTGCGCTCGGAATCGGCGACGTAGAGATAGCCGGCGACCCGGTCGCACTCGATTCCGAACTGGACGATGCGCTCGTCGATCAGGGCAATGGCTTCGATCGTCATGTCCCAGGCCAGACGCGCATCGGACGTTCCCAGCTGCTGCTCAAACGGCGCCTGACCACCGGAAAAACCAACAATGGCCTGACCGCCGTTGCGCCCGGAAGCGCCGCTGCAGACCCGATCCGCCTCCAGCACCAGCACGGTCAAGCCTTGCTGCGCCATTTCGATGGCGGCTGACAGACCGGCAAAGCCCGCGCCGACCACCAGCACATCAGCGCTCAAGGCACCCTGCAGCGCAGGCTCGGGCGCGCGGCGCACCACGCTGGCCTCGTAATAGCTCGTTTGATTGAGTTGGGTGTCCGAGTCAAGCAGCATGGTCAGGCTGGCCTTTCAAACGCTTGGCCAACTGGCCACACAGGTAGGTCCAGACCAGTGTTGCTGCGGCGTTACTGGTGAGCTCCGCATGGTCGTAGGCCGGAGCCACTTCAACGCAGTCCATGGCTATCAGGTTCAGTGGCGCCAGTTCCTCAAGAAAGGTGAGCATCTGGGAACTGCTCAAGCCGCCCGGCTCGGGCGTCCCGGTACCCGGCGCAAAGGCCGGGTCCAGACAGTCGATGTCTAGCGTCAGATAGCAGGGACGTTGGCCTATGCGATCCAGGATCTGTCGAATCACCGGCTGCAATCCAGCACCATCGAGTCCACGCAATTGCCGCGCCGTGAAGATCAGCCCGCCCTGATCCTGCACGTACTCCCGCACGGAGCGCTCGCCGCTGGAACGCAGCCCGATCTGCACCGTGTGCTGCGGGCTTACCAGGCCCTCGGTGATCGCCTCATAGGTCCAGGTGCCGTGGCCGGACGGCTCGCCAAAATGGTCCTGCCAGGTATCGCAATGGGCATCGAAATGCAGCAGCGCAAGTTCGCCATGCTGTGCCCGCGCAGCGCGCAGCAGTGCCAGCGTCACCGAATGATCCCCCCCCAGAAAGACACAATGGTGCTGCGCCATCAGCACGCCAGCCTGGGCCTGAATCTGCTCGCGCACCACCGACAGTGATGCTGCGTTGGGCAGACGCATATCGAGTGCATCGCCCAGATCATTGATGGGTGAGACGCCAAACAGCGGATGCAATCCGTCGCACAGCATCAGGCTGGCGTGGCGAATCTCCTGCGGACCGAAACGAGCGCCCGGCCGATGCGTCACGGCGCCGTCAAACGGCACGCCCACCACGGCAAACGCCTGTCGGTCCAGGGCGGGCACCGCAAGAAAGCGGTTGCTGTTGCTGGCGTATGCAAATTGACCGATACCCATAAATCGAAACCTCACTTTGACGTCGAACCCGACGGTAGCGCAACTCACCCGGCATCAGGCATGATAAGAGCTTTCAACGCTTCTTCATTGGCCAGCCCTTGCCCACGACGTCTCAGCGCCTGCGCGCCTACCTCCTACTCGCTCTGAGCATGTCACTGGTCGGCAGCTACGTCGCCCTGTCCAAACCACTGGTGGCGGCACTGCCGGTTCTGCTGCTGGCCTGGCTGCGTTTTGGCATCGGCGTCCTGGCCATGCCGCACTGGCTGATCAAGCCGCCTGACGAGCCAGCGATGACTTCGACGACCCGAAAGCTGGTCTTTCTGGAGTCCTTTCTTGGCAATTTCCTGTTTTCGATCTGCATGTTGTACGGTGTCAGCATGACCAGCGCGGTCTCTGCCGGCGTGATTCTGGCGTCGATTCCAGCGGTGGTGGCGCTCATGAGCTGGCTTTTTCTGCGCGAGCGCATCAGTCTGCGCGTCTGGTGCGCGATTGCCTGCGCCGCCCTGGGTATCGGTCTGCTGGCCGGTGATGGGCCACAGCGAGTGGCTCAGGACTCCAGCCTGTGGGGCAATGCGCTGGTGTTCGGTGCCGTCGTCTGTGAGGCAGCTTACGCCGTCATAGGCAAAAAGCTCACCGGCGCGCTGTCGGCCAAACGCATCACTGCATTGATCAATCTGTGGGGTTTTGCGCTGATGACGCCGATGGGGCTCTATTTGGCCCTGCACTTTGATTTCGGCGGCGTGGCCTTGAGCAGTTGGCTGTTGCTGCTGTTTTACGCCTTGGCGGCGAGTGTCGGGACGGTTTGGTTATGGATGACCGGACTGAAGTCGGTACCGGCCGCCAAGGCGGGGGTCTTTACTGTCATGCTGCCCATCTCGGCCGCGCTGGTCGGTGTTCTGGTACTGGGAGAGGCGCTGCGCGGCTTGCAGTGGCTGGCCTTCGGTATTGCCCTGTTCGGCTTGCTGCTGGCCACCCTGCCCGCCCGCCGGCTGGCTGCGGCGGCCAGAGTCAGCTCAGGCTACGATCGCTGAGCACCATGCCGTCTTCGTCGGCGTAGAGCCAGTCTCCCGGACGAACCCAGACGCCCTGCAACTGGACTGCCAGATCGCGCTGACCTTGATTGCGTTTCTCGGTCGGCAGCGGCATGCTCGCCAAAGCCCGGATTCCGACCCCTAGCAGGCTCAACTCCGTCACGTCCCGCACACAGCCATCAATCACCACGCCGGCCCAGCCATTGCGAGCCGCCGCTGCGCCCAGGTTGCCACCCAGCAGGGCGCGACGCACAGAAGCGCCGCCGTCAACCACCAGCACCCTGCCCACTCGCCCCGAAGGCGTCTGTGTGGAGCCGTCAGAATCGAGCACGACCTTGACCAGCGAGTTGTCCTCATGGCACTTGATCGTGACGACAGGACCGCAAAATTTGCGCACCGCACCATAGTCGCGAAACACCGGCGGCAACACCCGAAAAGCACCGGATGTATCGTTTTTTTGGCTGTCGCACAGGTCGCAGGTGGCAAATATCGGGCTCATTGGGCAACTCCTTGGGTTCACAAAATGGTAGATTTTCCATTTTCAGAGGGAAAAGCGGTAAATCCTCCTGTGAAAAAAACAACAGGAACAGACGAAATAAACACATTTTCACTAGGAAACAGGCAAATTCTCCAGTAGCATCCCACTTGCCAGCAGAGAAGCGGTTTTTTGCTGGTGATTAATCAACTTCTAGAAGGACAATAAATCATGGCAACTGCAACCAAAGCACCGGCAAAGAAAGCTGCTCCCGCAAAGAAGGCAGCCCCAGCGAAAAAAGTAGCTGCAAAGAAAGCCCCCGCCAAAAAAGCGGCACCGGCAAAGAAAGCTGCTCCAGCTAAAAAAGTAGCTGCAAAAAAAGCTGCTCCAGCTAAAAAAGTAGCTGCAAAGAAAGCCCCCGCCAAAAAGCGCACTCCGAACGCAGCGTTCATGAAAGCCCTGACACCCAGCGCCGCATTGGCTGCCGTGGTTGGTGCCAACCCGCTGCCACGCACGGAAGTGGTCAGCAAGCTGTGGGCTTACATCAAGAAGAACAAGCTGCAAGACGCTGTCAACAAGCGCATGATCAACGCTGACGCCAAGCTCAAGGAAGTCTTCGCCAAGGCGCAAGTCTCCATGTTCGAAATGGCCGGCCTGATCGGCAAGCACCTCAAGTAAGCAGTCCCTGCCGCTTGACAAAAAGGCCGACGCAAGTCGGCCTTTTTTCTTCTGGCATGATTGCCATCGTTTACTGCTATTCACCCCACGCCATGCTGCGCTTTCTGCTAACCCGTTTCAGCCTGATCGTGCCGACTTTCATCGGCATGACGCTGGTAGCGTTCTTCCTGATTCGCCTGGTCCCCGGCGATCCGATCGAGACGCTGGCCGGTGAGCGCGGCGTCGATGAGGTGCGCCATGCGCAGCTGCTCAAGGAGTACGGGCTGGATCGCCCGCTGCTGGTGCAGTACGGCATCTACATTGGCCGCGTGCTGCAAGGTGACCTTGGCACGTCCATCATTACCCATGCGCCGGTACTTGACGAATTCCTGGCGCTCTTTCCGGCCACCATAGAACTTGCCTTGTGCGCCATTGTGTTTGCCCTGCTGCTGGGCATACCCGCCGGCATTCTGGCGGCGGTGCGACGCAACTCGGTACTGGACCACGGTGTCATGGGCGTATCGCTCACCGGCTACTCCATGCCCATCTTCTGGTGGGGCCTGCTGCTGATCCTGCTGTTCTCGGTGCAACTGGACCTGACGCCAGTCTCCGGTCGAATTGCAGTGAAATACTTTATTCAACCCGTGACCGGACTCCTTCTGATCGACTCCTGGCTGGTCGGTGACAAGGGCGCCTTCTGGTCGGCCGTAACGCACCTGATATTGCCGACGATTGTGTTGGGTACCAACCCGCTGGCCGTGATCGCCCGCATGACCCGCTCGGCGATGCTGGAAGTGCTGGGCGAAGACTACATCCGCACCGCGCGCGCCAAGGGCCTGTCGAATCTTCGTGTGGTCACACTGCATGCGCTGCGCAATGCACTGATTCCAGTGGTGACGGTGATCGGCCTGCAGGTCGGCGTGCTGTTTACCGGTGCCATCCTGACCGAGACCATTTTTTCCTGGCCCGGTGTTGGCAAATGGATGGTCGAAGCCATTGGCCGGCGCGACTATCCGGTGCTGCAAGGCGGCATGCTGCTGCTCGGTGTCATCGTGATGCTGGTCAACCTGCTGGTTGACCTGACCTACGGCATCATCAATCCGAAGATAAGGCATTAGCCATGGAAAGCCGCGCTGCACTGATCGTCAACGACGGGTTCGAAACGGCCCAGGAACCACCGCAGCCCTGGCGCGAGTTCTGGGGCTATTTCAGTGCCAACCACGGCGCCGTAGCGGGTTTGCTGATCGTGCTGGCAGTGTTGCTGCTGGCCGCGCTGGCACCGCTGATTGCGCCCTACGCGCCCGACCTGACCAACCCTTCCGTTTTTCTCAAGCCGCCCGCCTGGCAGACCGGTGGCTCCAGCGCCTACTGGCTGGGCACCGATGCCATCGGTCGTGACATCCTGTCGCGCCTGATTCATGGTGCACGCCTGTCGCTGGCCATTGGTATGGCCGTGGTTGCCCTGTCAATCATCGTCGGTACGGTTCTGGGCCTCACATCCGGCTATTTCCGTGGCGTCTTCGAGATTGCCGTGATGCGCCTGATGGACATCATCCTGACGCTGCCCAGCCTCTTGTTGGCGATCGTCATCGTCGCCATCCTGGGGCCTGGCCTGATGAATGCCATGCTGGCGGTGGCGGTGGTGGTGCTGCCACACTACGTGCGCATCACCCGCGCTGCGGTCATTGGCGAGATGGCCAAGGACTACGTCACCGCAGCACGCATGAACGGCGCCAGCCATCTGCGGCTGATGTTCAACGAGGTGCTGCCAAACTGCCTGGCGCCGCTGATCGTGCAGGCATCGCTGGGCATATCGACCGCCATTCTGGACGCTGCTGCGCTCGGCTTTCTGGGCCTGGGTGCGCAGCCGCCGTCACCCGAATGGGGCACCATGCTGGCCGATGCGCGAGAGTTTGTCATGCGCGCCTGGTGGGTCGTGACCTTCCCCGGCTTAGCGATCCTGATCACGGTGCTGGCGTTCAATCTGCTGGGCGACGGATTGCGCGATGCGTTCGACCCCAAGCTCAAGCGCTGAGGAATAGTTCCATGCAAAACGCAAACTCAAAGCACCCGTGCGTCTTCCCAGACTCCCTTGACGTCATCCTAGACTCCCTTGACGTCATCCCGGACCCGATCCGGGATCCATTCACTCAAGGCACCTGGATTGCGGATCAAGTCCGCAATGACAACTGATGGCACTGCTTGAAATAGAAAACCTGTCGGTCGAGTTTCCGTCGAAGAACGCGAGCATGCACGCGGTGGACGGCGTCAGCATTTCGCTGGAAACCGGCGATGTGCTCGGAATCGTCGGCGAGTCGGGCTCGGGAAAAAGTGTCACCATGATGGCGCTGATGGGCCTGGTGCCGTTTCCGGGACGGGTAACAGCCGACACACTGCGCTTTGACGGCCACGACCTGCTGAAACTCTCCGACAGTGAGCGCAGCAAACTCACCGGCAAGGACGTGGCAATGATCTTTCAGGATCCCACCACCAGTCTGAACCCCTGCTTCAGCGTCGGCTTTCAACTCGCCGAAACGCTGCGACTGCACCTCAAGCTCGACAGGCAGGCAGCGCACAGGCGCTCCATTGAGTTGCTGGAGCAGGTCGGCATCCCGGCGCCCGAGAGCCGCCTGAAGGACTATCCGCACCAGATGTCGGGCGGCATGAATCAGCGCGTCATGATCGCCATGGCCATCGCCTGCAACCCCAAGTTGCTGATTGCCGATGAACCCACCACCGCACTCGATGTGACGATCCAGGCGCAGATTCTGGACCTGCTGCATGGGCTGCAAAAGGAACGCGGCATGGCACTCGTTTTGATCACCCACAACATGGGGGTGGTGTCCGAGATGGCGCAGCGCGTTGCTGTGATGTACGCTGGCCAGATCATGGAGCAGCGCAGCGCCGCTGATCTGTTTTCCCGGCCGCAGCACCCTTACACGCAGGCCCTGATGGCGGCACTGCCCGAGCGCAGCGACGGCCTGACGCGCCTGACCACCATTCCTGGCATGGTCCCCGGCATGTACGACCGACCGCACGGCTGCCTGTTTGCACCGCGCTGCGCTTACGCACAGGACGCTTGCCTCGCGCAGCGTCCACCGCTGCAATCACGGCAGCAGGGGCAGGTGCGCTGCCAGTATCCGCTCGGGGCGCCATCATGACCACGCCAGACCAGGCCGTCGTTGTGGCGCGCGACCTGCGCCAGGTCTACAAGATTGGCCGTGGCTTTCTGCGCCCGAGCGAGCATTTGCAGGCGGTTGGCGGCGTCTCCTTCACGCTGCAGGCCGGCAAGACGCTGGCGGTGGTGGGCGAGTCCGGTTGCGGCAAGTCAACGCTGGCCCGCATGGTGTCCCTGATCGAGAAGCCGACGGCTGGCGAACTGCAGTTGAACGGCGTTGACGTCGTGCATGCGCCCCGCGCCGAACGCCACGCGCTGCGTCGCAGCGTTCAGCTGGTGTTCCAGAACCCCTACGGGTCACTCAACCCGCGCAAAAAGATTGGCTCCATTCTGGAAGCACCGCTGCAGATCAACACGCAGTTTTCCGCAGCCGAATGTGCCGAGCAGGCGCGCGCCATGCTGGCACTGGTCGGGCTGCGCCCCGAGCACTATGAACGCTATCCGCACATGTTCTCGGGCGGCCAGCGCCAGCGCATTGCCATTGCGCGCGCCCTCATGCTCAAACCCTCCTTGATCGTTGCCGACGAGCCGGTGTCGGCGCTGGATGTTTCGATCCAGGCGCAGGTGCTCAACCTGCTGGCTGATCTGCAGCAGGAACTCGGCTTGGCCTACCTCTTTATCTCGCACGACCTCGGCGTGGTGCGTCACATTGCGCACGACGTGATGGTGATGTACCTGGGTCACGCCGTCGAACAGGGTGACAAGAAGACCCTCTTCACACAAGCGCTGCATCCCTATACCCAGGCCCTGCTGGCTTCCACACCCGGTATCATGGGCAGCGGTCCGGCAAGAAAGCGCATCGTACTCATGGGCGACTTGCCCTCACCCCTGAACCCGCCCAGCGGCTGCGTCTTTTCAACCCGCTGCGCCAGTGTCACGCCGCGCTGCCAGACAGAGCGCCCGCTGCTGCGTGAACTCGCCGGACGCCAGATTGCCTGCCATGAGGCTGAACAATTTATCCCAACCGCTGCATCGCAGCACTAACCCCGAAGGAGTCCAAAAGATGACCAAGAAACTCTCAGGTAACGGCCGCAAGCCATCGGCCAGACGCACCCTGCTCTGCGCCCTCGCCCTGCCGGCGCTGCTGGCGCTGGCACCGGCCTCGGCCAAAACGCTGGTTTACTGTTCCGAAGGCAGTCCGGAAAACTTCTACCCCGGCATCAACACCACCGGCACCTCCTTCGATGCCAACAGCCAGATCTACAGTCGCCTGGTCGACTTCGAGCGCGGTGGCACCGCCGTGGTACCGGGCCTGGCCGAGCGCTGGACCGTATCGCCCGACGGCAAGGAATACACCTTCTTCCTGCGCAAGGGTGTCAAGTGGCACAGCAACAAGAACTTCAAGCCGACGCGCGACATGAACGCCGATGACCTGATCTTTGCCATCGAGCGCCAGTGGAAGGAAAGCAACCCCTACTTCAAGGTCACCAGTTCCAATCACACCTACTTCGGCGACATGGGCATGGACAAATTGCTCAAGTCGGTCGAGAAGGTCAATGACCTGACGCTGAAGATGACACTGAACAAACCAGAAGCCCCTTTTCTGTCGGGTTGGGCCATGGAATTTGCCGGCGTCCAGTCCAAGGAATACGCCGATGCCATGCTGAAGGCCGGCACGCCCGAAAAAGTCGATCAGGAGCCGATCGGCACCGGTCCCTACATGCTGGTGCAGTACCAGAAGGACGCGATCATCCGCTACAAGGCCTTCCCTGAGTACTACGCCGGCAAGGCCAAGATCGACGACTTGGTGTTCTCCATCACGCCGGACGCATCGGTGCGCTGGGCCAAGCTGCAAAAGGGCGAATGCCATGTGATGCCGTACCCGAATCCGGCCGACCTCGACGCAATCCGCAAAGATCCCAAGATCCAGGTGCTGGAGCAAGCTGGTCTGAACGTCGGCTACCTCGCCTACAACACGACCAAGAAGCCGTTTGATGACGTGCGCGTGCGCAAGGCGATCAACATGGCCATCAACAAGCAGGCCATTGTGGATGCGGTCTACCTGAGCACCGGCGTCGCAGCGAAGAATCCGATTCCACCGACCCAGTGGTCGTACAACAACGCAATCAAGGACGACGCTTTCGATCCGGAAGGCGCCAAGAAGCTGCTGGCCGCAGCCGGTTTGGCTGGCGGTTTCAGCACCGATATCTGGGCGATGCCGGTGCAGCGACCCTACAACCCGAACGCCAAGCGCATCGCCGAACTGATGCAGGCGGATCTGGCCAAGATCGGTGTCAAAGCCGAGATCAAGAGCTTTGAGTGGGGCGAGTACCGCAAGCGCATGCAAAACGGCGAGCACCAGATGGGCATGCTGGGCTGGACCGGCGACAACGGCGATCCCGACAACTTCCTGCACACTCTGCTCGGCTGCGACGCGGCCAAGACGGGTGGCGGCAATGTGGCCAAGTGGTGCTACAAGCCCTTTGAAGACCTGGTGCAAAAAGCCAAGGTGATCAGCGACCCGGCCGAACGCGGCAAACTCTACAGCCAGGCCCAGGTCGTGTTCAAGGAGCAGGCTCCCTGGTTCACCATTGCGCACGCCGTGCAGTTGGGTCCGATCCGCAAGGAAGTGATCGACTACAAGCTCAGCCCCTTCGGACGCCACAGCTTCTACGGCGTCGACGTCAAGGAGTAGACCGACGCTGACATCCTGAAAGGCCGGTGCAAGCCGGCCTTTTGTCGGGTGTCATGTGAAGTCCAGGTTTTTCCGGTTCCTCCTGATCCATATCAGAGGAACCCATCCAATCCATTGCTAAAGTGCGCATTTAGTCTTGAACTACAGGAGACCCCATGTCCGTCAAAATCAACTTCGCCACTCTCGATCTCATG
>Ga0194063_10000522_pt1 | contig 27517 bp, 19 predicted proteins | sample SepL3720m_MetaG_FD_155459 | JGI IMG/M metagenome (GOLD analysis project Ga0194063, IMG submission 155459) | Anoxic zone freshwater microbial communities from boreal shield lake in IISD Experimental Lakes Area, Ontario, Canada - Sep2016-L373-20m | ecosystem: Environmental > Aquatic > Freshwater...
CAGCGCGATTTGGAAGGGAGTGAGCGTCTGCTGGGCCGCGAGCACCCCTCCACCCTCACCACCGTCAACAATCTGGCGGGGCTGTATCAGGATCAGGGCGACTACGAGAAATCCGAAGCCTTCTACCAGCGCTGCCTGGAGGCGCAGGAGCGTCTGCTGGGCCGCGAGCACCCCTCCACCCTCACCACCGTCGGCAACCTGGCGAGTCTATATCGGGATCTGGGCGACTACGAGAAAGCCGAAGCCTTCTACCAGCGCGATTTGGAAGGGAGTGAGCGTCTGCTGGGCCGCGAGCATCCTGATACGAACGGGACCCGATTTGGGTTGGCCAATCTGTATTCCGATCAGGAGCGCTACAGCGAGTCTATTCCGCTGCGTCGTAGAGAGCTGGAGGTGGCGGTTTTGCGGGATGGACGTGATGCGCCGGGCACGCTCATCTCAATTCACCGCCTGGCAGAAGATCTCTACTGGTCGGATCAACTGGAAGAATCTGAGCAGCTCTATCGCGAGGCCCTTGCAGGGCGGATCAAGGCTTTGGGCGACGAGGAAGGAGCAACCATGGCGAGCCGCTATGGCCTGGCCCGCTGCCTGAGTGCCCAGGAGCGCTACGACGAGGCGATTGAGATACGGCGGGTGGAGTTGACCTGGTGCCAGGCGGACAACGGAGTGGACCCCGCGGACATGCTGGTCTCCATGCATGGCCTGGGCTGCGATCTGGGACGGGCGGAGCAGCCGGAGGAAGCACTTGAGGTGCTTCAGCAGTGCCTGAATCAACGCCGTAACGTGTTGGGTGTCGTCCATGAAGACACGCTTGGAACCCATGCTCGAGTGCTGGATGCTCTCTGCGATCTGGGACGGCAGCAGGAAGCCATCGCTCAAAGCAGAGACATCTACAAGGAGCTCCTGAACGAATTCGGGGCGAACCACCCTGAGACGCTGGTTCAGTTAGAAAACCAGGCGATTTTCCACGAACAACTCGATGATCTGGACCAGGCAGCGCAGCTCTGGCAGCAATGCCTGAGCGGTCGTGAAATGGCCCTCGGCGCCGACCACCCCGATGCTCTCAGTACGGGCTACAGGCTCGCCGATGTTCTTTCCGCTCAAGAGAGGCATGCGGAAGCGATCCCACTGCGTCGACGCGAGCTCGCCTGGTGCCAAGAGCAGAACGGTGACACCGACCCAGGCACACTGCAATCGATCAACCAGCTGGCAATCGACCTACGCGAGGTGGGTGAGCTGGAGGAAGCCGATACCCTGTTCCGCCAGCTCCTCATAGCCAGGCAGAAGGTACTTGAACCAGGCGACTTCAGCATCGGCCGCGCCCTTGGTGGCCTGGCCAAGACCTTGGAGGATGCTCAAAAGCTTGACGAGGCTTTGGACTACGCGCAGCAAGCCTTCAATCATCGGCTGCAATATGAGGGGTCGGATAACTGGTACACCAACTATGACCGTCTCGATCTAGCACGCGTTTTACATAAACTCAAGCGTGCCCCAGAAGCGATAGGCCACCTCGATCAACTTCAGGCCAACCTTACCGCTAATGAGCAAGCTGATGCAGATGACAATGATCTGTTACAACAGGCTGAAGAACTGCGAGGTGAAATCATTACGCAAATGGGAGAATCACCCGAGTGATGCCGACAACAAAACGTTGCGCAGCTAGTGCGGTATTACGGCTACCGGTCTTTCTGGCCTCAGGGCTTTGGCTTCTCACCCCAGCCCAGGCCAACCCCGTCACCTACGGCCAACAACTCTGCGTGATGCTCAGAAGTGGCATCAGCCAACAGAAAGCCTGGGATTACATCGTCCAGGACCACACCAAAGCGGCCATCGCCAATCCCCAGCTGGTGGTTCCCTGGTATTCCTCGGCCTCCGCTGGCTGGGCTGTCGGCACCGCCCTTGGGCAGGTCGAACGATCCCAGAAAGAGTTAGCGGCGATGAAGGCCGATGTGTTCAAGGTGGCAAGGGCTACCTGCCCGGCGGAGTTTCGGTGAGGATTTTCGAGCAAAAGCGACGGTGTCAGCAGCCGAAAGTGGGGCGCTCGTTGCAGGACATGGATACAGGAAATATCATTACGTCTACCTGCAGCATGCGGCGCCTTCCCTTGGCACTTGTGATGTAGATCTTTCTTATCGAAGTCTCGCTGACATTGCACCAAACCAGGGCCGGCCTAAAGAGACTCCGACTGTTTCTCCATCGCCGATAGCATAAGTGTTGGTCTCAGGCTAGGCTGATCTGTGTCTTGGCATCTCAAACAACCACCCCCATGATGGAATTGCTGGCCTCTGGATTGCTGCAGGATCCCGGCGCCATCCCGCTGGTGATCGGCGTGGCCGGCCATCGTGATCCACGGCCGCAGGATCTGCCTCTGCTGCGGGAACGCTTTCGGGACCTGATCAGTGAACTGCTGCGCACGCTGCCACAGACGCCACTTCTGCTGCTCAATGGCCTGGCCGCCGGTATGGATAGTGAAGCAGCGGAGGTCTTCCTCGAGCTGATCACCGCGGAGCGGCAGAAACGTTCTGATGCCCCCCACCATCAATTGGTGGCGGCCCTGCCCAAACCACATCAACTTTACCTTGCGGAAGATTTTCCCCACGACGGCAGTCCAGAGCACAGTCACGATCGCCAGCGGCTCGAGACGTTACTCGCCCATTGTGATGCCGTGCTCGATGGCGATAATTGCCCGGAATTGCATCTCAGTGAGGACGAGCCAGGCCAGCAACGCGATCCCTTCGATCCCCGCTGTTATGGCCGCCAGGGAGTGTTCCTTGTGCGACATTGCTACCTGTTGGTAGCCTTCTCCAATGGTGTCGACTCTGCCAAAGTTGGTGGCACCAGTCAGACTGTTGCTATGCAGCGTGGTGAAGTCTACCCCTTATTTTTACAGGTCGATGAGGTAATTGCTGCCCGAGAGCCTGGGGTAGTGGTGGAAATTACCACGCCTCGCCTTTCTGATCCCGTGCCCCCCTGCCCAGTAGCTCATGTGCGCTATTGGAGCGAGAACAGTGATGGTAGCCGCATCGATTCTTCGAGCGTGGCCAGCCTGGAGGTTACGGATCTAGCCACTCTGCTTAAATTGCCCCTGATTCCTGCTCGCCTTAATGCTATCAATGAGCAATTGTCTACCTATCCACCAAGGGAGGTGTACGACCTGGGTGTTTTTCCAAGCCTCTGGCTCTATGCCGATCAACTCTCATCCCAGGCCAAGCGTTCCTATGTGCGGCTATGTCGCGGAGTGATGCTGGTCAGTGTGCTGCTGGGTCTGGGAATCTCCCAGCAGGCTTGGCAAGCGATCGGTCTGTTGATTGTGCTGGCTGCAGTGGTGAGCTTTCCCAAGTTGCAGCGCAGTCCCAAGCTGGACTTCATCCAGTGGCGCTGCTTAGCCGAGAGCCTGTTGGTAACGGACTTCTGGAGTGCGTTAGGCGTCCAAGGTGATACTGCTGATCTTTTTCATAGCCACACCAATCAGAACTTTGTCTGGATTCGTACCGTGCTCCGAGCAAGGCGTCTGCAGCTGATGGCGACTCAAGTAATGCCAGGGATGACATCACCATTCCCTGATGCGCTGGAGCGCTGTCGGTTTTGGATCAACAAGCAGGAACAGTGGCTTGCTGATTCAATTAAGAAGCAGCAGTTCTGGAATAGGCGATTACTGATTTTGGGAGCTACTTTCTTTTCATTGGCTTTGATCCTGGCTGTCGACTACAAGCTGGCTGCTGCTAACTTCAGTCAACTCTGGCCTGATACTTGCATCGGCATCGCTGTTGCCTGCTTTGGATACAGTGAACTGATGGGTTATGAGGATACCAATGCCCGCTATGGCCGTAGTCGTGCCCAATTTTCCCGTGCCCGCGAAGCCCTCTGCCGTGTACGTCCCGACCCTAAGGATCCAGCCATGCTGGCTTATCGCCAGCGCTTGGTCTTGGAGGCAGTAGGCCGCGAAAAGATCGATGAACTCAACGACTGGGTGGGCGATCAGCTGCAGAGGGTGTACAGGCCGACGGGCTGAGGTTAGCTATGAAGGCGCTATTAAGAGCGAAGATTCCGTGTCGAATATCGTTGTGTAGACTTACTTGCCGACTTGGATGCGTCTGATTAATCAAGTCTATAACGTCCGACCGATTGACTAACTATAGCGCAATGCACGGAATTCTCCAGCGAGAGCTTGCTAAAGTTTTGAACAAAACCTTTATGATTTACCGCTCCTAAGGGCAAAACCCGATCCCCTAACCATAGAGAAGAAGTCATGAGCCAACTTAGTATCCATGGCTGGCAAAAGCGTCATGCTTGAATATGGTATTCAGTGTCTTTAGGTGGGCTTGCTGTGTTGCCTCCCAAAGAACCGTGAGGCTGTACTCCAGAGCGGCTTGGTGTAGGGACTTAGCCAATGCTCTGGGCTCTTCCACTTGAAGACAAACAAGTGATTCCCTGTTTTGCGTAAAGCCTCCTTCATGCAGCTCAGATGGCGATCATCCGCTGCTGAGCCATCGTGATATATCGCGATAGCAGTGTCTTGACGACCTGCTAACCCCAACCGATAGGTGGTATCCACCGTGGCATTGCATCCTTGTCGATACAGCTGGATGTCAACATGGTCGCAGTGACGCGCGGCCCGCCATCCGTACTGGCCAGGTTGGAATGAACACCAAAGCTCCTTGGTACCGAGTTCAGCCTTGAGCCGGGAAATCGCCAACGGAGGCTTGGCGAAGAAGTGGTCATCAACCTGCAGGGCATGAAAATTCTTCAGTCGGCCCACGCCCAGGAGATTGGCGGGATTGGGACGCTGCAGCCAGGCCACTGGTTTTAATCCGTCGCGATTGGCCCGCCAGGCGATTCAGCGCAGCATCGGTTCCGGAAGTGTGTCGGACTGAATCATGACCACCTTCGCTCCACTTCGCCGCATTTCGCTGAGCTCCGGATCCAATCGCATCAGCCCCATGAACAGCAGGGCATTGTATTGATCAAGCCAGTAGCCATCTGCAGCAACAGCCGAGGACGGCAGCAGCGTCAGAAGCAGGGCAACGATTGAGGCAAGCCTTTGCCTCTTGTGCATGGGGTAGGTGACCAGCATCAAGGGCTCAGGTCATTCCCAGGAGCTGCAACTGCAGCTTGGCCACCTTGCCACGGCCTTCGAAGGTGCAGCCGCCCAGCTTGCGGCTGAGCTCGGATCGTGGTTCGATCTTCAGCTCCTCGAGTTCGGCCAGCCCCACCACGAACAGCAGATCCTCCAGGCTGCAGCCGGAGAGATCCAGCGTGCGCAGATGGGGGATGCGGGCCAGAGCCTGCGGATTGTCCAGCGAAAGCCCGGAGTAATAGTTGTATTGCGAATCTTCGACCCGCAGGCGGACCTGGGGCAGGCCAGCCAGGGTCTCGATCAGCGGCTCCGGAATCGCATTCCCATTCGCATGCCTCAGATCCACGGTGATCGCGATCTCGTTGCAAGCAGCCAGTGCCGAAGCATCCTCGATCGCGTGCCCGATGCTGATTTGCCGCAACCCGCTGCAGCGCTCCAGCCCTGTCAGGCTCTTCAGCTTCTTCAGGCTGACCAGATCCAGGCTGCCGCTCAGCGATGCCGGCAGCACGCCCAGATCGCTGATGCCGCAGTCTTCCAGCGACAGGTCTTCCAGGCTGGTGGCGGAAAGATCGGGGAGCCGCTTCAGCTTCGGGCACTCCCGCAGCGCCAGGCTGCGCAACGTGGTCAGCCCCTCCAGAGGCTTGAGGCCGGTGAAGGCCTTGCAGGTGTTGAGCTCCAGCTCCTCCAGGCTGCTGAGCTGCGCCAGCGCCGAGAGATCGGTGAGTCCGGGTGTCTCCCAGATCGTCAGCGAGCGGATCTCCGCCGCCCTGCTCTCAAGGCCCTCAAGCGTTGTGAGCAGCTTCAGGGAACTGAGTGTGAGGTTCCCCGCCTGCAGATGCTGCAGGCTGCTCAGCCCATTGAGGTTGCCCAGGCTGAACTGCCGACCACTGATCGTGACGTTCTCCAGCCCCTGGAGGCTGGTGATGCTGTTGCAGTCATCGAGATCCAGCTCCTCCAGTACTCCAGCCCCGGACAGGGGCGACAGATTGGCGATGCCAGTGCCGTAGAGATGGAGGCTCTTCAAGGTGGGCAGGCAGGCCTGCAGGGGGGTGAGATCCGTCAGCTTCCGGTTGCCTGAGAGGTTCAGGATCTGGATGCAGGCCTTGCCGGCCAGAGCCCTGAGATCGGTGAGGCCGATGCAGGAGACATCGATTTCCCTGAGCTGCGGGGCTTCAAGGCCTTCGAGCGTCCTGATCGAAGAAGAACCCCTGAGGCGCAACGTGCGCAGAGCGGGCAACGGGCCGAAGCGCCCTGCGAGGCTGCCGCCCGTGTTCTCCGTCAGGTCGAGTTGCACCAGAGACTCGAATCCCCTCAGTTCCGGCAGCGACGGACAGCTGGGCTCCAGCTGTCGCACCGCCTGCCGCAGCCTGGCGCCTCGACTTCCCGGGGCTGAACGCGACAACACGCCCAGCAGGGCGTAGTGGAGATGTTCATTGGCATCGTTGTTGGCATAGGTGGCCGCCCGTTGGAAGCGATTGCCGAGGATCAGGCTTCCATCACTGACGTCCACACCCACTTCGGTGAGCAGCAGATCCGCCTGCACGGGATCGGCGGACACCAGATCACTCAGCTTGGCGAGACCGGCATCGATGCTGACCACATCCGGTTCCTTGAGCTGCTTCCAGATCGGGCGGAGTTCCTTCGGCAAGGCGGCCGGGGTGCCCGTCCTGAAGCTGAGCGGGCGGAGATCGTCGGCCTGTGTCGCGGCCAGGAACTCCGCCAGCGACACCACCAGCCTGCGGGGTCAGCGCCTCTCCAGCTCCGGTAGACCGTCGTCGCTGGCCACCAGCAGATCGGCCGCCTCGGGCGTGGCGGCGAACCCGCCGCCGCCCTGTTCGAACGCCTGGCGGTGCTTGGGCTGATCCGCCCCGGCTTCCAGCCAGACCTTCACCCCCTGGAAGGGTCTGGCCTTGTCATTGCCGCAGCCGGGAATGGCGAGACCACTCAGCTGCAGCGATCCGTAGCCGGCATCGACGGACAGCTCCGGTTCATCCCCCTGATCCAGGCAGGTGGCCATCAGGCGCAGGGCCCGATCCGGGGTGGTGATCAGGCTGGTGAGCAAGGGTTTCATGAGATCAGATCAGACGGCAGACTTCACCGAACGGGATCTCCTCGCTGGGCAGGCCGCCCGGGCAGATCACCCACAGCACCGGCAGCTCCGGTGGCTGCCTGGGAAACTCGCCATAACCATCGGTGAGGTAGACGCACACCGCCTCCTTCTCACCACTCCAGGCCTTGGCCGCCGCCGCCAAGAACGGGCAAAAATCCGTGCCGCCTCCCCCTTCGGGTTTCGGAATCCCATCCAGGCTGTCGATCTCATAGGGGCCATAGCACTCCGCATCGGCATACCAGAGTTGGCACTCCAGCATCGGATAGGAGGCGAGAATCCCTGTCAGTTCGCCCAGGAAGGTCCTGATGAGTTCGTCATCGATCGAGCCGCTGGTGTCGATACAGCAGAACACCTGCACACTCTCCCCTTCGAGATGGTCGATGTACAGCCCCTGATAGATGAAGCGCCGATCGAAGCCGCTGAAATCGGTGGGGGTGCGAACCAGATAGCGCCACAACATCGAACGCCAGTCGATCTGCGGGTCGGCGATCTCACCGAGATGGCGTTGCAGACCTGCCGGTATTGAACCCTGTCCCTGGGAGCGGACCAGAACACGGGCCTGCTGGATCGCTTGCTTCCAGTGTGCTTCTAGAGCGCTGTGGTCGTGGAGGGCATGGAGTTCACCCTCTGGACCGCCCTCACCGAAGGATCCTTCGGATTGGGATTGGTTCTTGGCGTCGCCCTTGCCGGACCCCTGCCCATCGCCTGAGGTCTTTCCCTTGTGGTCAGCCTCATCGTCGCTGCTGCCCCGTTTCTGGTTCTTGTCCTCTCCATCACCACCCGCTTCTGCATCGCCAGCTGACCTGCGTTTGCGCTTGGCAGGGCCCTTTCCCGGTCCATCTGCTTCATCCTTCTGTTCTCCCGGAGGGGAGCCACTGCTGCCGGGCTTGATCAGATCCTTGAGTGGCAGTCTGGGGGCTTGCTTGTTCTTCTGCAGCAACTCATAGATCTCCTCAACACTGAGATGCTCGAGCTTCTGATCGCGGATGGCACCTTTCGGCAGTTTCACCTGCGGCTCGGCGGCCAGCATGCCATTGACGACAATATCGGCGGCGATGTTGAACAGCTCTTCATCACGCACACCTCTGCGCAACGGATGTAGCAGGGCCGCATGCAGCAACACATGCAGAAACAACGCATCCCGCTCTTCCGGTTTCAGGACGCCATAGGTCTGCGGATTGAACAGCAACAGCCGTCCATCGGTGGCCGCCAGCGGCACATCGTCGCTGAAGCGATGCTGGGCGAACATCGCCAGGGCCGCAAAGAACGGTGAGCAGCGCCTTAGGCGAATGCGGGTGGCGCTGATCAGATCATCGAGGGAGTCGAGGGTGCTGGCCATGGTGGGTTCAGCGGCTCAGCAGCTCGGTGTAGTGGGTGAGGAACTTCTGGATCCCGGGATCGCTCATCACCACCTTGGAGAGCTTGGCCAGCTGCTTGCGGCGCTGGAACTGTCCAACCACATCGGCCGCATAAAGCTGGACCCACTCCTCCGTGGCCTGGGCGATCAGCCACTGAAACACCGCCAGCACCTGGGCCGGTTCCTTGGAACGGATCGTGAGGCCGGTGGTGGTGGCCCAGCGGCAGGAGGGCTCCGCGGGGAAGGTGATCTTGCTGCCCTTACCCTTCAGGATCGCCTCCAGATCCGGCAAGTCGTTGTAGACAGCGAGATAGGCGCGGAATTCGGAAGCGGCCCCCTCGCCAACGGCTGCATCGATCGGCAAACCGGCCAGATGCAGTCGGCTGGCCATCTCCCAGGTGCGCGGCGATGGCCAAGCGGGAGCCTGCCTGTCGATTTTGTGCAGCAGGGTCGGTCGGAAAGCCAGGAAGGAGATCACCTGCTCGGAAAACTCGCGGGACAGAGCATGGGCCTTGAAGCTGTCGAAGTCGGCTTCCAGGCTCAGGTGCAGGAAGCGATTGGCCAGCGGTGCTGGCATCTCGAACACCGAGGCGCGATCCTCCTTGCGATTACCTGCTGCCCAGAGAAACCAGCTCGGCGGCACCTCATAGCTACCAACCCGGCGATCCAGGATCAGCTGCTGGGCCACGCCCTGCATCGCCGGCGGTGCCATGTTGAGTTCATCGAGAAACAGGATGCCTTTGCCAGCACGCGGCAGAAACTCTGGCGGGTACCAGGTGGAGGTACCAGTCGTTTCCCCTTGGGCTGGCGGCACCGCCACCGGCAGCCCGCGCAGATCCGTGGGAGCCAGTTGGCTGAGTCGCAGATCGATGAATTGAAGATCTGCTTCCTTGGCCACCTGAGCGACGATGCTGGATTTGCCGATGCCCGGAGGGCCCCAGATCATGGTGCTGATGGGCAGGTTGCCCTGGACGAGCTGGTTGAGGTAGCTGATCAGTTGGGTGGGTTTGAGGGTCATGGTGTCAATGAATTTAGAACACAAGGCTTACTATCGTTGAACGGTATTGATTGAAGTGCATCTTAAAATGCATTCGACTATAAGCAAATAGAGTGACTCCTCGTCCCGGAAGCCCCGAAAGCCATCGGGCTCTTCTGTTTCAAATTCCTCTATATTTTCGATTTTTCTTATAGATTGAAGTGATTCCGACGTATTTAGGCTCGATAGCAAGGTTGGGCAAAGTGAGTCAACTGAAAAAAAGCTGAAGACTGGAATTTGACCGTTTAGCAACATAATATTATTGTCAAGTACTGCGCTATGAATCTGGCCCCATTCAATTAGCATAGGTGAACCTCTCAGTTCATTCTTCCATCCCTTGATATTGTTCCATGTGTCAACTAGGCAGCCTGCGCCGAACTCGCCAGATGTAACATGAATGCCTTTTGTGGTCACCGCAAATCCATGCGTAGGCCCCCAAGTATTTTGATCAATTCGAATTAGCAGCGTGTCTGGGATTTTAGAGGTTTCATGAAAAAGGAATGGTAAGCAATGCTCCCTTAGTTTAGCTTCAATATTTTTAGCTCCTAGGATGTAATCCATTTTTGTCCCCCATCCGTTATATGAAACGAATGGTTTAATTTCAAGATTCTCTATGGAGGTAGATAGTTCAGAGACGAATGCACTTAGCCTCTTGGAGGCTGTAGATTTTTCTTCTAGTATGATTGGCTCATCGGCTGTCGTGGCACTTGGTCTTTTCGCGCTCAAATCCGGAGTAGATACTGGAGTATTTGCAGTTTGCTGAATAAGGACTTTTGGTTCATTTTTGGTATTGCCTTGTGGATTCTCGCAGCTTACTTGAACGACACCATTTGGCGCATGACCAGTATTAATTGCAAGCATTTCACTCCTTGGGTCTATAGTATTTCTCTGTCCGCAGGCAAATGAGGCTGGCAAGTTCATCTCTATTCCGTCGCCTAATGAGCTTCCTTGATTCTTTTCTGACGTCGAAGATATCTTCGCTTGAGTTGATCCTGTTATCGGCAAGTCGTGATCATCTAGGCCTTCAAAAGAAACGCAAGACTTGCCAGGCTGTCCATCTTTTAGAACTTTTTGCTGAAGGAGCGTTTTCTGGCCTGATCTCAGCTGTAGGGCCACGAGATTCTTAAGCTGGACAATGGCAACATCCAGGTCTTTGGAGCAGCCATCAAGCCAATGACGAGCGGATAAGTGGTACTTAAAGCTGCCTTTTGGTTGAATATCCTCCAAGCGAACCGGAATCACCACCACTTTGCTGCTCATCGCCAGGCCAAGTTCCTTTGGAACCTCGAAGGATGCCATCGAGGCACTGGTCCAGACCAGCACCATCACTTTGCTGGCTTCAATCGCGTAGGTGATTTCGGTTGCCCAGTCGGCTCCCGGTGCGACGTCATCAGGAGCCATCCAACAGCGAATCCCGGCCGCATGGAGCCCATGCTTGATCGCATCAGCAATCTTCTTGTCGATTGAGGAATAGCTGATGAACACATCGTGGGACATGAATGGGGGCCGTGAAGGTGGGGTGATGGTCTGAGGGTTGTGTATGGGCTCCCCGATCAGGACGCCACAGTGGATGGTCGCCCAATCCTCGCAGAGGCCTCCTGCCGTACATGCTGATTGGCGTCCTGTTGCAGGGCCTTCAGCAAGCGGCTTGGGGTGGCGGGGTGGCTGGCGACGTCGTGGCGCTCGCGCCAGTCCAGGCTGGTGGTGCAGCGGCGCAGGAGCTCCGGTGGGCAATAGGGGCTGCGCAGGGCAAGGCGCCGGCCACGGGAAGGCTTGGTGGAGCGCAGCAGGACCAGGGCTGCGGCCTGGAAATCGGCGGGATCGCAGACGTTGGTGAGTGCGGGGCTGGTGGCGGCCACCTCCGCCACCGTGCACGTGGTGAAGGGGCCGTATTTCGATGTCTTCTTGGTATCGCCCAGCAGCTGAACCAGCAGCTCTTTGGGACAATGGGGATGACGCGTGACCATCGCCCGATGATCGGGATCCGGGTCGGCGGCCCACTCGGCCAGCCACTCATTTGGATAGCTGGGGCTGGCGAGGACGCTGGGTTGAACCCCTTGACGCGCTACACCTCGCTTCCTGAGGTCATGGTGCAACGCTGTCGGGCACGAGGGGTTGCTGGCGACAGCGTTCAGAACACTGTCTGACTGATCCTGAGCCAGAACCTCCAGCACAGGAAGCGGTGTGTTCGGATGGGCTGCAGCCAATTCTCGCAGAGAGATCAGATCACGGTCTGGATCAATCTGGAGCTGGCTCTTGGCCATCCAGGTGAGTAGATCGGAAGAGTAGGGGCGATCGCGCAACGGGGGGTCATGACGCTCTAGGTCATAAAAGAATGACCGGAGCTGACCGGCATCAATCCTGTTGAGCACCATCTCGAGTAGAGACGGGGTCCAACAGAAGATCTGAGCAGCTTCGATCCGAATCTTCGGCGTTGTGTGGCTACGGTAACTCGAAACGGTGTAATTACTCAGCAACCGCTGACCGCTCGCCTCCGGTAGCTGCGGATTGCGCAGCAGCGATGTGACGAGCTCGTTACTCTCAGCAGCGGCTACCAGTGACGCGATCGGACAGCCCGTGTTCTGGAAGGCTGCCTTTCGAACCAGGGGATTGCGGTCTTTGGTGAGCTTCTCCAAGACAGCCCCCGGACAGGACCGCAGCAGAGCAAGGGCAAAGCGAGCCTCATCACGCGAATCGCTGGCCAACTTTTCCATCTGGACCTCGTCCAACGCACCGAAACAGACGGCCACCAGGCGCTGCTTGATCCTGGCGCTTGCGAGCAGTTTCCGGGTGTCTTTTTGTGAGAGAACTGCTGGCCAGACAGTGAAGAGTTCCTCCAGCCATTGCGCTAAATCTTTAAGGATAAAAACTTCAGCCGCAAGATCAGCGACCACAGGGATGAACTGAGTGCGAAGACCGTCCGAGATCTCCTCAAGCCCCAGCAATTGGCCACCGATCATCAGCCGGTTCAACGCATGTTCCTTAGCTTGCAAGCGGGCATAGGTACCGATGGCATTGCCCATGGCATAGCCGCCTAAAAAATCCGTCAATGTATCGCCGCGGTTGTCCAGCTCCTGGCCGATATGGCGACGCAGCAGGCTGGAGCCGTGGGGATGCAGCAGCAGCTTCAGCAAGGCCGGGGTATTCAGGAGACTGACATCAGCCGGGTTGTAGAAACCCATCACAAAGAAGGCGATCTCGTGTGCCGTCAGGTCATCCCAGTGCGGCTTCTGCAGAGCGCGCAGGGAGCAAAGCAACAGCTCTGAATTCGTTTGATTGCGATGGGAGGCAGCCGTACTGGCCACCAGATCGACCTGAATCCCTTGCCTGGACTCCGGCAGCCGGGAGACGAGTTGATCTGTGCCTGTCTCATGGCCCACCAGCAGATCCAAGGCGGTCTGAGGCACCTGTGGATGCAGCAGCAGGCGCAACTGATCCCCCTCTGTCCCCTGGCTCAGACGCCATTCGAAATAACAGACCGGAAGATCGTCGGCTGCCATGATCTTGCGATGCTCGTCCTTGAGCAGCTCGGCCACCAGCACCTCGTCCTCCTCCAACCACTCCGTGAAGCGTGGATCGCGAACACAGGCCACAGGGTCGATGGCCGCCAGGTCCACCAGCTGCTTCTTCCAGCCGCCTGGCGCCGTCGCCGCCGCGGCTTCTGCGCCAGAGCGGCGGGGCTGCAAGGCGGCATGGCGGATGAACGGCAGGCCATCGCCCTGCAATTTTGTTAGTGCCGTGGCCGGTGCATGGGGCGAGCGGGCCACAGCCAGGCGTTCCAGCCAGTGCCAACTCCAGGCGGCGGCCTGCAGCAGCTCCTCAGAGGCCCAGCCCTTCTGGATCATGCGCAGCCGCAGTCTGGAGGGCTCGAGCCGATAGGGTGCCCAGAGCGCGGCATTGATCAATTGGCGCACATTATCGAGCGGCTCCGCGCCATCCTTCAGCAGGTCGAGGCAGGCCAGCAGCACATCTTTTTTGCGTTGATCGACCTGCAACTGCAGGCGCCCCATCTCCATCAGCTGCCAGGCTTCCCCTCCCACGAACGCGGGGTTCGCCTGCACGTAGCGCTCCACGGTCTTGGAGCCCCAGCCACCCCAGTTGAGCAGCTCCCGCAACAGCGGCACGGGCGTCATCGGGTTGCAGGCCAGCGGGTAGATGATCTCCTTGCTGCTCGATCGGGCCAGCTCCTCGAGCACCTCCGTTGGGGCATAGACGCATCCCGCCACCTGAGATTTGGGTGTGCTGTTGCGGTGCTGGGCCAAGCGCTGATAAACCTCGAACGGCACGATCGACTTGGTGTTGATGGAGACGCCGATATCCACCAGCCGGGTTTTGGAGAATGACTGCAATTGCTCCGCCATGGGCGATGCGTCCATGAACATTCCATAGCCTCCCCATCCCATGTTGCGGCTGAGCAACAGGTTCAGCAGCTCACCGCCATCGCAGAACACAGGAGCAAAGGCCAGCAGCACATCGTCGGCGATGGATTCGCTTCCTGATTCTTCTCTACACTTGCCCAGACCATCAGGCAGAGGGAAATCGGCATTCTTAAGGGAGGCGATGCAATCCTTGATGCCCTTCAGGCCAATGCATGAGCCAAGGGCATCCGTTCGTTCCGTCAGGTCTTTCAGTTCCGCTGCACCGACATCATCCCCAGCCTCGTAAAGAGCACGAATCAGTGGGTTCGCTCGACAAGGGTTCTCCTCAAGAGACAGGAGAGCGGTATAGCCGAAGCAAACCTGTCTTGCATATTCATAGCATTCAGGATCATCCTTGTGTTGCTTGTGATGCACCTCTTGCCATAGACCCTGCACCTGTGCAAAGGGGAACAGCTGTTCTTCATCGATGTAGTCATCCTTGCCGATTAGCCCTTTACCCGCCAGCAATAGCAGTTTCCAGATCGGATTACTGGTCACCGGCCCAGGGTGATGGCTGGCAAGCTCCCACAGCCGCTCAGCTTCCGTCTCCGGTTCTGTGGCCTCCTTGGCGCGTTGCTGATCCAGGGACGGAGCGGGGGCCTTGAAGGTCGCGGCCTGGAACTGCTGACGCAGCGTGGCCATCAGTTCCGTGTAGGCCTGGTTCAGCTGTTCACGGGAGTCTTCGGCTGTGAGGTCGATCGCTTCGATTCGTTGCCGGAAATTCGCTTGTAGTTCATCAGCCATGGCGAAACCAGCCCTGATTGTCCATTCAACACCATCCGGTGTACCTTTTCGGATTCTGACTGAGTATGCAAAACCTGCATCATTGATATTGAAACCAGGTTGGTGAAGTTCAAGCTTTTTACGGAGGATGGGTAGTCTCGTTTGGCAGGCATTTCCCTCGAGAGGTATTCTTGGTTGTTTTTGTTGCCTTGAGTATTCAATGCTTAAAAAGTAAGATAACGCTTTGACTTGGTTGCTGTCTCATCTTCCTTTACCAGCTTCTGGCGATCCTTCTATCCAGTTCCGGTACTAACTCGAGCTCTGCGGACGGCCAGGATCTGGCAGCCTAGCCATTGCCGACAACATAGGCAGACGGCTGCCTGAATGCCATCGAAAATACGGACTCACCTTATGCTTAGTCTCCTGGCACTTCCGGATCGGCCGGGGGTCTGCTTTCCTCTCCACATGCCAGAAGATGCCACTATCGGTGGAGGAGGCACGAGATGCCTGCAAATGCAATCGCGATCGAACACCTCTGCCTCACAAACTGAATCACATCAACCTTGGTCGCGGAATCGATACCCGGGATTGCGCCTTCCGGCAGGCCTTGGTAGTTGACCATGGGCGCAAGGCCCTCATGGGCTCAACGCCCCCAGCAGCTGCTCAATCGTAATCTGTGCTGCCAGCTCTTTCTCCAGCTCGGCATCGATTTCATCGATGCGTTGCAGGTAGTGCTGCAGCACCGGCAGCATTTCCTCTTCCAGCAGGGCGATTTCCTCCTCGCCGTAGAGATGTTCAATCCAGCTGCGCCGCAGCGACTGATTGACGTGACAACGCAGGATGTGCTCGATCCACCGCAGGCTGGTTTCAGCAGCAGGAACGGATCCTGCTCTGGCGAGCAATACGGAGACGTGGTGGTATGGACCATGGAGCAGGACGCCCAGGGGCGCCGCGACGGGACCGATCCCAGCCGAGGCCCGACGTCAGGAGGGCCTCAGACTGGAGAGGCCCGGCGCAAGGCCCACAGGACGTAAACCCAGAGCTGCAGATTACAGATGCACCCAAAGATCACTGCTGATGTTGAGCAGCCTTGCGGAAGAAATGGACAACGTGGCTGCCCAGGAGTTCCTTGACGAGGTGGCCCATGACCTGGAGCTCCGTCGCGAAAAAGCCTCAGCCCGTCAGTTCGTCGCGCCTTAACCAAAATACCGATAGCTTTCACTGCAAAGGACCTCAAAGACCACGACCACGAGGCCTTGGCTGTGCTGGAGGACATGTTCTCCAGTTGCGATGCTGTCCTACACCCTGCCAACTGACCAGCTTTACGATTGAGCTGACAGGGCAGGCTTCGGCGACTGGCAGCTCAGCCTGAAACATACGAAATGGACAACTCAGAAGGGTGCTTGTTCTGTAGCGCGACTTACTGATTCGCCTGTTCAAAGGGCGAAGTCAGGTTCTTTAAAGAATTCCTTCGTTTTGTATGGTTGGTGATCTGGTTGACTGTATTGCCTGATGACGTCTATGGGCTCGAACTGATGCTAGATACATCGCGTTAGAGTAAAGAGAGCTCCGACCCATTAATGTCAACACCAAGACTTGTAAAGCATGAGCTGCTGAGAAAGCTCTCTGAAGTTGGCGGCCTCAGCGAGAGTGATCAGGCTAGAGCCTGTGGCTATGCAGGGAAGGCCAGCAACAGAGTGCAAACCAGTCTCTTCAAGCAAGCAATCGACGAAGCTAATCTAGCCATTGAATTTGACTTTGCCATTCGGTTGTGGCTGGGAAGCGGTGCTGGGACTCAACTGCTTGGCAAGCCAGAAAATCTCCAGCTATCTCAGCCGGCCTTGGCGGAAAGACTATTGACAGAACCGGATCAATGCAACGTAGGCATATCTGTATTTATCAAAACAGTTGAGCGAGATGACACTCTGATTTCGGATGTATCATTTGCTGTGGCCAGCGAGAGCAGCGCTGAAGGTGAAACAATCAAGCTGCTGTCCAACATCAAGAATCCAGCTGCATTGGCTGTTGACGCTTTAACAGCGGCTCAATGGCCAGATGGACCGCAATCACTGGAATTTGCAGCAGACCTTGAAGCGTTCTTATCCACGCCATGGGCCAAGCATCATTCATCACTCTTGACACGAATGCTCGCAGCCTTGCTCTTTAGTCACGAAGCGATCCACAATCCAAAGTGGGAAAACTTTCAGATTGGACGCATCAACCCTCCAGATGCAATACAACAATTTCTGCCAAGCAGAGGCTTGGCCAAGGTGATTGCAGGTGAAACTCCTTATTTCGATAGTATCTATGAGGAGGGCGGAGCCGGAGATTATGTATTACCCAAGAAGATGGTTAAGTCAATTCTATCCGCCAAGCAACTTGCCAATGTTTCAACGTATAGGATGTTTCCCTGCAATGGCGACAAGATATCGATACCATCCTGGACTGAAATTGACGAATCCTTGGAAGAATATTTGTACGGTGATCTCGAGGGCAGGCTGGAGGAGGGTGACTGCTTTACCAGTAAAATACTGCTTGAAATTAAAGACCCTTACTTGTTTGAGATGATCGATAGCCGAAACCCGCCAGAACAGCTCACTTGGGAAGACTTTTTAGTGTCAACATGTCTTAGGCATGTTGACAGGCCAGGTGTCTGTCAATGAATGAGACGAAGAATGGAGGAATAAAGTTTCTTGTTGCAATCTCGTTCTGGGTATGTACACGCGATTTACCAGGGATCGGAACCGGTGCGGGTCATTGGTGTTGTGAAATCAGCCAGGTCATTAGCGTTAGCAGATATGTCGACTTGCTTGATCAATACCAGCTCCTCAGTGGATGGCATCGCCCCATTGTCTGACATCAACCGATTGGCCTGATTCGCCTGCACTTGCTCAAACAGTTGGCGTACGCTGCGGCCGTTGGCAAATCGATCACCCGCTTCCTGCTTCAGTTGCTCAAGCACCTGTCTGAGCAGCGGAGTTGATGACTCTTCCAGCACAAGACCCGCTCCAGTCAACATGCCGCGGAAGATTAACAGCAATTCCTGTACCGTGTAATCACAGAAGTCGATCGTACGGCTGAACCGGGATCGCAGTCCAGGGTTGGAATCCAGAAACGTTTCCATTTCCTCTGGATAGCCCGCGGCGATCACCACAAGATCATTGCGGTGGTCTTCCATCAGTTTCAGCAAGCCATCGACTGCTTCTTGACCAAAGGTATCATCTTCGCGATTGACCAGGCTGTAGGCCTCATCAATGAACAGCACCCCGCCCAGGGCTGTGTCCACCACCTGTTCAACCTTCAGGGCGGTCTGCCCGAGGTACCCACCCACTAGACCAGCGCGGTCGACTTCCACCAGCAGGTCATTGCGGCAGAAACCGATCCGATGCAGCTCCCGCGCCAGGATGCGCGCGACCGTGGTCTTACCGGTACCTGGATTGCCTGCAAACACGAGATGGCAACCAACCTCCGTGACGGGCATGTCCTGCTCACGCCTCAGTTGCTGCACACGCAACAAGTTCAGCAAGGTACGCAGCTCCTGTTTCACGGCATCCACACCAACGAGCTGGTTCAGCTCGGCCATCGGTACGGCTGCTCTCTCACCAGCTGCCTCGGCGGAACGATCGAGAGGGAGATCCTCCGCCATGATGGTGACCAGATCATCACGGCTGCGTCCTGACAAACCGGCCAGACGGGCAGCCTGCTTTGTCAATGTCAGCTCGAAGAGATTACGAACTTCACGGCCGTTGCCGAACCCCTTGCGGCTTTGGCGCAAGGTCTGCTCCATCAGGGTCTCCAGTTGTTGCTGGCACGAGGGTGAAAGGCAATAGGATTGTTGATCAGCCATCTGTCGGAAGATCTGGGCAAGTTCGGACTCGCTGTAGTCAGGAAACTCCAGGAAGCGAGTGAAGCGGGAACGCAGGCCCGGATTGGACTCCAGGAACCGCATCATCTCCTCGTGGTATCCCGCCACGATCACCAGCAGGTCATCGCGGTGGTTCTCCATATAGGCCAGGATCGTATCTAAGGCTTCTTGACCGAAGGTGTCGTCGTCATCGGCTTCCAGAGCGTCTCCAGGAGTGAGCATGTAGGCCTCATCAACAAACAGCACGCCGCCGAGAGCCGTCTCCAACACCTCTGTAGTTTTGACCGCCGTGTGGCCTACATAGCGTCCTACTAGATCAGCTCGGCTCACTTCGGTGAAGTGTCCCTTGCTCAGCCAGCCGAGGCCCTGCATCAATTCCCCGATCAGCCGTGCCACGCTGGTTTTGCCAGTGCCAGGATTGCCTGTGAACACCATGTGCAGTCCGGCTCTTTGCACCTGCAGGCCATGACTGGAGCGTTCCTGTTGCAGCAGACAAAACTGGACCAGTTCTCGCAATTGAAGCTTAACCGACTCCATACCCGTCAGCTTGTCGAGCTTCTTGAGGAGTGTTTTAGTGCGTTGTTCGACGGTAGGTTCCCCTCTGGTTGACTGCCAGATGTCTTCAATTCTGGATTCTTTGTCCCGCTTTTGATCGTGCTTTGGTTTCTGCTCCGTTGACTTTGGACTTTGGGATGAGGCCGAAGCTGAATCATGAGATCCCGACTGCTCTATGTCCAGGAGAGTGCCCAAAGGCGTTAAGTCACTCAGATCAAATCTTGAGCGCTCAACCGCCTCATTCATACCCTGCTTCAATGCAGCTTTAATCTCAGCGACTTTGCGGTGATCATAGAGAGAGGTACTTGCGAACAGGTCAATCAGTTTAAATAGCAGATCTTCATACTCCTCCAGAAGATCCTCGACAATTCGTCGGACATCGTAGCGCCAAGTATCTGCGTCACAATTAGAATCATCATCTTCAGCGGAATCTTCGTCGTCTGCGCATCCTTCGGCAGAGTCTTCGCTCTCATCGCCTTGTTGCCCGTCAGACTGATCATCCCAAGGATTGACTCCTTTGGCGATAAGTAACTGTTCATAAAATTGTGTGTACTGTAATTTCAGCTCTCCACTCTCGTTTGCCATATAACCGCAAACAAGAACGAGCTCGTGGCTGTCGAGCGACTCACATGAACGCAACCTTTCAAGTAACTCTTGGCCACCTAAGACCTCTCTAGTCGAATACCCAAGTGCTGAAATGGCACGCACGGCACCCTGAACTCTTTCAAAGCGATCATTGAGATTGGCAGAGAGATCTTGGCTGATGAGCTGGTCATAACCAGTGGCATTCATCAGGGTATCGAGATCCCTATCCGGCAGATAGGCTCGAAGCAAGGCCTGATAAAGGTTAACGCTGGAGTGCTCCAACTGGACAGAGAAGGTCATCACGGTCTCGAAGGCGAGCGTGATGGATACGGCAATGATTCCGGTGGTGTCGCCGATCAGCTCAGGCAGCCTGAGCAATAAAGGGTGATCAGTGACGAAATCGTTGGCGGTCGAATTAGCGTCAGGCATCAGTGTTGTTCAGGGTAGGGATTTGGAATGCTTTTCTATTAGAGGGCTGTCGAGCTATGGCACGAGTCAGGAATTCCTCCTCAGCTCGTTGATTGAAAATCTGCTCACCTCGTCACAGACACTGAGAATTCTTTGGATTTTTGGTTGCGATGCTGCGATCATCAATTGCTCAGCGGCCTGTGCGGCATCCGCGAGATATATATCAACGCTGGCGTCAAGAAGATGGGTCTGTCGCATGGAAATCAGCATGGTTCCGTCAGGACAGAACTCAAAGTTAAGATCTGCATATTCAGCGGCAAGTTGCTCCAGCAATAGCACCAAAGCTGGTTTCAGCAATTTGGCAAGAACAATTTCTGATTCTCCATGCACTTTGTAAATGCCATTGAATCGTCTTGATGTAGTCGTCCAACGCACTCCCATTGACTCACAATGATAAGATTGGATGTAGGCATCGATTTGAATGTCTATCTCAGCCAGTAGTGCTGTGCGGTAGTAATGATCAAAGACCTCCTCTTCCTTTTCAACCCTGTTCCCCTTCTCGTCAGTAGTGACTCGTGTCACGATGCGCATGTCAACCCAATGAAACTGGATCACTTGGTACGGAATGTCGGCGGTATCGCCTGCGGATAGCCCTGAATGCAGCGAAAGTACTTCGCGACTGTAATCGCCTCGCTGGAACTCAAAATAATTGGAACCCAGCTCATTTGCTTTGTCTTCTGGATCAAATATTTCTGCCTCCAGTTGCATGAGGTTGGCTTCGTACAGGGCCTGCAACTTCTTGCTAATTCGCGATAGCCTTTCGTCTCGACTCAGTATCAACGAGCCTGAGATGCCGCCAATCACAACTGCTGGTATCAATAATAATGCAGCTCCACTCCAGGGAAGGCTGAAGGCGAAAATAACCAGGAGGAATGAACCACCAACACCCATTGAGCAGCGCGTGTGGTCAAAGCGGATCTTGGGTGTTCTCCTGGAAACGCGTGTGAATATTCTCGATAGATCTTGATTGGATGACTCGCTTTTGATTGCAGCTTCAATCTCAGCCAGGGATTCTAAAATTGCTTCGTTTGACATGATAGGAATCTTTGATTAACCTCTGAACTTATACTCAATATCGCTCTCTGCAACGCTATCGCGAAACGCAGGGTACGGCTTCAAATGCGTGGCCATATCGTTGACAATGGAATTGGGGAATATTTCAATACCAGTGTTGAATTCAGAGACATTGCGATTGAAGATCGTGATGGCAGCAGCGATATTCTCTTCAAGTTCAATCATCTCTGCCATCAGATCCCTCATCAGGTCCGCAGAGCGAAGCTCCGGATAGGCCTCCACCACTGCACGAAAGCCTGAAAACACGTTCTGAGTTTTGGTTTCGATATCTTCAAGCGCCTGAACATCAACGCGTGTGGGCGAGACTCTGGTGAGGGCAGAACGCAACTCAGCGATATTGGAGAGCAGTTGCTTTTCAAAGCTCAGGTAGTCACGGGTGAGGCGCTCGAGATCTGGTAGTAACTTGGTCTTCTGTCGTTGATAGGTAACGACATCGGACCAGCTCCTGATGACGTTGTTCTTGCTGCTGATGATGCTGTTGTTGATCAGTACAAAGATCAGCGCTGCAAACAGGGCCAGGACCAACAGGAAGACAATCAAGGCGCCCATGGGCCAGGCCTAGTCAAAAGGGTATCTATTCTTAGCATGCCAGCCGCCTGTTTCCGGGGAGGCTTTGGTATGCAATCGCACCTGTCAGTTCAGCTTGACCTTTGCGGCTCTGCTTTGAGGGGTGCGTTGACTCGCAGCCCCAGATGATCGAGTGCCAACCCACCAAGAGACAGGAACCCTTGTTGGTACGAGCACCCGCGGCAGAGAGTTAGTCTCAGGATTGACAGAAAAGGAGAAAGGCTCTATGCTTTTGTCAAGTTCCTTTTCAAAATGTCTAACTGCAGTTTCTGCGACAGGACTCTTGCCAACAACAAGCAGATCGTCCTTCGCTGTGCCAGCTGTGGTGCCGTTTTCTGTGGCAATGGCAACTGTCGCGGCTCTTTTGGCAAAGGCATGAGCGGAGGCAGCTGCAAGGCTTGCAACAAAAGTAATGTTGTGAAACCAGCCTAGGTTTGTTACCTGAGAAGATTTCAGTATCGAAGTACAAGTTCAGGATGCCGGCGAGTAATGTTATGTTTGGGCCGGCTAAATCTTCCTACCTATGTTTTGGGCTGGATTGATAGAATAAAGGTTTCTTCCGTGTTTCTTTCTGCAAGATAGTCCATTCTATTCTTGAAGGATCAGTGCGTAGGCAGGGACCCAGGCCCCTGTTGGATCAGAGGGGTTATGGCGACTGACCGCAGGAACGGGAGCAGGGGAACGTACTGTTCTAGGGTTGTCCTAGTCCATCGACTTGGACCTCACCCAGTGATGACTCAGTCCACACGCTCGCCGTCGAGCTATCGCTTCGAAGGCCGTAGGCCCCAATCGTTGCTGTCATCCGTCGAACTCAAGCTAGCTTCAGGGACTCTCCACTAGCAGTCTTTGTGCCGTATGCCTCTTTGCACACGTCTACGCCCAACCCCCCGATCAGTTTCCCTGACTCCATGCAAGCTACCTCTGCTGACACCTGCCTCATCGATACGAAAGGGATAGATAATGACCATGACAAGGAAAAGGATAAGGATGTCAAGGCCCCAGTCGATGCCGAAAGACTGCGTGGGTTTTTGGTCGATACGGTTGCTTATGCCTGTGATATCACTAGCGGTGAGGTTGAGGTCGATCCTGATGACAATGCCATTTATATCGAGAACGAAGGTTCGCGCATCATCCTCAAGGTCATCGGGGATTCATCGAATGTGCTCATGAAAGCTCTTTTGGTTGCTGACTTGGAGGAGAGCCCCGAGCTCCACAAGTTGCTCAACCTGCTGAATGAGGATCTTGTGTTTGGGCGCATGTACTTCGATGGGGATACGATTGTGTTTGAGATGGGTTTCATGGCCTGCTGGCTCAGTCGTGACCAACTGATCGACGCGGTTGAGGGGGCAGCTGGGATTGATCAGGACTACTCGCTCAGAATCAAAGAGCGCCTTGGTGGCACCCTCGTCAGGGACGAACAACCGGAAGACGAAATCGACGTCTGATCCGCTCTTTTTTCCACCTCATCATTACTCCTGTATCCAAATGACTGTCAGCATCCTCAAAAAGCTCAACCGGGAACTGATCGACCTGGTAGAGGCTATTTTGCCTTCCACTGTTACATTATCAGCCTACAGCGAAGACCTTTCCGATAGTAGCTCTGGTTCGGGCTGGATTTACAGCGATGAGATCATTATCACCAATTTCCATGTCATCGATGGCATGGTTGATCCAATCACGGTCAAACCGGTTGGCTCTGCGGCCTTGATCGGCAAAGTGATCGGCTCCGATCCAGATAACGACATTGCCGTCCTGCGCGTTGATGGACTCAAGGGGCTACCAATACCCTTGGAGACGGAACCCTCGCGCCTCGGTGAGCTGTGTGTGGCAATCGGCAGCCCCCATGGATTACGCGAGTCAGCCAGCATGGGCATCATCAGTGGCCTGTCGCGCCAGAGACAGAGTCCTGTCGGTGGCATCATTGAAGAGATGTTGCAGACCGATGCCTCTGTGAACCCCGGCAATTCGGGTGGACCGTTGATCAACATTCAGGGCCAACTGGTGGGCATGAACACGATGGGGCCTGCCGAGACGGTGAATCTGGCCGTATCAGCAGAAACGATCGCCTTCATCGTGCCTGAGTTGATTGCCCATGGCAAGATTGCTCGCGCGAGCCTGGGTATCTCGGTGGCTGCGCGCGTGTCCAGCCTGCCGGCGGAACACGATCACATCGAAATCACCCGTGTCAACAGCAAAGACAGTGAAGTGCTGAAGAAAGGCGATATTCTTAAAACCATCAATGGTAAGCCAATCAGGCGCCGGATTGATGTGGTGCGTTCCCTCGGCCGGGAGGCGATTGATCAACAGATTTCCGTAGAGATCATGCGCGATGGAAATGTCCTGACTGTGCTGATTGAGGCCAAGGCGAAGTAATCCCTGCTGACTTTTGGATTGCTGTCTTTTTTTCTGACCCATGCCCCCCTCGCGCCCCCAGATCCGCGCCTTCCTTTCCTCTACGTTTTCGGACTTTCTGGAGGAACGCAGCCTGCTGGTGAAGCAGGTGTTTCCGGCGCTACGGCGCAAGGCTAAGGATCGAGGCGTGGAGGTGGTGGAGGTGGACCTGCGCTGGGGCATCACCGAGGAGCAGAGCAAGCAGGGCCAGACCATCGGGATCTGCCTGGATGAGATTGAGCGCTGTAGGCCCTATTTCATCGGCTTGCTGGGGGATCGCTACGGCTGGGTGCCGGAGAAGACGGACTACAGGCCGGAACTACTTAGGCGCCAGGACTGGCTGCCGGAACACCAGGGCAACGCCAGCGTCACCGAGCTGGAGATCCTGCACGGGGTGCTTAACAACCCGGAAATGGCCGGCCGAGCGTTTTTCTACTTCCGCGATCCGGCCTACAGCGATGCCAAGGCGGCGCAAGGCCCCGGCTGGCGCAGTAAGAACCCCGAGGAACGGCAAAAACTGGAGGCCCTCAAGCAACGCATTCGTGACAGTGGCTTCCCAGTGGTGGAGCAGGGGTTGGCCACCCCCCAGGCGATTGCCGAGCAGATCGAAGCGGACCTGTGGAGCCTGATCGAGGAGCAGTTCCCCGAGGCACCCAAAACCGACGCCCTGGAGTTGGAGGCCGCCAGGCACGCCAGCTACCGGGCCGATCGCACCGGCCTGTACCTGGGCGGCGAGGTTTACATCCAGCAGCTTCAGGACTGGATCAGCACTGGTGAGCAACGGATCCTGATCACCGGCGAATCCGGTGCGGGCAAGAGTGCCTTGATCGCCAACTGGGTGGCGGCCCACGAGAGCAGCCAGCCGGACGATGTGATCTTCTGCCACCATCTGGGCAGCAGCAACGACGCCAGTGCCCTGCGCCCCCTGTTGGCCAGGATGATCGACAGCGCCTCGGCGCTGCTCGCCAAAGAGCTCAGCGAACCGCTGAAGGTTCCCCAGGACTGGTGGGAGCTGGTGACCCAGGTGACCGACACCTTGTCTCAACTGAGCACCTGGGCGATTCGCCACCAACGCCGCTGGATCTGGGTGCTCGATGGCGTCGACAAGCTTGACCTGGACGACCAGCAGGCCCTGCCCTGGCTGCCCCTTGTCCTGCCGAAGGGCGTCTACCTGGTGGCCAGTGCCCTGGACTGCCCGATCCGCACGCTCCTGCAGGAGCGGATTTACGCCACGCTGACGATCGGCCCCCTGGGCGAGGCCGAGCGGGAGCAACTGATCCAGAAGTACCTGAGCCTCTACACCAAGGAGCTGGTTCCCGCCCTACGCCAAAAGATCACCAGCCACCCACAAGGCAGCTCACCGTTGTTTCTACGGGTGCTGCTGGAGGAGCTGCGCCTCTGCGGCAAGTTCGAAACGCTGGCCGAGCAGTTGCAGGGCTACATGGCTGCGAAGACGGTGGCTGACCTCTACGAACTGGTGCTGCAGCGGCTGGAGCAGGACGGCCACGGCGAAGCGGTGCAGAAGGTGATGACAGCCCTGTGGGCCAGCCGCGCCGGCTTGAGCGAAAACGAACTGCTGGCGATCACCGGCCTGGCGCCTGTGCAATGGGCCCCGATTGGCATCGGTCTGCAGGAAGCCCTGGGCGAAGCCAATGGGCGGCTGGTGTTCGGACACGACTTTCTGCGCCAGGCAGTGAGGGATCGCTACCTACCGACGGAGGACCAGCGCCAAGAAACTCACAGTGAGCTGGCGGATTGGTTTGAGGGGAGGGAAGGCTGGGATCAGCGGGATGCGGAGGAATGGCCCTGGCAACTGCAACAAGCCGGACGGATCGGTGATCTTCGTGACTTGCTGCTGAATGTGAACCTGCTGAGCAATCTAGTTGAAGATGTTGGCAACCAAGAGGTGTTTGGCTATTGGCAAGCTGCCCGAACAGAATCGAATGGCGAACTCGATGAGCTTATTGCTATAGATGTGGACGAGGAGATCGAGAAAAGACGTGAAGATACAAAGGGTCTAACCGGGTTTGTGGATCGACTAGCGGGGCTATTGGATGTTGCCGGACTATATCGAGAGCTGCTGCTGCGGCTGCGGACGTTGTCGCTGGAGCTGGAGGAATCGACAGATGATCGAAATGAGGAATCGATGTTGACCAGCCTAGCCTGGTTGGCGAGCGCCCAGCAAGATCAGGGCAATTACGAACAGGCTGAAGTGCTATTTAACCGCTCCCTTGCGGTTGCAAAGAGGTTGCTGGGCGACGAGCATCCCTCCACCCTCGGTATCCTCAATAACCTGGGGTCTCTATATCGGGAAAAAGGCGATTATAAGCAGGCCGAAGCCCTCTTCCAGTGCTGCCTGGTGGCGAAAGAGCGGCTGCTGGGTCGCGAACACCCAGACACCCTAACCACCGTCAGCAACCTGGCGTTCTTGTACCAGTCGATGGGCGACTACGACAAGGCCGAAGTGCTCTACCAGAGCGTCATGGAGGCCCGTGAACGGTTGCTTGGCCGTGAGCATCTCTCCTCTCTCAGAATCATCCACCATCTGGCAGAGCTGTACCGCAAAAAGGGCGACTATGAGCAGGCCACATTGTTATATCAGCGCTGCATGGAGGCCCGTGAGCGTCTTCTGGGCCGCGAGCACCCCTCTACCCTCACCACCGTCGGCAATCTGGCGCAGCTGTATCAGGACCAGGGCGACTACGAGAAAGCCGAAGCCTTCTTCCAGCGCTGCATTGAAGCCCGTGAGCGATTGCTTGGCCGTGATCACCCCTCCACACTCAGCATCATCAACAATCTGGCGGTGTTGTACTGGAACAAGGCCGACTACGAGCAGGCCGAAGATCTCAATATCCGCTGCCTGGAGGCGAAAGAGCGAATTCTGGGTCACGAGCACCCCGACACCCTAAGCACCGTCAACAATCTGGCATTGTTGTACCAGGATAAAGGCGATTACGACAAGGCTGAGGCTTGTTTCAATCGCGATTTGGAGGCCAGTGAGCGCTTGCTGGGACATGAGCACCCCTCCACCCTCACCACAATCACCAACATAGCGGGGTTGTACCGGATTAAAGGCGACTGCGAGAAAGCCGAAGCCTTCTACCAGCGCTGCCTGGAGGCGCAGGAGCGTCTGCTGGGCCGCGAGCACCCCTCCACCCTCTGCACCGATAACAATCTGGCGGTGCTGTATCAGAATCAGGGCGACTACGAGAAAGCCGAAACCTTCTTCCAGCGATGCCTTGAAGCCCGTGAGCGTCTTCTGGGTCGAGAGCACCCGCACACTCTTATCAC
>Ga0194063_10000524_pt1 | contig 27481 bp, 21 predicted proteins | sample SepL3720m_MetaG_FD_155459 | JGI IMG/M metagenome (GOLD analysis project Ga0194063, IMG submission 155459) | Anoxic zone freshwater microbial communities from boreal shield lake in IISD Experimental Lakes Area, Ontario, Canada - Sep2016-L373-20m | ecosystem: Environmental > Aquatic > Freshwater...
AGAAATGCCTGTATTTAATCCTCCTGCTTACAATGTGCAGTACTGCCAAATCACAGTTTTTGATGGATATGGTAGATACTACTACTGATATAGGTAAGGGGATGCTGGCGATTTATAAAAAATTTGACAATATTAAAATTGGAGGGTACATCCAGCCCCAGTTTCAAACTATTCAAACAAAAGGGGGAAAAAGTTTTAACGGGGGTGATTTTTCTGCGAATCAAAATAATCGATTTATGCTTCGCAGAGGCAGGATTCGATTTGATTATATACATTTTGCGGAAATAAAGGGCCCCTCTGTTCAATTTGTATTTCAATTCGATGGTACAGAGCGGGGTGTTTTTATTAGGGACTTTTGGGGGAGGATATTAGAAAATAAATACAAAGTATTTGCCTTAACTGCAGGAATGTTTGCCCGCCCTTTCAGCTATGAATTAAATTTATCGAGTAGCGATAGAGAGAGCCCAGAAAGGGGACGAATGAGTCAAATATTAATGAAAACAGAAAGGGATATGGGTGCCATGATTAGTTTTGAGCCCCGATCAAAATCACATCCGCTTCGTTATCTTAAAATTGATGCCGGACTTTTCAATGGACAAGGACTTGCTGCCACTACCGATTTTGATAGTCATAAAGATTTCATCAGTCGCATTGCTTTAAAGCCATTTCCAATTGCAAAAAAAATTCAATTGAGTTTGGGGGCTTCTTATCTAAATGGGGGTATGCTACAAAATACCAAGTATCTATATACAAACGCCACCAATGCTGCAGGTAAAACATTTGTAGTAGATTCTACTTCTGCTAACTTAGGTAAAATAGCTCCCAGAAAATATTACGGCATCGATGCTCAATTGAAATTTAAAACAAAAGCAGGGTTTACTGAACTAAGAGCAGAACTGATGACAGGTAAGCAAACGGCAACAGCAGGTTCTTCTGAAACACCGGCAGCTTTATTGACAGGCATAGAAGGATACTATGTTAGAAAATTCAATGGCGCCTATTTTTACTTGTTGCACAATATCTTTTCCCGTCATCATCAATTGGGAATAAAATATGACTGGTACGATCCAAATACTGCTGTAAAAGGAATGGAAATTGGGAAATCAGGCACTTCCATAAATAACACCAATATCAAATACAGTACCCTGGGTTTTGGCTATATTAATTATATCAACGATAATTTAAAATTCATTTTGTGGTATGAAAAAATAAGAAATGAAAAGACACAAATTGCTGGCTTTACAGGTGATGTAAAGGATGATGTTTTCACTTGCCGACTTCAATTTCGCTTTTAGTCATAAGTATTCAATAAAATTTGAAACCCTGCTTCTTAAAATCATTTTTTCTTAAAATCATTTCTGTTTCTGGTGTATATAGTTTGGCTAACTTAGCCCACTGAATGAGTTGTCTATCCACTTATATTAATTAAAATACTATGCTACATTTTAGATTTGCAGGACTCTTTGTGTTTTTATTAATGGCAGAAATAGTACTGTCACAAAAAATAAGTACCGAAACAAAAACACTTCCAAATGGCTGGGGCCTTTCTCCCGCCGGTCGTAGTTTACCGTTGGGCGATTTGCCATTGAATATGGCAATCAGCAATTCGGGTAAATTATTGGCTGTAACAAATAATGGGCAAAGTGTTCAAAGTATCCAGCTAATTGATCCCATACAAGAGAAAGTGTTGGACAATATTGTAGTAGCAAAATCTTGGTATGGACTGAAATTTTCTGCGGATGAAAAATATTTGTATGCTAGTGGTGGCAATGATAATTGGATAATGAAATATGCTATCAAGGACAAAAAATTAATTTTGACTGATTCTATTATATTGGGAAAAAAATGGCCAGAAAAAATTTCAGTAGCGGGTATCGATATTAATGACCTTACGAATACCTTATTTGTTGTTACCAAAGAAAACAATTCCTTATACCTGGTTGATTTGAAAAGTAAATCGATCCTCTATCAACATTCTTTGAACGAGGCAGCCTATGCTTGTAAATTATCGGCCAATAAAAAAGAACTATTTATTTCATTGTGGGGCGATAAAAAAGTATTGGTCTTTGATATTGCAACAAAAAAAATTGCGCACAGCTTCGATGTGGGTGAAAATCCCAATGAATTGTTGCTATCTGCCAATGGACGCATCCTGTATGTTGCATGTGCTGGCGACAATGCGGTGTATGTGATGGACACAAAAGCTAGAAAGGTTGTCGAAGTATTGAATACGGCACTATATCCCAATGCACCAACAGGGTCTGCGGCCAATGGCTTAGCACTGAATAAACAAGAAACTACATTATATGTAGCCAATGCAGATAATAATTGTTTGGCAGTATTTGATGTATCTAAAATAGGATTCAGCCACTCAAAAGGGTTTATACCTACTGGTTGGTATCCGACCAATGTAAAAGTTATCGGCAAAAAAATATTTGTTAGCAATGGGAAAGGTTTCTCTTCTTTCCCAAATGTAAAAGGACCTGATCCTAGTAGTGCCAATCAGCAGGTAACATATCAACAAGGGGATTATAAAAAACAGCAAAGTAAAATTCAGTATATCGGTGGATTGATGAAGGGAAACATGAGTATCATTGATATGCCTACTTCCAAAATACAGGCTTTGTATTCAAAAAAAGTATACTCAAATACCCCTTATACAAAGGAAAGAGAGTTGGTATCTAAGGGCGAAAAAGGCAATCCGATTCCTATGAAACTGGGAGATAGTTCACCAATTAAATACGTTTTTTATGTAGTAAAAGAAAATCGCACTTATGATCAGGTATTAGGTGATATGAAAGAGGGCAATGGTGATACCAGTTTGGTTTTGTTTGGCGAGGCCATTACTCCCAATCAACACAAATTGGCTAGAGAATTTGTTTTGCTAGATAATTTTTATGTAGATGGCGAAGTAAGTGCCGATGGACATAATTGGAGCTTGGCCGCCAATGCAAACGATTATTTGGAGAAGACATGGCCGAGTAGTTATGGTGGAAGAGGCGGAAATTATGATGCCGAAGGTAATCGCGAAGTATCAAATCCCGATCGAGGGTTCATTTGGGACTATTGTAAAAGAGCAGGCGTTAGTTATAGAACCTACGGAGAATTTGCTGATGATTACAAACCCAATATTCCTATTTTGAAAAATCATTTTTGTCCTTATTACACCAGCTGGGATGAAAAGGTAAGAGATACTAGTCGTTTTTATCAATGGAAAAGAGAATTCGATTCATTGCTTTCACAAAATGCAGTACCACAATTTAATTCCTTGCGTTTAATTAATGACCATACAGAGGGGGCCAAGATTGGTCGTCCTACTCCCTTTGCACATGTTGCCGACAATGATTGGGCAGTGGGATTATTTGTTGAATATTTAAGCAAAAGTCCAATCTGGAAAGAAACAGCCATATTCATTGTTGAGGACGATGCCCAAAATGGTCCCGACCATGTAGACGCTCACCGTACTACAGCTTATGTGGCAGGAGGGTTTGTAAAAAGAAAATTTGTAGATCATACAATGTATTCAACTTCCTCGATGTTACGCACCATTGAATTAATTCTAGGGCTTGCACCCATGAGTCAATATGATGCAGCCGCAGAACCGATGTGGAGATGTTTTCAAAAAAGTGCTGATAAACAACCTTTTCATTCAGTGCCTGCGAATGTTAACCTTGCTGAAAAAAATACAAAGAATACAGTTAGTGCCGTAATTAGCAGTCAGTTTGATTTGAGCAAGGAAGATCAAATTCCTGATATGGAATTTAGTCAGGTCATTTGGAAGACCGTTAAGGGCGAAAATAGCATCATGCCTGCTCCAAGAAGAAGCGCATTCCTAAAGCAATTATGATGGCTGGGTTCATGTAAATATTTCAATTAACATTCCCGTAACATACAGGTAACATTAGCGTAACCTTTCATTCATCTTCTCGTAACATACAAGGCTTCTCTTTGCACAAATATTATTGCATGAGATTCCTATTAATAGTTACCAGTTTATTCCTTTCCATTTCAGCAATGGCTCAGAAAGGAAGGATGGAAGGTAAAATCACTGATTCCAAAACCGGAAGCCCATTGGCAGGCATATCGGTTATCATAAAAGAAACAAACAATGGGGTTGCTACTGATGTGAGCGGAAGATTTAGTTTCAATATTGAAATTGGTAAGAAATACACATTGAAGATTAGTGCGACCAATTATATAGGAAAAGAAGTAAACGAAATTGAAACAGGAACAGATGGTATTGCACACGTAGACTTGGTATTAGATTTAAAATCGAAAACAGGGGAGGAAGTTGTAGTTCGTTCTAGTTCTGTTAGAAAAGAAACAGTGAATGCCTTATTAGGATTTCAAAAAAACACCAATACTGTAGCATCTGTAATTTCATCAGAAGCTATTCGCAGAAGCCCAGATAAAAATACCGGCGAAATTTTAAAGCGTACTCCAGGCGCCAGCGTTCAAGAAGGTAAATTCATTGTTATTAGAGGGTTGGCCGATCGTTATAACCAGGCTATGTTAAATGGCATCTTATTAACTAGTACAGAGCCTGACCGCAAAACTTTTTCGTTTGATATGATTCCTGCCGCCATGGTAGACAATATCATTATCAATAAAGCCTTTGTTCCTGAATATCCTGGCGAGTGGGCGGGCGGATTAATTCAAGTAAATACAAAAGACATTCCTGCTAAAGGTTTTTTTAATATTCAATTAGGAACGGGGTTTAATACCCAAACTATTGGTAATAAATTTTATAAGGACCAGGGTGGTAAATTGGATTGGTTGGGCATAGATGATGGGGCCAGAAATTTGCCAGCTGATTATACTAGAAAAGCCGAGTTTGATATTTTATCCCCAGCTGCTAAAACTGCTATTGGAAAAAAAATGAGAAATGCTTGGAGTCCTATTGAAACAGATGCTCCATTAAATGCCTCCTTTCAGGCAAACGGTGGTTTTTCCACCAAGCTTTTTGGAAAGAAATTCGGTGGTATTTTTGGAATAACCTATAGCAAAGCAAGTAAAAACTTGGAATTGTTGAACAGGTCTAATGCAATTGATGAAATCACCAATGTAGTAAGTGTTGTTTCCGATTTTAATGACAGACGATATCAAAAGGATGTTACAGTAGGTGCATTGGGTAGTTTTAGTTTACAATTTAATCCGCGCAATAAAATAGCTGTAAAGACAATCGTGAATGTTAACTCAGCTAATTCTGTTTCTCAACGTAATGGGGTTGATTTCTCTAGAACTGATCAGCTAAAGGGCAATGAATTTACTTTTAAAGAAAATACTTTCTTTACCGTACAGGCTTCAGGCGAACATAGCCTTCTTAAGCCATTGAAATTAAAATGGTATGGTGCCTTTAATATATTGGATGGTTATATTCCTGACCAAAGAAGAATTCTCTACTCAAGAAATAATGGCACACAAGATCCTTATCGATTGATTATTTCCAATACACTTTCTCAACAAAGCGGTAGCAGGATTTATCAAACATTGAATGATTATATCTACACAGGTGGCGGCGATTTATCTTATAATTTCAAATGGCTTAATCTTTCTCAAACTATCAAGGGCGGTTATATGTTGCAAATAAAAGACCGTTTGTTTGACGCCCAGCTTTTTGCCAACTACTTGCCACTAGATAATCCTACACTTCGTTTGGCACAGCCTACCGTAGTATTTGCCAGTGCAAATTTTGGCAATGGCACAGGAGGCAATATAGCTTTTGATGCCATTAAAGGAAATACTTTCCGTTACATGGCCAATACTATTTTAAATGCAGGCTTTTTACAATTGGATAACCAGTTTACAGAAAAATTAAGAATTGTATGGGGACTGAGAGTTGAAAACTATGATCAATTAGTAGGCAGTGTTAAAAAATGGGACCCTCGTCATACTTATTCAAAGCTGACTGATTTTTTACCCGGTATCAATGTGACTTACAAATTGAATAATAATAGCAATTTGCGTTTGTCAGGATCTCAAACTGTTATCCGTCCTGAATTGCGTGAATTAGCTTCTTTGAATTTATATGATTTTGAATTGAACGCTTCTGTGCAAGGTAATCCAACTTTGAAAAGAACCAAAGTATCAAACTTGGATCTTCGTTATGAAATTTATCCAAGAGCCGGTGAAGTACTAACAGCAGGTATATTCTATAAAGACTTTTCTAATCCAATTGAACAGTTGTTTAATGGACAGGGTGGCGGCTCCAGTACTTTCACTTATGCGAATGCAAAAAAAGCAAACTCTTATGGTGCTGAATTGGAATTTCGCAAAAAACTTGATTTCAATAGTCGGTTAAAGAATTTCACTTTCCAAGCAAATGCTGCCTTGATTAAAAGTCGTGTAAAGGATGAAACATTCAAATTAGACAGAACCTTGCAAGGCCAATCTCCCTATATTTTAAATTTTGGTTTATTGTACGACCATGAAAAATCAGGTTTTAATGCCACTTTATTATTCAACCAAATTGGACAACGTATCTATTTAGTAGGAGATATTCAAGGTGGTGCGCCTGATATTTATGAAGCACCTCGCCCAGTATTGGACCTTCAATTAGCAAAAAAATTATTGGATAAAAGGGCAGAAATTAAATTAAATATATCGGACATCTTTAATCATATCCAATATTTTTATCAGAATCCGGGCGGCAAACTGACATTCCAAAAAGGAACGGATGCCTATCGATTCACAAGAAAATATGGCACCAATTTTAATCTTTCTTTCAACTATTCATTTTAATAATATAAAAATCAAAACTAGGATATGAAAAAGTACATTTTATTCGCTGCTGTTGCTATCATGGCAATCTCTATTTCCAGCTGTCGGAAAATTGAAACAGATGGTGAGATTCAGGTAGTAGTAGTAAATGGTGGAGGAACACCCACTACTGGTGGCCAAACCATTACATTACAAGGACGTATCAATGCTGATACATTATTGCGTAAGACCAACACCTATATCCTTAAAGGATTGGTTTATATGGTAGGTAATCATACCATTACCATTGAAGCAGGAACAGTTATCAAGGGTTCATTCAGTGGATCTGATGTGGCTGCTTTAATCATTACGCGTGGTTCAAAAATCATTGCTCAAGGTACCCCCACTGAACCCATTATTTTCACTTCTGCTTCACCTAATCCACAGTCAGGTGATTGGGCTGGTATAGTGCTTTGCGGTAAGGCTGGCTATAATTTAAGTTATAATGGTATCAATGGATTGTTTCAAGTAGAAGGTGGTATCGACAATTCATTTGGAGATGGTATAGCTGGTTCTGGCGATGCTGTAGCAGCTACTCCTGTTGACAATGATAATTCTGGAATTCTGCAATACGTTCGTATTGAATATGCTGGCTATGCTTTTCAACCAGATAAAGAAATTAATAGCTTGACCATGGCATGTGTAGGAAACGGAACTACCATTGATCATATTCAAACAATTTATGCAAAAGATGACGCCTACGAGTGGTTTGGCGGCAGTGTAAATTGTAAATACCTGATTGCTTATAAAACACAGGATGATGATTTTGATACAGATAATGGCTTTAGTGGTAAAGTACAGTTTGGTTTAATTATTCGTGATTCTGTTATTGCAGATATCTCTACTTCTGAAGCTTTCGAAAGTGATAATAATGCAACTGGCACAACAGCTAGTCCTAAAACGAAGGCGATTTTTACAAATATTACTGCCATTGGCCCAAGAGCTAGTTTAAATAATTTTGGTAATACTTTATTTCGTGCGGGTGCTCAGATCAGAAGAAATTCCGCCATCTGTATTTTCAATTCAATCATCATGGGATGGCCTCAGGGAATTTTAATTGATGCTACCACTGGTACTTCTACTGCTTTAAATATTGAGGATAGTAGCTTGAGACTAAGAAATGTAACCTTGGCTGGTAATACTATCAATATGAAGTTTTCTGGTACTGCAGGAGCCACTATTAATTCTGATGCAGCATTGACTAGTTGGTTTACCAGCAGTTATTATAATAATGATATTCTTACCAATACATCGGATGCAAAATTGATTCAACCGTTTAATTATTCAGCTCCTGATCCTACCCCTTTTGGTGGTTCAAACGGAAATCAAAAAATTATCAACGGTGGTGATTTTTCTGATCCAAAATTCGCTGGGGATACTTTTTTAGATAAAACAGTAACATTCCGCGGCGGTATAGCTCCAGCAGGTCCTTTGGCCAGCTGGTGGAAAGGATGGACTAAATTCTAATAACCATAAACCTTATCTTAAAGGCATTCAGTATTTACTGAATGCCTTTTAATTTAATTGACATTGTATGAAAATAATTGCCTATTCACTTGTATTAATAATGTTGGTGGAAGCTTGCCAACATAAGCAAAGACCACTAGGAAAATTGGATAAACAATGGATTGATTCAATCATACATGCCAGTGATAGCAATTTTTCAAAACCATATTACAGAACAGACTTTGTAACGGCTATCTATTATTTAAATAAAAAAGATTCCACCATTTGTCAAATAATGAAGGACTCTTCTAACAATATTCGTCAGATTACTGTCATGAATAAGAACCAAAGAACTTTCTTTGGACAATATTATAAAAACGGGAATATGCTGGCTGATATTCCACTTGATGCATATGGACAGTTTCATGGGAAAGCGCTTTATTATTATGAATCGGGTATAGTTCAAGCCCAGGGTCAATTTCTGCATGGGGTTAAAATAGGGGAATGGCAATATTTTACCCCTGCCGGAAAACCTGAAAAGAAAGAGTCATACGATAAGCCAGCATAATTACCACAATACGAAATGGTATATTTTAAAGATAATGTTTACATAATCTTCAGATAATCATAGGTTAACAATGTCTTCTGAAATTGCACAGTAATATTTGAACTATAACAAAAATTTCCTTAAGCAAAAGCAAGTTTTTCTCATGCTTGTATCCACCTGGTAGTCTTACCGGGTGCTTTTTTAATGTTACCAAATTGTTACTATGCACATTTAAATCACATTCTTTTTCACAGCTAGTTAATAGGGGCTACAAGTATTATTTTCACTAGCTATTATTAAAGGAACTACTTGTATTTTATAATGCTATTTTGTTTTAAATAAGTCAATTTAACTATATAAAAACATTCATATGAAATGGGTAAGCGTTAATAGCAATTCAACTAATGAAAATTTTGAATTGTGGAAGCAAGATCAAAAGCTAGCTACTGTTTCCTTTAGTACCAAAACACATATTGTAAGGTTGGTGAGTAACTTGGGAAAGCGCTTATTTTTCTTTGAAAAACGCGGACTATTGAATCCACGTACTGTTATTGCTAACGAATATGGAATTCAGATTGGCAAATTTGAATTAGATATATATACTCCTCAAAAAGGATTTGTTGAATTAGATGGTAGAAAATATTGTTTTCAGAAAAACCCAAATAATGCAGCGGAGCTGAGCGTTTATGATGAAGAAATGCAAAATAATTTAATTGATTGTAGTTTTAATATGGTTGCCAGTGGGGTTTCAAAAACCAAGACTTTATTAGACGCTAAATTTCCTTCTCTACTGCTTTTAGTTTGTTGGTATGCCTTAGTTCCTCATCACTCTCCTTATTCAGAGGTGGCTGCTTAATTCTATCTACTGATATTTAACCTGACAATATTTGTGTTGCGGGAGTATCTTTGCATAAAACAATGAAGTACATCCTCTTTTTACTATTAATAATGTTGATTTTTTCCTGCAAGCAAAAAACCGGCATACAACAAATCCTTATCACAGCTGATAGTGTGGCCATTAATTATTTCAAGGGTGATGGTAGTGCAGATACGGTTGTGAAAATGGTAATGCTAAAGGATAAAGCACAGGTGGTGCAATTGTCAAAACTTATTGATGCAGCTATTTGTAATTCCGAAAGATGTGGATTTGACGGAACTATTCATTTTTTTATAAAGGACATGGTACTTAAAGATGTTGGCTTTCGAATGAATGAAAAAGATTGCAGGCATTTTTCCTTTCAGTATGAGGGTAAAAATTATAATACATTACTTTCTGAAAAAGCAGTCGAGTTTTTGCAGGCAGCAAAAAAATAACCACCCTTCTCAATAACTTTAAAATAACAATTTCTATACTTTAGGATAATATAGGGCCTGTTTCTTTGTGAAACACTTCACTTTGAGAAATTCTATTTTATTTATTTTGTTCTTTTTCCCCTTTTCACTTTTTGCTCAGTCTACTACAGCGCCCAATATTATTATTGTTACCACGGATGGGTTTCGGTGGAAAGAAGTATTCGAAGGGGCAGACCCTTCCATACTAAACAATAGTAAATATGTAAAGGACACCGCACTATTACGTCAACTATTTTGGAATGATAATGAAACAGAAAGAAGAAAATTACTAATGCCATTTGTTTGGAATGTGATTGAAAAGCAAGGGGCGATTTATGGCAATAGGAATTTTGGCAACGAAGTATCCATCTCCAACCCATATAAGTTTTCATACGCAGGCTATAATGAATTATTTACAGGATATGCCGACAGAGCAGTCATTGCCAATAAAGAGCGGTATAATCAAAATCAAACTATTCTTGATTTTATCAATGAGCAACCAGCTTATAAGGGCAATGTAGCTGCTTTTACCAGCTGGAAATTGTTTAAATATATTTTTAATAAGCCAAGCTCTCAGCTTTTTTTAAACAGTGGTTATCATCCCATTCAGCATGATTCATTGACAATAACAGAAAATTTAATCAATGGAATTCAAAGGGATTTGTTTGATTCTGTTATTTCAACCAGGAACGACATGTTAACTTTTTTGGCAGCCAAAGAATATATGAAATCGCATCATCCTAAGGTTTTATACATTGGTTTTGGTGAAACAGACGAATATGCACATCATGGTAATTATGATGGTTATTTACAAAGTGCCGTTGCAGTTGATAACTATTTGTCGCAACTCTGGTACTTGGTAAATAGTGATCCATTTTACAAGAACAATACAAATTTGATTGTAACAACAGATCATGGCAGGGGTGATGGAAAGAATTCCTGGACTAGGCATGATATGTTTACAAAGGGGAGTAGCAATACCTGGTTGTTGACGCTGGGTCCCCAATTTACAAAGCAGGGTGAATTGAAATCAAAAGAAGCAATCAATACTGAACAAATTCCACAAACCATTGCACGATTATTGGGGTTGAATTTTATAAGCAATCATCCTGTGAGTGAGCCGGTTTACAGCCTTTATCAACCAACCATTGATAACATTCCCGTAACACTACGTTAATATTAAAGTAAAGCACAGATTTTATCTTTCCACTTCTAAATTGCTAATTTAAATATGGGCACTACTTTAAAAAATTGCAAATGGTACTTTATATTACTGAATAGTGTACTGTTAGTGGGAATAATTTTATTGCTGAACTATGGCAAGTCGGTAAGTTTTATTACACTGAATGCCTATCATCCCTTTTTACTTAACGTATTTTTTATAAACTTCACTTTTATAGGGGATGGTATTTTTGCCCTTTGTCTGATATCACTTTATTTATTCTACTTTAAAAAGAAAAAAGAAGGAGTTGCTTATTTATACGCCTTTTTATTTTCTGGAATAGTAGTTCAAATTATTAAAAATTTAGTGGATGCACCTAGGCCCAGACTTTTTTTTGAAGCTGGGCAATACCTGCATTTTATAGACGGCGTTAGTCTTGCTAATCATTCAAGTTTTCCTTCGGGACATACTGCTACTGCATTTGCCATCGCAACCGTTTTTATATTATTTCATCAGGGCATTTATTCACAGTTATTTGTTTTACTAACTGCCATATTGGTGGGGTATTCTCGGATATATTTGGCACAGCATTTTCTTTTGGATGTAATGATTGGCGCAGTGATTGGGTCTGTTACTGGCTTAATAGCATTTATATTAGTAAAGCATAGTAAAAGAATTGGGAAGTCTATAAAAACAATGCATCAATTCTCGCCTCAACAAATGTCGGCTCCATCTAGTATTCAGCCTGTATGAATTACCTGGTAGATATCCATATCTTGAAGTTCGGATTGGTAGGTATCATGGGGATGGGTATTGATTTTGCAACAACATGGATTTGTAAAGAAAAATGGGCCTTCAATAAATTTCTTTCTAATTCAATCGGATTTACTCTTGCAGTAATAAATAATTATTTACTTAATGCATATTGGACTTTTGGTAATGCAAGCCATTCCTCTCATATGCAATTGCTGTTTTTTTTGATAATATCAATCGTGGGTTTATGTATCAATAATGCATTGCTATATATTTTTCTTCGCTACATAAACAACCGCTTCTATTTATTAAAAATTATTATTGTTGGGTTGGTATTTTTCTGGAATTATTCAATTAACTATTTTGTCACATTTAGATAAGGCAAATTGTCCTACAGGAAGCGAACTATTCTTTTAATTTTATTATTTTCTATCCTGCGTTTAATAACAGCAGGCGCTATTGAATTGGGTAACGACGAAGTGTATTATAGAATGTATGCTCAGTATCTACAGTATAATTATTTTGATCACCCCCCAGTGATTGGTTGGTTAATCAGACTCACGACACTGAATTTGTGGTTTGATAATGAGATTAATATAAGGTTGGGGGCCATCATTTCCTCCGCTGCGGTTACCTGGATTTTTTATCTAATGGGTAAAAAATTAGGCAACGCATATACTGGTTATGTAGCTGCTTTGATATATTCAGTTACTTTTTATGGTTCCATTATATCAGGCTTGTTTATTTTGCCCGATGCTCCCCAAATGGTTTTTTGGTCGTTGGGCCTATATCTGCTAACTGATATAGCTTGTTATACACATATTAATAGGAGCAAAAAAAGAAAAGTTTTGCTCTTTGGTCTTATCATTGGGCTGGCGATGATGTGCAAAGTAAGTAGTGCTTTTTTGTGGGTAGGCTTTCTGACATATATTGTTTTATATAACAGGGCATGGTTGAAGGAGCCAGTGCTATATGTGTCAGGCTTATTAACCCTGATTTTATTTTACCCGGTGATACATTGGAATATAGAAAACCACTTTGTTACTTATCTATATCATAGTCATAGAGTAGATATAACAAATGGTAGTTTTAGTTTAATGGCTATTATAAGTTTTTGGGCTGGTCAGTTTTTTTATTACAACCCAATACTTTTTGTTTATATGGCGATCGCATTAAAAAAAGCCTTTTCAAACGATTTGCCAATATTAAATTCACAAAAGCGCCTCTTGCTGCTTTGCAGTTTACCCTTAATTGCTACTGCTTTTTTAATTTCGCCTTTCCAACAAGTATTGCCACATTGGACAGGCCCTGCCTATAGTGCTATTATTTTATTAACAGCTAGCTATTTTACTTCAAAACTTGTTCCTAAGTATAGACCAGTTAAGCGATTGGCTGCGCCACTTAAATTAGCCATTGCTTTCTTTATGTTCATCTGTTTAAGTGCAGTGATATGTATCAATTACTTTCCTGGTACAATAGGCGGAAAAAGGAATCCTAATTACGGCGACGGTGATTTTACCTTAGATATGTATGGCTGGCGAGATCTAAAATATTCTTTTCACGAAATTGTTAAATCAGACATTGAAAATAATTCGATGCATCAGCCTACAAGCATTATTACTACCAATTGGTTCACAGCTGCACATCTTGATTATTATGTAACTAAGCCATTAGGATTAAATCTTGTTGCGGTAGGAGATACTTCAGCAATTCATCAATATGCTTGGATAAATAATATGCGTCACCCATTAAATTATGGCGATGATGCCTATTGTATTTTGCCATCCAATAATTATGTCAATATTCAGGTGGCATTCGCTCATTATTTTTGGCAAATCGACTCGCCCACTATTATCGAGCAAATGCGAGGTAATGGCATTTGTAGGAAGTTTTATGTTTGGAGATTGCGTCATTTTTTAGGAATAAAAACCCCGGCGCTCAAGTAGCCGGGGTCCGCTTTTTAACTCAAAACTAACTTGCTCTAAAAAAACTATGCTGTTATGGTGTAAAAGTAAGTGGTCTATTTAACTGATACGTAAATGCTGTGTTAAGCTACTATTATATCACTCAAAATGCTCATTATTTTGAAGCTCACTAGAAGCGGTAAGGGTATTTTGTAAAAAATGACTATACCACTTGCCTGAGTTTTTTACAATCCTTTCTTGTGTGTTAAAGTCAACATATACAATTCCGAATCTTGGATGAAAACCTTCTGCCCATTCAAAATTGTCAAGTAAAGTCCAGACAAAATATCCATTTACCTTTACTCCTTCATTTTTGGCTAATAAAACTTGACCAATATAATCTTGTAAAAATCTCACTCTTTTATCATCGTTAATAGTGGTTCCAGTTATTTGATCAGTGAATGCTGCTCCATTTTCTGTTACAATGATTTCTTTAATATTTTCATATCGATCATATTGTTTTAAAGCTTCATAAATACTAGGAGGATATACTTCCCAATCCATTAAAGTGTAATTGGTCACTCTTTTACTAGCTTTGATGATTTTTGCTTTAATAAAAGGCATGAATGGATTGTGTTGTACAATTTCTCTGGTATAATTTTGTAATCCAATAAAATCCATATCAAAGGCCAGTTTCTTTTCGTCCTGTGGATACATAAATCTTTCGATTCGTTGGAGTAAGCGAAAGTCATTTGTTGGATAGCCCATGCCTAACAGGGGTTCTATGAAAAATCTATTTATTAAGGCATCTACTTTTTTTACCGCCCTATTATCTTTTTCATCGGTTTTTCTGGCAGGTTCAATATGCGAATAAGAAAAGGTAGTTCCAATTGATGAATCAGTTCTTAGGGATCTCAGAATTCTGCCTCCTTCCGCTTGGCAAAGCGTAGCATGGTGGGCAGCAGCTAAAAAATTACTTAATCCCTTTTTTCCCGGGGCATGTACACCTAAAAAATACCCTGCTCCTGTGAATACCATTGGCTCATTTAAAACCATCCAATTTTTTACTCTGTCGCCAAAGTATTTGCTGCAGGTTGCCACATATTCACCAAACCAGTCCACTATTTCTCTGTTGGTCCAGCCTCCCTTTTTATGTAAGTAATCTGGTAAGTCCCAATGATAAATAGTAACCCAAGGATCGATGCCTACTTCCAGGCAAAAATCAATTAGCCTATTGTAGAAATCAATTCCCTTATAATTGATGGATCCTATTCCCATAGGAAAAATGCGACTCCAGGCCAGCGAAAATCGAAAATTGGGGATATTCAATTTATAGAGAAGTGCAATATCCTCCGCATAGTGATGGTAAAAATCACAGGCAATATTGCCATGATCTTGATTGAGTATTTTTTTTCTTTTTTGAACGAATGTATCCCATATGGAGGACCCTTTTCCATCTTTGGCATGCGCTCCTTCAATTTGATAGGCAGCTGTAGAGACCCCCCATTTGAAATCATCTCCAAAATCCTTTCTTGTAAAGAGCATAGAATTAATCTGCAAGTTGATTTATGATGGTACCAAGACTTAGTTTTTTCAATTTTTTTACTGAGTGTATACCATCGCCAAGTTTAGCTTTCAATATTTTATCAGTGCCTTGCTGCATTTTAATAATTTTATTAATTATTTCTTCTGTGTTATTAGGATAGTCAACTGGTATAGATTGATTTTCTTGTGTCCAGTTGCGCAATGTTTCTAAATGTTTTTTCTTCAACGATTTTATAATTGGCACACCCAGGGCCTTTAGTGCAGCAGCATTACATTGTTGTTCGTACTGCCCCTTCATTGGAATGGCCAATAGTTTCTTTTTTAAATACAAAGCTTCAGCAGGGGTCTCAAAACCCGCACCACAAAGAATGCCAGTGCAATTGAGTAGGCTTTCTACGAATTTTTCGTTGTCGATAGGGCGAATGAAAATATTTTTATGCCGATATTCTTTTTTGCTGTGCTTGGTAAATACTTCCCATTGAATTTCTTTTAACTCGCCCAACACTTTGATGATTCTGTCGTCACTATAGGCTGGTAAATAAACAGTATAATATTCCTTTGTTTGGGGGCTAGCCATCCTAATCTGACTTCTAATTACAGGGGTGAATATATTTCGATCATACGATTCGAAATGAAAGCCTAGTGCATAATCAACAGGCGCATAATTATCTAAGATGGCTTTGCCAAGTGGATCAAGACTTTTTGGTTTGGGCGATTTTTTATTAATAACGGCTGCTTGATGACTTAAACCAAAACATGGTTTATTTTTCATCTTACAGGCCCAAGCACTTACTGGTTCAAAATCATTAATTACCAAATCGTAATTTTCAACTGGTAAGCTTTTGATTTCTTTATAAAGTAGTTTTAAATTACTTTTTCTATAGGTGGAAATCAAATCAATGCCACCCTTCTTCCCAAAAATAAAACTTAGTCCTTTAAATCGATATTTTATAGGGAAAGGTAAGTTTACATCCGCTTGGATACCACTGACTAAAATATCTACTTCCGCCTTTTGCTGCAAAATCGGAATGATATCTCTTGCTCTGCTCAAATGACCATTTCCTGTACCCTGTATAGCATACAATATCTTCATGATATTTTTAATAAATTAAATTCTTCTACTAGGTTATCAAAAAGTTGGTTGTTATTCAGCTCTGTTTCCTCTTCTTTGTTATGTAGCATCATGTCAAGCATTTCCTTTTCGTCAAAATGATACAAATTCCATTTCCCCTCTACATATTCCAAAGCGGTAAGGTTTTCAATCCAATCTCCACTATTGAGGTATTGAATACTCCCATGTTCGTTTGTAATTTCCTTCATCTCAGGTTGATGAATATGGCCACATATTACGTAATTGTATTTTTTATCAATTCCAATATCTGCAGCAGTTTGTTCAAAATTATTGATGAATTTCACAGCGCTTTTCACACTGTTTTTTATTTTTTTTGAAAGTGATAATTTCCCTTTCCTAAAAATCTTTTCTGAAAGAAAATTGGCAAAACTATTTATTAAAATCAAAGTATCATAGCCAATGGCACCTAATTTGGCAAGCCATTTACTATGCTGCATGGTTACATCAAAAACGTCACCATGAAAAAACCAAGCTGTTTCATCATTCTCCAGTTTTAAAATTACTTTATTCACAATTTGAAATGAGCCCATTTTAAAGCCAACGAATTTCCGAAGCATCTCATCATGATTGCCAGTGATATAATAAATCTTCACGCCCTTGCTCATCCACTGCATAAGCTGTTTGATGATTTTCATGTGGGATTTAGGCCAATAGCGTTTACTGAATTGCCAAATGTCTACTATGTCGCCGTTTAGTATAACTGTTTTTGGCTTCACCGATTTTAAATAAAACAATAATTCCTTGGCATGACATCCGTAGGTCCCTAAATGAACATCGGATAGTACCAATATGTCCAATTTTCTTTTCTTTGTTTTATCCATTAATGGACTTTATGATATTTAAGTGGGGGATAGAATGCAGAAAGCATTGGAATAAACAACCTAACAGTTAATTGTAGAAAAAAGTAATGAATATTTTTCATAAAAATTTCTTTAAGTAAAAGCCTTCCTTGTAAAATAAAGGCATTGACTTAAACAAATCTTTAAGGAATCGTTATCTAACTGTTAAGGGGGTGCGCTGGAAGCAATGGAATTAGTCCTTGTTTTTTGGCAATGTAAATCCAAATGTAGTACCTACATCAATTGAGCTTCTTACATGCATGGCTTCTCCATGTGCTTCAATAATATGTTTGCAAATAGATAAGCCCAAGCCACTGCCACCGGCTTTTCTACTTCTTGCCAGATCGGTGCGGTAAAATCGCTCAAATATTCTAGGTAAATGTTCTTCTGAAATGCCCGCTCCATCATCGCTGATTTCGATCAACACTCGCTTGCCATCGATTTTATAAAAACTACTTTCAATGGTGCCGTTTTCCTTGCCATATTTGATGGCATTCTCTACTAAATTGATAAACACCTGCCTGATTTTTTCTTTGTCTGCAAAAACGGAGAGCGGTTGTTCACAACCTTTTTTAAGAACACATCTAATGCTCTTTTGTTCTGCATTGATGGCCAAGGATTCATATACCTCTTTTAATAAATCTTGAATAATAAATTGTTGACAATTCAATTGTTGTTGTCCACTTTCCAATCTCGAAATTTCATCCAAGTCATCTACCAAATTCACCAGTCTATCGATATTGCGGGAAGTGCTTTGCAGAAATTTTATATTCACTGCAGGATTTTCCAAAGCACCATTGAGTAAGGTGTCCACGTAACCCTGAATGGCAAAAATGGGGGTCTTCAGTTCATGACTCAGATTTTGTAAAAACTCCTTGCGGTAAGTTTCATTTTGTTGCAGCAATTCAATTTCATCTTTTCTTTGAATAGCCCATTTTTCAACATCGTCCCTCACTTCCTCAATCGTTTTTTGCGGTAAAAAATTTTTATAATAAAACTCCTCCCGCTTGCTGGCCTTTGTTTGATAGATCAGCTTGTATATCAATTTTATTTTGCGGTAAATAAATTTTTTAATGGTGTAGTGAATAATGGAATAGCTGCAGCCAAAAATAAGTACCGTGAAAAGCAATGCTATCCACCAAACTGGGTGAATGATATAAAAGGCAATTCCAATGGGAATAGACAATGCAAGGGCTGTATTGGCCGATAATTGTTGTGGCGATAAATTCTTTTGTGAACTCATTTTTAGTATCCTGCAATTGCCTAATTAACAATGCAGTTATGCGAAAGTAAATACTATTCGGTAAGAATAAGGGGAATTATATCTCAAATTTATAGCCAACACCTTTTACCGTGCTGATACAATCCATGTCTAATTTTTGGCGAATTTTTCTAATATGAACGTCGATGGTTCGGTCGCCTACAATTACTTCTGTTCCCCAAACAGTATTGAGGATTTCGTTGCGTAAAAAAACTTTGCCAGGCTTGCTGGCTAATAAAGCCAATAATTCAAATTCTTTTCTGGCTAAAATAATTTCCTTTCCCTTGAAATTGATGTTGTATTTTTCTCTATCTATTTGCAATTCTCCAATGTGAAGTATTTTGCTGTCCTCTTTGGTAAATCTTCTGAAAAGGGCATTTACCTTACTCGTCAGCACTATTGGACTGATGGGCTTGGTGAGGTAATCATCGGCACCCGTTTCAAGTCCTTTTACTTCGTTGCTTTCATCACTAAGGGCAGTTAGAAAAATGATTAAGGTGTTTTTAAAATCGGGTTGTTGCCGAAGGATGCCACATACTTCCAACCCTGTCTTGCCTGGCATCATAACATCCAGAATAATTAAATCAGGTTGATGTTGTTTGGCTTTTTCAATGGCCTCATTGCCATTTTTTGCAGTAAAAACTGTATACCCCTCGGCCTCTAAATTATACCGAATAATCTCCAAAATATCGGGTTCGTCGTCAGCAATTAGAATTTTATTAACTGTACTCATAAGTAGTAATCTTTGCAAAAATAGCGTACATATTCAGTATTCAGGCAAATGACTGACTGCTATTATATTATTAAATTGTTAAGCAGGCGCAGCGCTTTAACAGTCACTTGTATCTAATCCGTATGCTTTTGAACGAATTTTAAGCATCTTTGTACCTTATATGAAGCGTAGATCATTCATTACTCTCCTTTTTTCCTTCTGCAGCCTATTTGCATTGGCTTCCGTTGATAGTGTGGCCAAGCCAGAGAAAAATTATTTATTCAATTTAAGGGTGGATGAGGCACAGAAAGAAACAGATCTGCTCGATAAAAAATTAGATGGCAATATTCACCTTACCAATAATGAGGAAATAAATTTACAGGTTACGGATGCTTTCACAAGGCAGGTTGATGAACTTCAACTCTACATTGAAAGAGATACTCGGCTAAACAGTACCAATGAACAAGTGCGTTGCATTGTGTATTTGAAGGAAGCCATCCTTGCATTTAACGCCGCGTTTAGAGCCAAGGAAATTCCGGCTTTTATGGCACCAGCATTCATCAATAATTTCAAAAAAATTATGAATGCCCAAATTGAGAACCTCAGTATACAGCCATTTATTGAGGAAGCTCCTTATGAAATAGGAAAAATAAACGCCGAAATTTTCAGCGTCAATTTCGGTTATGCGGCCAGTAAAAAAATCCTGTATTTGAAATTTAGCCAGCTTTACCCCGGCAAAATATTACAATCCATTGCCCCTTTTGCTGCAGAACCCTTTGCCGATAGTTTGATTATTGTAGCTTGTCAATATAATCCCGCTGCTTTTTATAAATATGCACAAAATAAAGAGTCTTTGGTTGGCATGCTCATTCATCGTAGCACAAACCCTATGGTGAAAGCAGTAGCAGAACTTAGTACTAAATCTACTGCGCTTTTTTATTTCCCTTTCTTAGATGATATTTTAACTGGCAAAAAAAATGTTGATAGCTTAGTAAATATCATTGGAGATGGCGAACAAGGATATGATAGCGTGGCCTATTTTAAATTATTAGTACAAACAGAAATTGAATATAGTAGGCGCTGCAGTAGGGGCGATACGCCGATTGTAATGTATGGTCCCAATGGCTTGCGAGATGTATTACAACGAAAAGCCAATAACCATTTTATTAAGTGGATAAATGAATTGCATGAAAAGCCAGAAGCCATTAGAATGCGTTCGGTAGAACCTCTTTCGAGTATCGAATTGTACTATATGATAGTGATGGGGGAGGCTGATATTTACACCAGTAGCTACAAACATAGTTTTACCCGCTTACTGCAAAGACTAGGAAAGAAACCTCGAACAGATTCTTTGCTGATGAATGTAAACTTCGACTACTTTAAAAAGTTTACTAAGATGGCGGCTAATTTCAATCGATTAGATACTTTTCTTAGCGCCATGCCCCCGGAACGAGCCGAAGCATTAATGAAGGCATTTGTAGGTAATCTTGATAGAACGAGCAACTTAGAAGATGCTGTTGATGTGGCGGACGCGTTCAGCAGTATTAATGATAAAAAATTACAACAATCAATTTTACGGTATGTGGATGCGAATGAAAAAAGATGTGTAGCAACCAATAATGAAAGAGGCAAATTGATATATAGTTTATTGCAAACTATATTTTTAAGTGCAGACAGCGTCAATAAAATTGATCTTACCAGTACCATTGGCATTCCTTCTATTTATGCCATTGATACCAATGAATTGGTAGATGATAGCGGCCGCATTGTTGAACAGGTATTTTTTTATGGCGATGCAGATGGTAAACTTTTTTTCAATGCATTTAAAAGTGCCTTCTCTCCGAAAGAATGGAAATTAACCCTAAAGCCAGAATGGTTGGAAGCGAAATCGCTCAAGGGAAATATTTATTTGTATGCCAATCGGCCCTTGGATAATAACCAAAACCTTGATGATTCAGCACAAATACACTTAAATAAGTACCTCTGGCAACAAAAATTATATCCCTCTATTATTGTACACCGCGGACATAGTTACTGGCTCGAACGTACGTTGGCCAGGATGCCAGGTGATGCAAAGATTGTTATACTGGGTAGCTGCGGCGGGTATAAAAATTTGCATAAAATAATTCGTGACAATCCAGCTGCACACATCATTTCTACAAAGGAAATAGGAAAAGGAGATATTAATACACCCATTTTAAATACGCTGAATCAAAATATACTCAATAATAAAACGGTTGCCTGGCGCAATGTTTGGGCAGCACTAGGTCGTATTTTTTCAAAGGATGGCAATAAAGAAGTAAGAGAAAGCTGGGAAGCCTATGTTCCACCTTACAAAAACTTGGGTGCTATTTTCATTAAGGCATACGATAAGAAAATGGATGGAGAATAAGAATTTTTTGCCTCGCTTAACATAATAGGTCAAGCGGTTAACTTTGTGTTATGCGTCCGAAAACTGCTTCCAAAAAAATATTCAATTTTGTTTTACTCAAAAGAGTGTTTCGTTTTGCGGCACCCTATAAAAATAAATTTTACCTCTCCTTAGTTTTATCCATTGTTTTAGCCTTGCTTTCTCCTTTAAGACCATGGCTGATTCAATTAAGCATCAATCAAGGAATACGAAATAATAGTACGGCTCATTTCATTGCAGGCCCAGGTGGGTTTATTATAGAAATCACGATCATTCAGTTGCTGCTTTTATTGGTGGAATCGGCTTGCCGCTTTTATTTCACATTTACTACAGCTTCACTAGGCCAGACAGTGGTAAAGGATTTGCGCATCAGCACTTATCAAAAGATCCTTCAACTTAATTTGAAACAATTTGATACTACGGCCATCGGCACTTTAACTACCCGGACGATTAATGACGTGGAATCGATCAATGAAATTTTTAGCGATGGATTGATTCCCATTATTGCCGACCTGCTTTCAATTGCTGCGGTCTTGAGTTATATGTTTTATGTTGACTGGCAATTGACCTTGGTTTGTTTGGCGCCATTTCCTATACTGGTACTGGCTACCTATTTTTTTAAAGAAAGCGTCAATAAGTCATTTACCAATGTTCGTAATGCTATCGCCCGTTTGAATGCATTTGTGCAAGAACATATTACAGGCATGTCGGTGGTACAAGCTTTTGCTGCAGAAGAAAGAGAATCAAATAAATTCAGGGAAATTAATACCGACCATCGCAATGCAAATATCAAAGCTATTTTTGCCTATTCAGTTTTCTTTCCGGTAGTAGAACTTGTATTGGCTTTATCCTTAGGTTTATTGGTTTGGTGGGCTGGTGGACAAAATGATTTCAATACTGCAGGGGTGATTACTTCTTTTATTCTTTGCTTGAATTTGCTATTCAGACCCTTGCGGGTGTTAGCCGATAAATTCAATGTATTACAGATGGGGATGATTGCAGCAGAACGAGTGTTTAAAGTGCTCGACAATGATGATACTACTCCTAATAAGGGGCTGTACAAAACATCGCTAATGCAGGGGAGTATCTCATTTGATAAAGTATGGTTTGCTTACAATGAAGGGAATGATGTATTGAAGGATATCAGTTTTTCTATAAAAGCTGGTGAAAAATTAGCCCTTGTGGGGCATACGGGCAGTGGTAAAACATCTGTGATAAGTTTACTCAACCGACTTTATCCAATTCAAAAGGGCAGTATTAGTATTGATGGGAAAAATATCGAGGCCTATGACCTAGATTTTTTACGGTCAAAAATTGGGGTGGTTTTGCAAGATGTATTTTTATTCAGTGGTTCAATTTTGGATAATATGACACTGCGCAATGAATCTATTTCAAAAGAAGAAGCGGTGCAGGCAGCCAAATTGATAGGTATTCATGATTTCATCCTACAATTGCCAGGTGGATATGATTATAATGTGATGGAAAGAGGGGCTACCTTATCGATGGGCCAACGCCAATTACTATCATTCGCACGCGCACTTTTGTACAATCCAGCCATATTAATATTAGATGAAGCCACTTCATCGGTTGATACCGAAACAGAGCGTTTAATACAACATGCCATTGATACCCTCATCGCCGACAGAACTTCCATTATTATTGCCCATCGCTTGAGTACCATTCGCAAAGCAGATAAAATAATGGTGCTGGACAAAGGAAACTTGCTAGAGTTGGGAACACATGAGGCGTTATTGGCAAAAAAAGGTCATTATTTTCAATTACATGAGATGCAGTTTGCCACGCAGGAAAAACAGGGATAAAGTGTAAATTTCGCCAATATCATTTCGCATTTAGCAACGCCGCCCTTATCTTTGCGCCAAATTTAAGGCATTTTATGGCAGCAAAGAGCATCAAAGCAATACTGGTGGCGGTTTTCAGCCTGAGCTTGGTATTGATTTCTACCGAACTTTTAGCGCAGGAACACGCAACTACAGAGGCCCCCGCTAAGAAAAAATTATTCGATGCCAATGAGGTGATTTTTGGTCATATCATGGATGCACATGAATTTCACTTCCTGAGCTATAAAGACAGCGAAGGCAAAGACCACCACGCAACCATTCCTTTACCTGTTATATTGTATTCTTCCGAAGGAGGCTTCAGCGTTTTTATGTCGAGCAAATTTCAGCATGGACACGAAGCTTACAAAGGCTATGCAATACTGACAGAACATAAGATTGAAGAAATGGGGCTTGACAAAAAGAAATTCAATGTTGGCCAGATTATTCCCGTAAATGAAAATGGGGAGTTAAAAGCTTCTGTAAAACTATACGATATTTCACTGAGCCGTAATGTGGTGCAGATGTTATTGGCCCTGTCTTTATTGGTATTTATTTTAATTAGAGTAGCCAAAAAATATGGTCAAGGCCAAGGGGTTGATTCTGCACCAAAGGGAATGCAAAATGCCATTGAAACAGTAGTTAATTTCATAAAAGATGAAGTGGCAACACCCAATTTAGGGGCTAAGAGCAAAAAATACATGCCTTATCTGCTTACTGTATTTTTATTTATTCTAATTAATAATATCGTTGGGTTAATACCTGGCACTGCCAATGTAACGGGCAATATCGCTTTCACATTTGTTTTGTCGATCATTTCTTTTGTAGTGATTTTGTTTAGCACCAATAAGCATTACTGGATGCATATTATCAATCCTCCGGGCGTTCCAGGTTGGGTTAAAATCATTTTAGTGCCAGTAGAGATTTTAGGAATTTTCACTAAACCATTTGCCCTAATGATCAGGTTATTTGCCAATATGGTGGCTGGGCATATCCTTATTATTTGTTTGATTTCCCTGATCTTTATTATGGGAGCTTTGAATCAATATGCAGGCTGGGGGTTTGCACCATTCTCTATTGCATTTACCGTATTTATTTATTTTATAGAAGTGTTGGTTGCTTTTTTACAAGCCTTTATTTTTACCATTTTAACAGCGGTATTTATCGGTCAGGCTTTGGAAGGAGAGCATCATGATAGCGAACATGCAGCAGCACACTAAACAAGTTTTTTTTTAACCAATATAAATCACAGTTATGAGTTTCATTTTATTAGAAGCGTTAGCTAATGCAGGCGGTGCCATCGGTGCTGGTCTTGGAGCCATCGGAGCCGGTATCGGTATCGGTCAGATTGGTAAAGGTGCATTAGAATCTATTGCTCGTCAGCCAGAGGCTATTAATGATATCCGTAGCAACATGATCCTTACTGCCGCTTTGGTAGAAGGAGCTGCTTTGTTCGCGATCATCATTGGTTTCCTTGCAATGGTGCTGTAAAAACCTTACTGCATCCAAGGCACAGGGCGGAGGATGCAGTATTTTTTAATTTTTAGTCTTTAATTTTTTATAATATGCAATTACTTACACCGGCCTTAGGCCTTATTTTATGGACACTGCTTGCATTTGGCATTGTGTTTTTTCTTTTGAAAAAATTTGCATGGCCTGCCATTATGAGCGGCTTGGATACAAGAGAAAAAACCATCGCTGATTCTTTGGCTACAGCTGAAAAAATTAAATTAGAAATGGCTCAGATGAAAAATGACAACGAAGCCATTTTAATCAGTGCAAGAGAAGAAAGAGCAACCATGTTGAAAGAAGCCAAAGAAACCAAGGACAAGATGATCACTGAGGCTAAAAATGAAGCCAAATTACAAGCTGGAAAAATTATTGCTGATGCCCAGGCTGCTATCAATCAACAAAAAATGGCTGCATTAACTGATTTGAAAAATCAAATTGGCAAACTTGTTATTGAAACAAGTGAAAAAGTCTTGCGCAAAGAATTAAGCAATAAAGCAGAGCAAGAGAATTATATCAAAACATTGGCTACAGAAGTAAAATTAAACTAAACCAGCACTGCTATTAAAAAAGCAGGACTTGTTTACATTTTTTAAACCATCAGTATATTAATAGTACTGAAATAAATGGCCCTCAGTAGAGGTTTGAGGTATGAATAATCCACGTTTAGCAGCACGGTACGCAAAAAGTTTGATGGATTTGGCAACAGAACAAAACCAAATTGATGCGGTGTATGCCGACATGAAATGGTTGCAAAAAATCTGCAAGAGTAATCCCGATTTTGTTAGTGTATTGCGTAGTCCGGTTATCAAATCTGACAAAAAAGCCATCATTATTAATGCAGTTATTACAGATCGCGTTGCTGAGCTGACTACTGCATTTATTCAGCTATTGGTTCGTAAAACCCGCGAGAGTAATCTATCTGAAATTGTGAATGCATTTATTGAACAGTTCAATGCATTGCGCAATATACATACTGTAAAAATTACCGCTGCATCGCCTATTTCAGATGAGTTGAAAGAAAGCATCATGGTCAATGTTAAATCTGCCATCAAGGCCAATTCATTTGAAATTGAAACCGCTGTTAATGATGAATTAATTGGAGGATTTATTTTAGAAACAGGCGGCCAAATGGTGGATGCTAGTATCTTAAAAGATTTAAAAGATATCCGCAAGCAGTTTTTGAACAATGATTATATTCAAAAAATTAGATAAGATGTTAATATAAAATTGGAAATCCTGGTCTAGTACCGGGATTTTTTTATATTTTTAATTTCAAACCTTTTTTTATGAACAGCAAAATGCTTGGTAAATCCCTGCTATTTTATAGCTTGTGCCTATTGTTTTCTCCTTTTGTACTTGGTCAACAAATACTACAGGGCAATAAAGTTTTCCCTGTTAAAACTGCAGTTATTAATTTCAAAGAACTCTCCGACAAAGAATTGTTGATGCCTCGAAATTGGTTGTTGGCAGCACCCATTCCCAACGAAGGAAGAGAAGTAGAAGAGCCCTATTCTCCCAACGCTCCTCTAGGAAATACTAGTCCTGCTACCCCTACCAATCCCTTAGTAGTTTCTCCTTCTCCTTTATTGAGCTATGAAGCCGCACCAGATGAGGCACAGGGCGGAGGCGTTTCGGGCACTTATAATATACCGCCAGATACACATGGTGCTGTTGGATTGGATAAAGTATTTGTGAATTTGAATAATAATTATAAAGTATTGGATAAAGCAACTGGTGCGCAATTAAGCCTGGTATCAATGCCTAGTTTTTGGTCGGCATTAGGTGCTGATGCAACTGGTGCTTTTGATCCGCGAATTATGTTTGATCCTTATAATAATCGCTGGTTAGTGGCGGCTGTTTCAAATGGTAGTTTGGCCAGCTCAAGAGTGCTCCTTGCTATTTCTCAAACCTGGGACCCCATGGGGAATTATAATTTATATGCTTTTGATCCCGATACTGGCACAACTGATTGGGCCGATTTTCCTATGCTTGGCTTCAACAAGAATTGGATAGCCATTGGGGTGAATAATTTTACATTGGCGGGAGCTTTTACATTGGGAAAAATGTTTGTCATTGATTATCCCACAATATTAACAGGTACTGCCACTACTACTGTATTTTCTGGCACTTCATTTTGTACACATCCTGCAACTACCTATTCAGCTACAGAACCAAGTTTGTATTCCGTTAATCATATAGGTAGTGGTGGTGCTACTTATGCAATGAATACCATTACTGGTACGCCCGCAGCACCAGTATTTACGGTAGGAGCTACCAAGGTTAGAACCGGCGGTGGCTGGGTAGCACCTGGTGGAAATATTGAACCACAACA
>Ga0194063_10000525_pt1 | contig 27472 bp, 26 predicted proteins | sample SepL3720m_MetaG_FD_155459 | JGI IMG/M metagenome (GOLD analysis project Ga0194063, IMG submission 155459) | Anoxic zone freshwater microbial communities from boreal shield lake in IISD Experimental Lakes Area, Ontario, Canada - Sep2016-L373-20m | ecosystem: Environmental > Aquatic > Freshwater...
GTTGCAGGGAGCCCGGGGGTTACAGGGAGCCCGGGGGTTACAATGAGCCCGGGGGTTACAGGGAGCCCGGGGGTGGATGTACTCTCCCCTTGAAACCTGCGCGCAGGTTAATGTATAATTAAATTGCTCCTAAATCATGTCGAAGCCTGTATTTTTGAACCTTCATGATATAAAAGGGAGCCTAGATTGGCGGCGGACGGCACGCTCCATAAATCCGGCGGGTTACCGTGGACGGTACGAGAAGCTTGAACCCGACAGAGGGCACCCACCTGGCGAGCGCTAGGTATTCAAAAAGCGGGTTAGACATTTTGGGAGTAAAAGTATATAATAGACGCCTTATACGAGGTGGTGGAATTATGAAGCATGAAGTGGCGACTGAAGTGAAAAATTTAAAGCGAAAGAAAAAAGGGCTTTTACACGATGCTCGCTCAATCGCGAAACGCGACCCTGCAGCGAAAAGCGTTTTGTCGGTTATTTTCTTGTATCCGGGTTTTCACGCTCTCATTTGGCATAGAATTTCGCATCGCTTCTACCTTTGGAAGCGATATTTCATAGCAAGGATGATTTCGCAGTATGCGCGTTTTTTGACTGGGATTGAAATTCATCCGGGCGCAAAAATTGGCAACGGGCTTTTTATCGACCACGGCATGGGTGTTGTGATTGGTGAGACTGCTGAGGTCGGAAATAATTGTACTATTTACCACGAGGTCACGCTTGGCGGGACGGGCAAGGACAAGGGCAAAAGGCATCCGACCGTTGGCGACAATGTTTTGATTGGTGCGGGCGCAAAATTACTAGGCCCGTTCTTAGTTGGCGACAACGCGATGATTGGCGCGGGCGCGGTGGTGTTGGACGAAGTCGAGGCGAACGCAACGGTTGCTGGAATCAAGGCGCGTGTGGTTAAGAGACTTAAGCGCAGAGACGAAGGCACGGAATGTTTCTCGTCAGAGGAACTCGATCAGATACACATGCCTGACCCGATTGCATTAGAAATTTGCAAGTTGACTAACCGAATCGAGCATTTGGAGAAGAAACTTTCTGAAACGGGGGAAGACCGAAGTTGAAGATTTTTAATACAGTTACGAGAAAAAAAGAGGAGTTTGTGCCGCTGGTTGCTGGCAAAGTCGGGATCTATGTTTGCGGGCCGACCGTTTATAACTACTTTCATATTGGGAATGCGAGGCCGTTTATCGTGTTCGACACATTGCGCAGATACCTTGAGTATAGGGGCTTTGAGGTCAACTATGTCCAGAATTTCACCGACATAGACGACAAGATGATTCGCAGGGCGAACGAAGAGGGCATCACTGTGAAGGAACTTGCGGATCGTTTTATTGCGGAGTATTTCGTCGACACCAAGGGGCTCGGAATTCGTGAAGCGACGGCACATCCAAAGGCTACCGAGTGCATGCCAGAGATTATCGGGATTGTTGGGCGGCTAATCGCCAACGGTTACGCATACGAAATTGAGGGTGATGTTTATTTTGACACCACCAAGTTCAAAACCTACGGAAAGCTATCAGGATACAACCTTGAGGACCTAGAATCTGGCTCGCGAGTTGATGTTGACGGCAGAAAACGCAGCCCTGCTGACTTCGCGCTTTGGAAGTCGCAAAAGCCAGACGAGCCCGCGTGGGAAAGTCCCTGGGGCATGGGAAGGCCGGGTTGGCACATTGAATGTAGTGCAATGTCGATGAAGTACATTGGCGAGACGGTGGATATTCATTGCGGTGGTCAGGATCTTGTGTTTCCGCATCACGAAAACGAAATCGCGCAGAGCGAGGCTGCCACCGGCAAACAGTTCGCAAGGTACTGGATGCACAACGGCTTCATTAATGTTGATAACGAAAAAATGTCAAAATCGGCGGGCAACTTTTTCATGGTGCGCGATGTTGTTAAGAAATTTGACTACGAAGTAATAAGATTTTTCATGCTTTCTTCGCAATACAGGAGTCCAATTAATTTTGCGGACACACTTCTGGAGCAGGCGAAAAACGGGCTTGAGCGCATGTATACTTGCCTTTCAAACCTCGAGTTTTTAAAAGCTAACCCGCACATTGGCGAAAAAGCGGGCGTTGGGATTGCGACGAAAATGGCTGCGTTTCGTGAGAAGTTCATCGACGCGATGGATGACGACTTAAACACGGCGGATGCGGTGAGCGTGATTTTCGAGTGCGTTCGTGAGATAAACCAAAATGTAACGGCTGACACTCAGGCAAATCTTGCTGATGTTGAGGCATCGATAGCCATGATTATTGAACTTGGCGGAGTGCTTGGAATCGCTCAAAAAGAGGGAAATTGTGAGCTTGAGGCTGAAGTTGAAAAACTCATTGCCGAAAGGACTCAGGCGCGCGCTGAAAAGAATTGGGCGCTCTCGGACAAAATTCGCGATCAACTCAAGGGCATGGGCATCGTGCTTGAAGATACGCCACAGGGAATCCGTTGGAGGAAAATGTGAGAGAAGGAATGCTTGGACTAGGGAGTTCGACACCCGATGATGCAGCGCAGATACCTGTTTTGGTGCTTGCGTATGTCGGAGACGCCGTGTATGAAGTGTTTGTGAGGGCTTGGATTGCAGGTATTAAAAAGGTTCCAGTGAAGCAGTTGCACAAAATCTCGGTTACTTTTGTTAGCGCGAGCGCACAGTGCGCAAGTTTGATGAAAGTCATGCCGACATTGTCGGAACGCGAGCAGGAAATCGTGCGCCGGGGGCGAAACACAAAGACCACGAGTTCGCCAAAAAACGTCAACATCACGGAATATAGGCACGCGACGGCGTTTGAAGTTTTGATAGGATATTTGTATTTGAGCGGGCAAATGGAGCGTTTGAATGAAATAATAGATATAGTATTTGACGAGGAAAAAGAGAATGGGGAAAAACAATGATTAAGAAGCCAGGCAGCCCGATTGAGGGCAAAAAACCGTATAACCCGAACGAAAAGCGGAGCGGGAAAAATCGCCGCGACCAGCACGCCGTTATTAAGAAAGAGACTGAGAGGCGCATAAAGAAGATTTCGATTGACGAAGACTCGCAAATGTGGCAAAAGAGCGAGGATGTCGGGGAATCGGAAAAAATCGAAGGCAGAAATCCCGTACTTGAGGCGCTAAATGCTAATCGACCTCTAAACAAAATTGTGATTCAAAATGGCCAGAACGAAGGCGTTATGAAGCAAATATTCGGGTATGCTAAGGAAAAGGGCATCGTTATTCAAGAAGTTGAGAGGTCGCGTCTAGATGCGATATCCGAAACGGGCGCGCATCAAGGTGTCATAGCATACACGGCAGCGGCGGAGTACGTCGAGGTCGAGGATATATTGAACAAGGCGCGCGGACGCGGGGAGGAACCGTTCATAGTTATTTTGGATGAAATCACCGACCCGCAGAACTTGGGCGCGATAATTAGGACGTGCGACGCAGCCGGTGTTCATGGCGTAATCATACCCAAAAGGCGCGCGGTTGGACTGACGGCCGTGGTTGCTAAGGCGTCAGCAGGGGCTATCGAATATGTTCCCGTTTCGCGAGTCGCGAACATCTCTCAAACTATTGCAGCCTTGAAAAAAGAGGGACTTTGGATTGTTGGCACCGACCCTTCGGGCGACAAACCTTACCATAAAGCAGACTACAACGGGCCAATCGCTATCGTCATCGGCAATGAGGGCGCGGGCATCAGCCGGCTTGTCAAGGAGAACTGCGACTTCGTCGTTCGAATTCCGATGAAGGGCAAAGTGGCTTCGCTAAACGCAAGTGCGGCGACTGCCTTGATGTTGTTTGAAGTTGTGAAGCAACGCTTGAACTAGGCACTTTGGAGGTGGACGCTTGGGCTCAAAATACGAAGGCGCTACAGACGAACAAATAATTGAGATGTACAAAAGTGGCGACGAATCGGCGTTTGAGTACTTGATACACAAATATAAGTATCTGGTGCGCATCAAAATTCGAAACAGCTTTCTTCAGGGCGCGGACACCGATGATTTGTTGCAGGAAGGCGTGATAGGTCTTTTCAAGGCAGTTCGTGACTACGATGCCGCAAAGGCAGCTTCTTTTAAGGGTTTTGCAGAACTTTGCATTACGAGACAAATATACTCCGCAATAAAGCTTTCGGCGCGCCAAAAACACAGGCCGCTTAATGACTACACTTCGTTAAACGCCAGTGTTGGAGAGAGCGAGGAACAACCTTTACACGAAACACTTGATATGGGCGGCTATGAGGACCCGGTTGAGAAGTTGATTGACCGTGAATCGCTTGAAGAATTTGAGGCAAATGCGGTGCGTGAACTTAGTGATTTTGAACTTGATGTTTTGAATTTGCACTTGAATAATTATTCGTATAAAATAATTTCTGATGCGACGGGCAAGTCGACAAAATCAGTGGACAACGCGCTCTCGAGGATAAAGAAAAAAATTCAAAAAATGATTAAGGAAAGCGAGATGTAGGAAATGGCAAAGAGGAAATCGAAGAAAAAAGGTACACAAGCGAGAAATCAAAAGAGAGCTGTGCAAGTAAAGAGTAATAAGCCGATAATAATTGTAGGTATTGTGGTTCTGGTATTTGTGCTTATGGTTATAGGAATAGTTATGGTAATTACTTCACCAAAACCTAGCGATAAAAATAATCCAACAGCTACCGCAGGGCCGACAGTGGATCCGGTCGTTTACGGAACTGCTGAGCCAAACACCCAAAAGGTTAAGGTTGAGTTTGTTATGGCCGATGGCGGAAAAATGGATTTTGATTTATATCCAAAATATGCACCAAAGACAGTTGAAAACTTTGTGAAGTTAGCAAATGAAAAATTTTATGATGGCCTAAAATTTCATAGAATTATGAAGACTTTTATGGTTCAAGGTGGAGACGGCTCTAATGACCCAAGCAAGCCGAAGATACAAAGTATTTTTGGTGAGTTCCCGGCAAACGGATTTATTCAAAACACTTTAGGTCATGTATACGGTGCGATTGCAATGGCAAAAACGCCAGATCCAAATTCGGCTACTAGCCAGTTCTATATTGTGTCTGGTGATGCAAAAGGACTTAACGGCAGATATGCTGTGTTTGGACAAATGACTTCGGGCAAAGCGACCTTGGATAAAATTGCGAGCTGGCCTGTCGATCCTAGCGGCGAAGGTTCGACGCCAATTGGAGATGTCGTAATTAAAAGTGTTCGAGTGATCGGATAATGAAAAACCATAGCACCAGATCGACCGCCTTCGAATTTCTAAAATACGTGGGTCCGGGACTTCTAGTGACCATGGGCTTTATAGACCCTGGGAATTGGGCCACCGATATTGCGGCGGGCTCGACTTTCGGGGTCTCGATTCTTTGGGTGATAACCATCAGCACGATATTTTTAATCGTGCTCCAACACAATTCCGCGCATCTTGGAATAGCCACCGGCTACTGCCTTTCTGAGGCCTCAACAAAATACTTGGGGCCGTGGAAGAGCCGCTCAATACTCATTTCGGCGATGGCCGCAACGGTTGCGACTGCATTTGCAGAAGTCCTCGGGTGCGGAATCGCTCTGCAGATGCTTTTCGGCTTGCCAATTCCTGTGGGCGCCTTGATTTCGGCGGCCTTCATTCTTTGGATGCTTTTATCGAATTCATATAGAAAACTCGAAAAGTGGATAATCGGATTCGTATCTTTAATTGGTTTGGCGTTTGTAATTGAGATGTTCCTTGTGAAATTCGATATAGGTGGTGTTGTCGTTGGCGCCTTCCTCCCGCAAATTCCGCAAGGGTCAATGCTCTACATAATCGGAATAATCGGCGCCGTGGTTATGCCTCACAATTTGTTTTTGCATTCAGAAATAATTCAAAGTCGCCAGCTCGCAAACGAACCGCCGCTAGTCAAGGAAAAGTGGCTTAAGTTCGAATTTCGCGACACCCTTTTGTCGATGATTGTCGGCTGGGCAATAAATGTCGCAATCATAGTAATCGCGGCCTCGGTCTTTTTCTCCAACGGAATCAAGGTCAAGGAACTCGGCGACGCCGAAAACATCCTTCGCCCCATCCTAGGCGACTTTGGCGCAATCATATTTGCGGTTGCGCTCCTGTTTTCCGGCCTCGCTGCTTGTGTTACCGGCGGGATGGCGGGCGGCTCGATCTTTACCGGAATCTTCGGCGAGCCCTACGACATGAAAGACCCGCACACCAAGATGGGCGTGCTTTTGACCGTGGTTCCGGCTCTTTTACTTTGTTTCCTACCAGGCAGCCCGCTTCAAGCCATGATTTACTCACAAGTATTTCTCAGCTTCCAGTTGCCAATCACAGTGGTGACGCTTTTGTACCTGACTTCGTCGGAAAAGGTCATGGGCATCTACAAAAACCGACGCTACAACAAGCTCGTGCTCTACGCGATTGCAGCGGTAATTATTGGTTTTAACTTGTATTTGGTGTGGTGTCAAATTGGGGGTTAGATTGGGTAAATTGGGGGTCAAATTGGGGACAGGTTCAAATGAGTAATTTTACAATTAATTCCAAAATTGCGTTTTGAGCTAATTTCAGAATTTCCAGTATATATTTTCAAGGAATTTCGCATGAAAACTGTAATTTAACCCCAAATTATTGCTATGTTTCGTCTTATTTTGCTCGAAAATATACTAGAAAAGTTGAATTCTAAAAATTTAGTATAATTTTTAATCAAAAAAATATACTGGAAATCTTAAAATGTGCCCGAAAAATAATTGGGAATAATTACCTTGGAGCGAAATCACATAATATTATATAAGTGTGATTATTTAGCACGAATTATGTATAATTAGATTAGAAATCAGAATTGTGAGGCAAAAATCATGAAGAAATTTTTATCTAAGATACTAGCAGTTTGCGTGTTGGCTCTGGCTCTTTCGGCGGGCGCGCCTTTGACGCCTCTTACTGGGGTGCGGAGCCCGGATGTTTCGGCGGCGCCGGCACCCGTGAAAATCGCATTTATCGGTGATTCGCTGACCGAGCTCGGTTATTCAGGGCACGAGTCATTTCGCGTAAACCTTTGGAAGAATCTCGTCGACTGCGGCATTGCAAGCCAATTTGTAGGGCGCACTATTTCTAATCCGCCCGCAGTTGTTGCTGATTACAAGGGCCAGACATTTGTGAATAACCACTTGGCATGGGGTGGCAAGCGAATCGAGACTATTAGGCAAAACATGGTCGCAAACTGGGGTACAGCTTCGAGCGGCTTTGACATAGCGGTAATTATCGCCGGTCACAACGACATCGTTGCCTGGGACACAACTCCAAGGCCGACTTTACCGGAGTTCAATCAGTCGCTCAAGAACCTAATCGCTTCGGTCCGAGCAAATTCGCCAAATGCGAAAATCATACTTCAGACTACGCCGAGGACGAATATATATTCGCTCCCGCAAACATACATCGACGAGTACCAAAACGTTGCGATGCAGTCCACGACGTTGGCGTCGCCGGTCTACTATCTGCCTTCGCCGGCGGGCATAACAGCGGCAGCAGATACATTCGATGGCACACACCCGAATGACGTGGGGAACGCGAAAATCGCAGCAAGCATTTGGAGCGTTCTCAAAGGTCTGGTGGGCGCAGTTGATCCGACCCCGACGCCAGCTCCGACAACACCTGTTACGGCGTTGATAATTTATAAGAGTTCCGCGACTTTGAAGGTGGGCGAAAGCCTCCAAATCGGCGGTTTTGTAGTGCCGATGAGCGCAACAAACAAGCTCATCACTTGGGCTTCGAGCAAATTGGCGGTCGCTAGTGTTTCGGCGACCGGCAGGGTGTTGGCGAAGGCCGCAGGAACGGCGACGATCACTGCAAAGTCAGTCGACGGAGGGTTTGTGCGGACTTGCAAAATCACGGTGGTGACGCTGGTGGCGTCGGTGAAACTAAATAAAAGCACCGCATCACTTAAGCGTGGCGCTTCGGTTGTGCTGAAAGCCACGGTTAGTCCGTTTGGCGCGAGCAACAAAAAAGTCACGTGGAAATCATCTAATGCCAAGGTCGCGAAAGTTGGCGCAAACGGCGTTGTGAAGGCGCTCTCAAAGGGAATCGCATACGTTTCGGTGACGACGGTTGAGGGCAAGAAAAGTGCTAAGTGCAAAATAATAGTACATTAGGCCCGGGGGTCGCGTGTACAAATTCGCATGTAGGCCCGGGGGTCGCATGTAGGCCCTGGGGTCGCTGTACAAATTCGCATGTAGGCCCGGGGGTCGCATGTAAACCCGGGGGTCGCATGTAAACCCGGGGGTCGCTGTACTAATATGCTCCGAACTTTTTAGCTGCCACGACGATTGCGCGGTAGTTTTCTAATGTAATTGAATTTGGGATTGATTGGTCGGAGGAGAAAACATAGCCGCCGCCTTGCTTTAGGATGGGAACCTTTTGCTCGATTTCGGGAAGAACCTGGTCGAGGTTGTCCCAAAACACTGTGTTTAGGCCGCCTTGCAGCAAAAGTTTGTCGCCGAACTGTTTTTTTAGCGCGATTGCGTCCATGCCTGCTTTGACCTCGAGCGGATTGAGACCATCGACGCCGGTTTCGATGATGTCGGGGATGAGTGTTGTGATGTCCCCGCAGGAATGAAGCTGAGCCTTGATGCCTTTGTTGTGCGCCCAGTCGACCGCGCGTTTGTGAATGGGCTGCAGGAGTTCGCGATACATTTCGCTTGAGAAAAACGTCTTATTCTTGTATCCCATATCGTCGGGCCAATCTATCGAGTCAAAACGGTAGCCTTCATCCCAAATCATATCGAAATGCGCAATTGACATGTCAAGGTAAGTGTTGAAAATGTCGCTGACCCATTCAGGCTCCTCGATCATCGCAATCAAAAGGGTTTCGGTGCCGACCATCCAGGAATGCGCCACATCGAAGCCAAACCAGAAGCCTGCACTAATCCAGGAGCCGTCGTTTTGCCATTTTGCATAGTCGGACTTGAGTTGTGCCCAGTTGATGCGTTCCCTGTCGGGAAACATCAAGGCTTTAGCTTTCGCCCATTCGTCGGACGTCTTAACTTTGAAGTCCAAAAACTCAGGAGTCGAGTCCTCGGCTTTGAACTCTTTTAAAGTCGCTCCCCAGGAGGACGTTGTTATAATGTATCTATCAGTTTCTTCGATTAGTTCTTGGGCAAAACGCGGAGAGGTATCGGGACGGATATTTTGGAATTTGTCGACATCAAAGAAATCTCACCAATCCATATCGGCGGGCATTCCCTCTCGTTTCCAACGTGCAAGTGTACCTGCCCACGGCACATCAATGATTGGCACTCGATCTGCCTCCTTGCGGTCATACATTCTTTGAAAACGCTCTTTCGTAGTTAACGTTGCCATTTAACTGCCCCCTCTGTATTTGATAACATCATTATATAAATATCGCGTATATACGCAATAAGGTTGCGTTTGAAAGGAAATAATATTATAATTTTTGATAATATCATTATACTTTTGAGGAGCGATAAGATGTATGAGAAGGACGGCGACTTTGGAAAAGTGCGTTTAGTTCATGAAATAATTCAAAACACACCTTTCGAAGTAATGAACTATACAAACTCTTTTGGATGGCATGAGTGCAACGAAAAGTATCGAATATCTCGCGTAGAGGGGGATGCCTTTTTCTTGTTGTTTTTCACCATGTCAGGAAAAGGGTTTCTCAAAATTGAGGGCGAGTTGCACGAGCTTCTGCCAAGTACAATCGCGATAGTCTCGCCAAATCAGAGGCATGAGTATTTTGCGTCGAGCCGCTGGGAGTTCTATTGGATACATTTGACGGGCGAGCAGTGCACCCAAATTCTAAGGCACCTCTGTGTTTCGGGACGAAAAGTGTTTCACGTGAGTGAAATCGGGAAGTATGCAGAAAAATTCGAGGAACTTTTTCGTTTTCGCGAGAAGAATTCTAATAAGTACGAAGTCGAGGTGTCGCTCAAACTTTCTGAAATCGCCCATGCCATGCTAGCTGATGTAATGTATCCGCCCGAAACGCTGGAGGACGAGCAGGACATCGTCAAAAAGGCCGTTTCCCATATGGAAAAGACATACCATAAAGAGACTTCTATCGACGAAATTTGCAAGGCGTTGTTTGTCTCGCCGGCGCACTTTATCAGGCTTTTCAAGGCGCGCACGGGTCTGACGCCGTACGAATATTTTATTCATTTGCGTATCTTGAAGGCATGCGAGATGTTGCAATTCTCTAACAAACAAATCTGCGAAATCGCTCGCGCCGTGGGCTTTAAGAGCACAAGCAACTTCATTTTGCACTTTAAAAAGATCAGGCAAATAACGCCTGGCAAGCATAGAAAAAGCGGGGTGTTTATATGAGCATTGAAAAATCAAATCACGTATACATCTTGCGTTGCAAGGACGGGACACTTTATACTGGTTGGACAAACGACCTTGAGCGGAGGCTGCTCGCGCACAACACTGGAGCGGGCGCAAAGTACACGCGAATGCGTTTGCCAGCTGAGCTGGTCTTTTCGGAGGCCTTTGAGACCAGGGGCGAGGCGCAGAGACGCGAGTGCGGAATCAAGCGTATGTCACGGGTGAAGAAGTTGGAACTGATTAAGGAGGCAAAACAGATGGAACTGCCGGAACTGCCGGACAGGAATAAAACATATATTATTCAAACGCCGCGCTTAGGGCTTCGGAGATGGATCGCGAGCGACTTACAGCCGTTTTTTGAATTAAACAGCGACCAAAATGTAATGGAATTCTTCCCGAAAACACTTTCAAAAGAAGAGAGTGACGCATTCGTGGAGCGGATAGAAAAGGGGATTGACGAACGCGGCTTCGGGTTTTACGCCGTCGACTTGCTTGAAAACAACGAGTTTATCGGAATGGTAGGCCTTGGCGTCCCAAACTTTGAGGCGGACTTCATGCCATGTGTTGAAATTGGCTGGCGGCTGAAAAAAGATGCATGGGGAAAGGGCTACGCTAGCGAGGCTGCAAGCGCTTGTCTCGACTACGCCTTTAACGAGTTGGGTATTGCTGAGATAGTTTCGTTTACTGCGGAAATCAACCTGCCTTCGCAAGGCGTTATGAAAAAAATTGGCATGAAAAAGGCATCGGAGTTTCTGCATCCAAGGGTAGCTGTTGGCCATGCGCTGAGTAAGCATATTTTGTATAAAATTGTGCAGTAGAGAACCGGAACCAAGTGTATAAAATTGTGCAGTAGAGAACCGGAACCAAGTGTACATTTTGTCTCATAATCAAGAAGGCCTTATTGACACAATTCAGAATCTCTGATAGGATTTAATCGGAGGGTTGTAGTTATGCTTGATTATTGTAGGTTTCCGAAAAGCAATCGATTTTATACTGGCGCTGAAAAGAAATTAGGCATTTTGATAAAAAATAAGCCCTATTTTGTGAAGTTTAGAAAAAATTCGCCTGAAGGGTTAAGGTATAATCATGTATCCGAACACATTGGAAGCAAGATATTTTCTATTCTTGGTGTGCAAGCTCAGGAAACCGAGCTAGGGTTGTATGATGGAGAAGAAGTAGTTTTGATAAAGGATTTTTTGAATGATGATGAAATATTTGTGCCTTTTAATGGAGTTGGAGATAGTTCGCTTGATGAAGACAAGGAAAAATTCCAATACGATTATGAAGATATTATTGAAATGCTCCGTAGCAATATTAAATTGACAAACGTTAGTGAAACCATAGATTGCTTTTGGGATATATATATTATTGATGCACTTCTTGGTAATTTTGATCGTCACGGAAGTAATTGGGGGTTTATCAAGAAGAACGAGTTGTATTATTTTGCGCCAGTATTTGACAATGGCTCCTGCCTTTTTCCACTCTTGAACAGTGATCAAAAAATAAAGGATGTCTTGTCGTCTGAATCCGAAATGGAGAAACGAGTTTTAAATTTTCCAACCTCTCAAATCAGAATGAATGGTAAAAAGAGTTCGTATTTCGAAATAATCAGCAGTCTTTCATTCGCTGAATGCAACAATGCGCTCGCAAGAATCGTACCACGACTCGAAATGCTAGAAATTAAAAAAATGATTTTCAGTACAAACTTTATTAGTGAAATTCGCAAGGAGTTTTATTTTACGGTTATTAGGCAGAGATACGAGAGAATTCTCCTTGAATCCTATATAAAACTTCAGAAACGGGGGTGAATAATTTTGCCAAATTCCATTACGACGCCACTTTCTGGTAACATCGCATATAGAAATGCTGGGATAATTAAGGCGATTGGGCCACACGGCGAAAACATTGCCGTTGGCAAAATTGAGTATGAACACTTTGATGACGAAAGTTTTCAATATATCATTTCACCCTTCTGGGATATTGTTGGCGGCTTGCCGAGCTCGCTTTTCGGCGGAATTCCAGGAATTAATATGGATAAGCGCAAAAAATCCTATTATCGCGCGAATTACGTCCCCGTATTCATTTCAGAGCGAACCCCATCAAAAAATCGCGAAGACTTATGGGAGCTTTTAGAAAGCGTCGGGCTTGACTATTATGACCAGCTCGAGTGGCTAATTCGGACTCCCATGAGAGCAGCAAATGACAATTTGATGGTCGAACGCATGCGCGATACGAAAGAAATATTTGAATATACTCGCCTGAACAATGGCATACACCGTTTGCAGTATGATGATGAAGTTGTGGTTGAAAGCCTCCGGGATTTTGGTCAAACTTCGGGTAGTTTTGCGATAAACTTTGCGAAGGTCTTGACTGCTGGAGCGGATATTCGGGTCCTGTCAGAAAACAAGCTTTATTCGGCGGCCGAACGGACAATCTTGATTCCATTGGTTATCGAGCAATTTTATATCGCGACCCGCGAACGCAAGCAACTGCATGACCAGGGGATTCAATATGCAAAACACTCTGGCAAATACAAAGGAAGGCCAAAAGCAAAAGTCGACGAACAGAAGTTTCGCGACGCATATTTGAAATTTAAAACAAAGCAAATCAATATCTTGGAGGCGATGCGTTTGGCGGAAGTGCCTTCACGCTCGACTTTTTATAGAAGGGTAGGTGAACTTGCATTATGATCAAAAAACTTAATCTCGAAACTGGCAGTCCCAACACTCAGGACGCCATTCAAAAACTGAAAAACTCGTTATCCACCTTCAAACGCCAAGGCTGCAAGGCGGTCGTTGTAATACATGGCTACGGAGCTTCAGGCGTTGGCGGGAGCATAAAAACTGCAGTGCGAGTCTGCTTGCGCGAACGTTCGATGGTCGGCATAGTTCGCATGACCGTCTCTGGCGAAGATTGGGTCGACCGAAAACGCGAAGCTATATCTATATGCAGCGCGCTCGCAACCCATGAGCGCGAGATTGCTGGAAATAGCGGTGTCACTGTGGTTGTGTTGAGAAATTGAGTACAGGGAGCCCGGGGGTTGCAGGAAGGTCGGAGGTTGCAGGAAGGTCGGAGGTTGCAGGAAGGTCGGAGGTTGAGGCATGAAAACTGAAATTGGACAACCAATAAAACTTCATAAAAACACTAGTTACCCCACTTACCAGCTCTACGCTACAATTGCGAACGAGAAGACTTTGTCGCATGAGGCGTTGCGGCACGCGGTGGAGCTGACGTTCGGCTGGCTGCGCCAACGTTTTCAAGACGGTGACACGATCCCCGAGGAGATTCAGAGTTCGGACTCTCTCAAATCCTTTCGCATCAACAAAGGGTTCACGGTGGATGTCGTGTATATTAAAACCGCCGAAAAAGAGACCTGGTCGCTGTGCATCGTCGAACCAGATTCAGGACTTAATGCAAGTGACCAAAACCCAGGGCGTGAGCCGGTGACAGGCAGGTCGTTTGAGACAAACATCGCGTTTGCGATAATTGGCAGCGCCCCAATCGAGTGCGGAATCAACATCGTCTGCGTGGAGCCCGAGGGCGTTGAGGCGACACCCGAGACGTTTCGGCCGACGCCGGTGAAGCTGTTCTTTCGGGACGAAAAGCTTAGATTGAAGCAGGTCTGGCCTATTCAAGAGCTCGCATACAAAATCGACAGCACCAGCAAGGTGCGCGACCTGAAGGAGTTCCTCAACAACCGCGACCGGCAAATCCCGTTTGTAATTATCGCGGAGCGAAACACAAAGCCTAAGGCTTCGGACATCGCAAAAGTCTTTGAGGCGATGGAAAAAGAAAAAGCTCCCGCTTTCGCCAACATTTTAGAAAGCAATGTCGGAAGATTTGATCCTGTCAAAGCCACAGTGACGCGCCAAAACTTCGAGGCGGAGCTGCCGTTTGAGCCAGGGAAATTCTTTAGCTATAAGGCTTCGTTTGCGCACTTTGGGGTGTTGAGCCTCGACCAAATTGAGAACTTTAATCAGGCCATGGGCGTGGTGTTTCGCTTAGCGGAAGGGGACGTGCGGATTTTCTATCCCGTTAACTTTGCCGATGAACAGCCTGGCGGAGAGCACTCGAAGCTCTACAAGTACTCGGAAATCGCGGAAAACCCGGCAGCTTTTGTGAAAAAACTTGACAAAATAATCGAGAATTATCCTCGCAACAAGCGAGTCAAATACGGAAACGTGCAATTCCTGTTGGAGGCAAGTGTCGAGGAGCAAAGGCTGTTTATCGATGCTTCGAATTCGAAGGAAGAATTGAAAGTCGCCTATGAAAAGCAAATTGAAGTAATTTTGGCCAACGAACAAAAGAAGTGCCAACTCGAAGTCAGCGCGGAGCGACAAATTGTTTCCGACAAAAACAAAGAGATTCGCAAGTTGGAAGACAAGCAAGAGGCCAACCAGAAATCCGCGCGCGAAGCAGCGGAACGCCTCCAGGAAGAAATCGCACGCCGCGACCAGCGAATTTTGGCCCTCGAACACGAAATAACACGCCTCGCACGCAGACTTGACAGGCCTGACAAGTTGCCCGAAATCCCCGCCTGGGTTGCTAGGATGTTTCCGGACAAGATGCTTTTTCATGACCGGGCTACCGACTTAATTTCCGCCTGCGGGCGAAACATCGATGCCGGCATACTTTGCGACGCGTTGGAATATCTGGCGTGCGAGTACCGCGATTTCCTTTGCGGCGAACTGTGCGAAGATGACTGCAACGACGCTTGCAATCGGAACTATCGCAGGCGCTTCGAGGTCACGCCAAGCGGCGAGGGCGCGATTCAGTCATATCCAAAACAATACAAGGCGAAATACGGCGTAAGCGAACACACTGGAAAGCCAGTAGAGAGGGCGTTTGATTGGCATCTGAGCGTGGGCGGGCGCCCTAAAGACTTGATTCGAATCTACTTTTTCTATGACAACGTCAAACGCCTAATAGTGGTTGGGTCTCTGCCGGACCATCTGGAAACGAAGAAGTGAGAAGTGGCGCGGGCACTGGCGCCAAAGATCGAAGCCGACATTGAAAAAGACCACCCTCTAGAGAGTGGTCTTATCATTTGGACTGTCGGCAGGGCGGCGTATCCTGCATACCTTGTAACTACTGATAAAGTAGCGTGTCGGGAGCCATTTCCGAACCTCGACAATCCTTTATTTATTAGACTAACTTACAATTAAATTATACGCCTATACATTTTTAAGTCAAGTAAATTTTACCAATCTTTTACTGTGGAGTCTGTTCTGAAGTTTCGCATTTGAAATATCGTATACACTTGAGACGAATAAATAGTTTTCATCAGAATCTGAAGATAAATTTACAGAGACCAGAACATTGTTATCTAAAGTTTTTACATATTCTACGCTGTTTTGTTCATTAGGGTTTACGCCAATATAATCTGGTTCTTGAATTATTATATTAATGTCACCTAGATATTTCAAACAATTCTTATGCTTTAAAAGAATATGTTTACGCAAGCCTGGGAATACATAAATTTCTGTAATAGGAAGATTTATACTAAGTAATCGATTAATTTTTGATTGCAATACTCCTACAATTTTTCTCTTGCGAATTAATACCACCCCCTATAATCGAAAAAAACAACAGAGCCATATTTTACCATAATTAATTTTAATTGTAAATGTTGGATTCTTTATTTCGCCTCGTAACATGCATAAACTAATCCTGAGCATCAGATATGCTATACTGAGGTGAAGGTGGATGGAGTGGAGTTTGAGGTGTAATAATATTGCTATTTCGATTGAAATTATTGTAAAATGGCATAGAAATAAGTTTATACATAAATAAGGATTTTACTTATCGGAGGAATGATTATTATCTTAAACAACATTGTTCTCGCAATAATTATTGGTTTGTTTTTAGGGGTTATTGTTCCTTTAATGATTTACGCATTTTATTTGATTGGGATAAATCGGAAATTTAGAATGTCCGCTTACAGTTCAATGTCTGGCAATTCATTCTTTAAAACAGTTCTGAATGCTGGCAATAATGGGGAGTTCCTTACTTTCCAAGTGCTTGAATCAATTCCAGTATACAAAAAAATATTAGCAAATGTTTATATCCCCAAAAAAAATGGCGGTACAAGTGAAATTGACATTTTAATGATTACCGAAAATGGCATACTAGTTTTCGAGTCTAAAAATTTCAGCGGGTGGATTTTCGGGGATGAAAATAGTGCAATGTGGACCCAGTCATTGAAAGGTGGATTTAAGAGTAGATTCTATAATCCTATTAAACAAAACAATTCTCATGTTAGTGCCTTATTTGATTATCTTGGGGATGTCCCAAACGAAGCTTTAAAATCGTATGTAGTTTTTAGTGAACGATGCGAACTTAAAAAAATTAATGTTGATCAGACAAAAGTGAAATTAATTAAGCGAAACCATCTTTTTGATGCAGTGAAAGCAGAGGTAATGTACTCGGATTTTTGCCTTTCTAGAGAACAAGTTGATGAAATCTATAATAGAATTGTCGTTCATACGGCTATAAATAGTAGAGGCAAAGTTCTGTCAGGATTATTAGAAAATCAGATAAGAAAGGATTTAGGATTATGTGGGAGCGGGCAGGAGATGAGCTTTTATAGGAGTATTATTAAAAATACTGGAATTTATTTCGAGATTGATGGAAAAGCGATGTTAAAAATCAAAGGTTTAAAAGATAGTAAGTTGCAAAGAGTATTTGATTTAATCGAAGATTTTATTAAAGAATCTGCTGGAAGCAAAGGTCGTAATTTTTCTGAACTCTATGATAAGTTAACATCGGCTGAGCATGGATTTAGGATTAAAAAAGGAATAATACCGTTTTTCATAGCAAACTCAAAAATAAATGCTTTAGAAAAATTGACGATTGAAAATTCGAATAAAAACAAGGAAATGTATGGAGAACTCTATAGGAAAAATGTAACATTACAAGTTATGGGCTGGATTGTGATAGGAGCATTAACAATTTCAATAATTTTGCAACTAGTACTATCTTGATTAAAAATAAAAGTTGAATTTATTCAAAACGTTTTGTATAGGTTGTACTTAAAGAATTTTCTAATCAGTAGATAATTGCACAATAATAAATAGAGTCCAACTTAATCAAATTTATTCAAGGAGATAAGATGCATGGAAAATATCAACGTAAAAAAAGTGCCATTTTTGATAAAGGAATTATATAAAATAGTTGATGAATTGGAGTTGAATTTTCCGGGTCGACATTTTACTTTGGATGGACATTTGGTGGGAAGTATTGGAGAGGTATTGGCATCATATTATTATGATCTAGAGTTATTACCATCATCTGCGGTCACTCATGATGCAATTTCCAAAAAAGGTTCGTTGATTCAAATTAAAGCGACTCAAATAAACCGTATTGCAATTAGTAGTCAACCAGATTTTCTTTTGGCATTAAAAATACTGGAAGATGGGAGCATTCAGGAAATTTATAATGGCCCTGGTGAGATAGCGTGGTTAAATACTGGACCTTTGCAGAAAAATGGACAAAAATCAATTTCATTATCGAAACTTAAAGAGTTAATGAAAAATGTTGATGACGATTTGAAAATTAAACGAGTCAATTGAATACTGAACGCCTGAAAAACGAAGCTAATGCAGGTGAAAGGACGATTGAATTGAATTAGCAACCAAATTTAATGACGCTCCAAAATTACTCTGTCAGGTTTTAAAAACAAAGGAGACCCTCTATGATTTCAGTGCCCGAAACTATCAAAGCTTTTTGCAAGTCAGCGCAAGCTAAATATATGAAGGGAAATTTGGGTGTGCTAAAAGAACTCGAAAAAGCTCCTTGTTGTGAGATGCCTGATGTTTCGACGCTGGATGCAAAGGAGTGCATTGCCTTAGATATTAGGGCAACGATTAAAAGTTATGCGAGATGCAAGGACAATGCAATTAGAATATTTCAAGAATACATTGGATTTCTCAAAAGCAACTATGGATGCAATATCGATATTGATTTTCCGCCGATTCCGGTGTCTATAAGTCTGGAACGGCAGATGTACATTTTGAAGTTGTTACAGGATAGACCCGAGATGAGTGTGGAGGATGTTTCGGAATTGTTGCTGATTAGCGAACGTACCGTTGAGGCGGACTTTGCGAAGTTAAAAGGACTGGATGATGATCCACTGCAGGTGATGGGTCAGAGACTCGTTGTGGAGTTTGATAGAACAAATGGTGAAATTAAATTTCCGTCGACAGTGCATCCTCTCTTCTTAACAAACAATCTAACACAAATCATTTCATTGCTTGAGGGATTGAAGGTGCAAGAGGTAAAGCCGGGGTTTGAAAATTATGCTCGTAATTCTGCAAAAACAATGTGGGCTCAGCTTTCGGATTATGCTCGGAATCGGATTATTGAAATTTGTTGTCCGCTGCTTTCGCTCGATGCTGCATGGTATAAGGAATTGGATTTGGAAGTTAGTCAGATAGTGGATAAAGATTTGTTTTTGTCCGAACGTCAGTGCTCAAGAATTGAGGGGGCAGGGTGTGTTTTGGATTGTCTTAAAAATCAGAAGAGTTGTGTTGTTGAATATTTGAGCGAAGATGAGAAGGTTGACCTGTATCAAGTTTCTAAAGTGACGGATTATAATACGGGCTCTGTTTGGGTTGATGTTGACGGACGGATCATTGAACTAGAACTTGATAAAATTTTGCGTTCGGCGTACTCGATTGAGGAGCTGTTATAAATTGAAGCTCAGCTTCGGTGATTTGCTTTGCAGTGTGTTTTACAATATGGGTGTAGTTAAAAAACATATTGGAGGGTATCGAAATGAAGAACACATTTTACAGACCAGATGGAGTAGAAATTGAACAATTTTATGTAATTATTGCAGAGTTGAGAAAGGCGCTTGCTGAATTAAATGAAGGAAGCGTTAGCAAAGAAGAAGCGTATGAATTTGTGACAGCGTCGATTGGGCAACAAATTGAAATTCATGAAAAGGGAGGATTTTGGGGGTTAGTCAATCCAAAAGAAACTCCGAGTGACGCAAGGGTAAGGTACTTCTATATGCCAACTTATTTGATGACGGCGATTTTGATGAAGACTGTGCTTGTATTTCCAGAGGTTGAAACTCAAGTTGTCGGATTTCATGAAGCGCTAGAGAAAGGATTAAAGGCTTCGTGCGGAAGAAAACTCCAAGGAAGCGGCCTTGATGCGGAAGAAGGAATGTGCAAAGCGTTGGAAGTGTTTATGGATGGCGGGTTGGTTTCGTTTTTGCAGCGCTACCGAGATTATTGCGAGGAATTCAATTTACTTGTTGAAGGCATTATCGAAGCGATGAGCGTTTCGCTGAAAGCGGGGAAAGTCATTGTGGGAATGGGTGCTGATTACACTAGCGAGTATGAGTCGGTGGTCGAACGGTTTAGGGGGTGGAAATCATGAAGGTTTTTGTATATGGGACCTTACTTAGCGGATGTGAGAATCATGATAGGTTTTTGGCGGAGTCAGAGTTTGTGTGCGAAGGTATGATTAGAGATTTTGCGTTATATAATCTGGGCTGGTATCCGGGGATCAAGAGAAGCACTGGGGATATGGTTAAAGGGGAAGTTTACGAAGTGGACCAGATAACTATGGAGAGGCTTCATGCGCTCGAGGGGGAAGGAAGTTTGTACGAATATATAAGGACTGATGTGATTTGTGGGGATGATTTGATTACTGATGTCGGGACTTATGTATATTTGAGAAAAGTTGAGGAGGAGAGCAAAATGGAGTTTGTTGAGCAACCGTGGGGAAAGCAAGGCAGGGATGTTGAGAAGGACGATTTGGTGTGGTATGCGAGCTATGGGTCGAACATGCTGATGAAGAGATTTATGCACTATATTGAAGGCGGAGTTTGTGAGTTTAACGGCAAGGAGTATAGGGCATGCGCGGATAGGTCGGCACCTAAAGAAGTGCGAAAGATTACGATTCCGTACGAAATGTATTTTGGTAACGCGGCGAGTTCTTGGGGCCCTGGGGGCGTGGCGTTTTTGGATTTGGGCATGAAGGCGGAGACTCCAGGGAAGATGTATTTGATTACGAGGGAGCAGATGGAACACGTTCACAATCAGGAAGGCAGGAGTTCGAACTGGTACGATCGCAGGGTCACGCTGGGGGAGTGTGACGGGATTGAGATAGTGAACGTGACGAACAGCGGGAGAAGGCCAGAGTGCGCGCCGAGTGAGAAGTATGCGGCGGTGGTGAAGGCGGGGTTGGAGGAGTAGGGGAAAATAGTATTCATCGCAATTTAAAAAATAAACCCATCGAATTCGACGGGTTTGGAAGTTAGGAGAATATTATTTACTTCGAATACATTTATCTAATGTCGCTTTCTTAAGCATTATAAAATCATCAATTCGAGGTTTTATATTTTTAATGTTTTGCCCTTCAATACCAACTACTACAGCTAGTTTTCCGATCGCTTTGAGTGTGTCGTAGACCGGTATGTAATCGCGGTATGCACTCACAAAAACACCGACATCGTAGGAATCATGAAAAGCTTTGCTTATTGCATGTACAGCGAGGTTTACATCAGTTCCTTTTTCAAGTTTGAAATAAGAATCGGGATTGTCTATCTTCATTTTTGAATTTGTAGTAGGTCGTGCAAGATAAGAACTTTCGATTACATCAATATAACTTGCGCTTGAAAGACTTGTCGCCCATTTGTAAGTTGCAAGAAGGCTGGATCGGTCATTAAAAAATCGTCCGGCTTTGGAATAAACAGAAAGGCTTTAAGAAAATCGACATTAGGGATGTTTTTGACAATTTCACGCGGCAATAAATTGAAATCTAATCTTGGCCAGGATTCTTTGTTCTTTGAATACAAGTTGTTTACTGCAATCTGGAAATTCTGAAAATCAATGAATACTATACCTCTTAGCATTAAGAAAGTCCCCCTAAGTAGTGTTTAAGGCCTACATGCTTTGCAGCAATGTAAGCCTTAGGTATTACTCTATGCAAAAGGCAGGTTAAAGAACCATCTTTCGCAACTGACTTTCATCAGTAAAATAATTATACGCCTTTAAAACAAAAAATCAATAGGTTTAGCGAATTAATTTCAAAATTTTTCAAATTCTATTTACTGGCATTTACTCCCTACAGGTGAGTAAACCGCCCGAAATGTCTCCAAATGAGGCGTGTGACCGTTCACATTTAATAAAATCCCCACCGCTATTGAATTAGTTTACCAGTTGAATTTGTGTTCCGATATTAGCAAGAGAATTTTGGGACCCCTTTGCCGAACCCAGACTTCTGTTCGGCCCCAGATTTGCGGCGGTTGGAATTTGGGTAGCCGGGTGTTTGGCGGGAGCCAAAGAAGGAGTAATCTAGAGAAAAAACTTTACTATTTGCAATAAAAATCCTGATAACTATCCACAGTTTTTGCTGACGCTTGACGACATTATGGCAAATTCAAATTATGATGGAATATGCCAGAAAAAAATAATTGAATGGATGTTAAAAAAGTGAACATTCGTCCCCATTTCCCCCTATTTGTTATATAATAAACCTAACAATTTTGACACGAGGGGGCGATGCCCATGGAATCAAAAGGCCTGCGAATAAGGGTCACGCGCGAAAGCGACGCGGCTGCGGTGTTGAAGATTTATGCGCCGTATATTACTGATACAGTTGTAACATTTGAATATGAGGTGCCAGAGCTTGCGGAGTTTGAGCAGCGGATGGCAACGATACAGCGCGACTTGCCGTGGCTAGTGTGCGAAGTCAACGGAGACGCGGGCTCGGGTGAGGGCGAGGGCGAGGATGCTGATGCTGGAGGCACCATCGTCGGGTATGCGTATGCGTCGCATTTTCGGGAACGCAAAGCGTATGACTGGTCCGTCGACCTTTCTGTTTATATCGACTCCGATTGGCATGGGCAAGGGATTGGCATGGCGTTGTACACTTGTCTCATTGAGGCCCTCAAATTGCAGGGTTACTACAACGCATATGGAGGCATCACGATGCCAAACGAGAAGAGCGTGCGGTTGCACGAAAAGTTCGGGTTTCGTGAGGTCGCGAATTATGAGCACGTGGGTTTTAAACACGGGCGTTGGTTAGACGTGAAGTGGTACGGGATGGCGCTCGCGCCAACGTCAGAGGCAGCCGGAGGCGAGACGGCGCCTAAACAGCCGAAGCCGCCCACACCTTTTTCAGAGATAGAGCGTTCCGCAGCGATGCGGGGGATTTTTGATCGAACTATTGAAGAGTTTATATTTATGAAATAGAATAGAAGGCATAAATGAAATTGTAATTTGCGAGGAGTTGATTTGCGTGAAGAGACTTTCAAGGATTTTTGTAATAATCTTTGTATTTGTCACGTTATTTTGGAATATGAACATTTCCAACACTGTACTTGCTACGGGGACGGCGAATCTTTTGGTGAATGGTTCGTTTTCGCACGGGTCACTTACTGGGTGGACTTCAAGCACTACTGCCGCAGATTTTAGCGTGGTAGCTGGCGGGATCGATGACGGGTTCAGTTTAAGTATTAATACTACGGTTGCTGGAAATACTGAGCTTACGCAAAAGATGACAACTGCGAATGGCATGCTCGCAAACACTGACTATGTACTGACATACTATATTAAAGGAGATGCGCGTTTTACTGTGGAGGCGGTGGGGACGCCGGCGTTTTCACCGGTGATTCAGGCCACGTCGAATCGTTCGAAAAGCTCATGGGGGCTCAATAAATTATACTTTAATTCAGGGACGAAAAGCGCTGTGACGATTAAGTTTTTGAAAAATGGCGCTGCGTATCCGCAAAACGTCCTAGTTGATGCAATATCTGTATATCCTCTTGGTGATGCGAATGAGGTAGCTAATATCGACACTTCTTTGGCGTTGGGTAGCGAAATGATGTATAACGGGAATTTTGATATGTCGACCGCCGCACCTAACGGGGCTGTGGGGTGGACTAATAACAATTTTTCTACACCAGGACCAGGCATTGGTGGCACAAAAGCTTTAAAGCTAGGAGTTGCAGCGAATCAATATACGTCAAACGGTTCGCATTATTTGAATTTAGTGGCGGGCAAGACTTATCGTTTTTCCTTTAGTACTAAACTTAATATTGCTGGAACATATCAAAATATTTTCATGTTCAAACTTGCGAATTCAGATGGGTTAGCCTGGTCGACAGGATTGTTTACGGTTATGAACGGGGCGCAAACAGCATCGAGATATACTGAGCAGTATTATGACTACACTCCAAGTGTGAGTGCGTCTGATATTTTTATTCACTTGCTGGTACCAAATTCTTCGGCGACAGGAACAATATGGCTCGATAATCTGTCATGTAAAGAGGTGCTTTCTGTTACACCGACGCCGACGCCTACGGCGCCAACACAAGAGCCTTCGGCAAGTCCAACTCCTGGCAATTTGGTGATAAACGGGTCGTTTGCCGATGGGGAAAATGAATGGTGGGATTCTAACAACATCGGGACTGTAAATTCGACTGACAGCGTTGACGGAGACGGAAATTGCTTGAGCCTAAATTCCTCGGTCAAGGACGCAAACTCGGTTACTCAGGCGTTTACGACAGTGGGCGGAATGTTGCCGAATACGGAATATGCGCTGACTTATTATTCGAAGGGAGACGGTCGCACGACTTTGAGCGTAGTGGGTACTCCCGATTTTTCTCCTGTAATTTCAGTGGCATCGAATCGAAATCTCAGCAGCGCATGGAGTCTGAATCGTGTGTACTTTAATTCTGGCACAAAAAGCGCAGTGAATATATCGTTTGATCGAAACCAGGCTGTTGCAACGAGTTTGCTAATTGATGCGGTATCAGTCTATCCTGTTGGAGATGTAAATGAACCACCTGAATATGACACGAAAGTGACGCTTGGTGCCAATGTTGTTTACAACGGTGGGGCTGAGATATTGGGGTCATATGACGGAAGCGCCGACGGTTGGGGTTGGTATGACAATGTCAATACGAATCCGGTCGTGGCAACATCGGGACCTGGAATAAGTGGTTCAAGGGCATTTTTAGTTGATTCAAAAGCATTATCTGGTTCTCCTACGGTTTACAAGCCTAATCAGTTGCCGGAAAAGAGCTTTAAATTGTTTTCTGGAAAGACATATCGCATTGCTGTGCGTATAAAAAACAAAACAGTTGGTGCTGTATCCACTACGTTTTTTTCAAGTCTGCAGTTGATGGCGCAAATAAACGGCGCGTCTTTAACTTCGCCAATTGTTAATGTCTTGTCAACGCGAACAGCGACTTTTTCTAGATATACTGAATGGTTTTTTGATTTTACTGTGCCCGCTAATCAGGAGTGGACCAACTGTAGAATCGGAGGCTGGAACTTATATACTGGTAATTACGGATATTTTGACGATTTTTCTATACGAGAAATTTTGCAAGGCAAATATGCGGTCGACTTCATTGACTGGGACGGTAAAGTCCTCAAAAGCGAAGGGGTTGGCGAAAACGGAGCGGCTTCGGCACCAACAATCTCGCCACGTGTCGGGTACACATTTGCTAACTGGGATGTCGGATTTGATAACATCACGGCGGACACAAGGGTCACTGCGCAGTATTCCTTGAATTATCACTTGTTGACATTTAAAGACTGGGATGGAACAATAATTTCTTCGCAGAGCGTTCCTTTTGGGGCGCACGAGATGGGGCCGACCCCTCCAAGCCGCAATGACTGGACGTTTTCAGGATGGGATACGGTTGAATATTTGTCCATGCCAGACAATGATTTGATTGTGAATGCAACATATAAACACTCAGTTGTATTTATGGATTACGATGGCGTTACAACATTGAAGGTCATCCAACTTGTAAATCACGGGGCTTCGGCTGTTGCTCCAGCTAACCCGACGCGAGATGGGTATGTATTTACTGGTTGGGATCAGGAATTTCTCTATGTGTACACAAACTTAGTACCCACGGCAACTTACGGCATTGCAAGGACTGTAACTTTTAAGAACTGGGATGGTACAGTTCTCAGTACGCAAGTAGTTGCTGACGGTGGAATGGCTAGTGCGCCATACGTGCCACCGAGAACAGGATACAACTGGACTGGTTGGGATGCTTCTACCCGAAACATCACTTCGGATATTGTCATCACCGCAACTTTTTCAATCGATCAATACTATGTAGCTTTTTATGACTGGGATTATTCTTTGTTGGAAATTCAGTTAATCACATACGAGGGCTCGGCAATTGCACCTCAGAATCCAACCCGACCTGGATATACATTTGCTGGATGGGATAACACTTTTGATTATATTGTTGGCCCAATGAACATCATCGCGACTTATACTCAAAATCCCGGAGCTTCTGTGTCTTTAGGCTGTAGCACTGCCGCGGGACTTCTCACAACGGGAGATACCCTTTATGACGATTTCATGAATCTCGCGGGCGAAACAACGGTCACGGTACAAAAATCATATTTTGACCCGGCAATTCTTTACTCATTTGCGATTAATCCTGCAACCAAAAGTGGTAGCATCGCTGAAATTCCTGATGGTTCGTATTTGTTTCGCGTTTCAAGAAAGGGATTTTTGACACGCGATATTTCTGTGACAGTTTCTGGCGAGAATCTTTCTTTAGGTGATAAATTTCTTCTTCCTGGCGAATTGTTTGCCGATGGAAAAATTGACGGATCCGACTCGGAAATTTTGTATGCTGAACTTGGTCTTACATATTCTGACGAGGGATACCTTGCCGAAAACGACTTCAATTTAGACGGCATCATCGATGGAACAGACACCGAAATGCTTCTATTGGTACTTGGGAACTCACTTGCATCATACGGTGAAAACGTAAATTACAGCCCAGTTGATTTTAAGGGTTCCTCGCTGGGTGATCCATCATATGTGGTCTTTCCACCAGAAGGTGGTCTGCATGACTTGAATGTGACTTATCAAAACATGACATCTGAAATACAATCCACGGTACTTTTGGTCAATGTTATCAAGAATTCTGAAATTTTTGCGTCATATTCTATTGAGAAGGAATTCAGCCCGAACGAGGAATATTCCTTTTATGCGGGCATTTATATTCCGGCTACTGATGATGGAAGCATTGTGGAAGTGGACTTCGTAATGGTGGATAACTTACTTTCCATGAAAACGAAGCACGACACGGTCAAGAACAGCATAAATAATGTGAGATAGCCGCTCAAGGAGGAGTCAAAATGAACATCCAAAAACTGCACGACGCGGAGGCCCAGTTCTTCGCACGCTATCCGGGTGGGTTCGAGGATCCGCAGCTCGTTGAGATAGTTAAGAAACACAAAATCGAGAAAATGCACAAGCTTGCGACCGAGAGTTTTGCGCCCGAGAAGTTCGAGGACATCGATCAGGTAGTGTTGGCGATGAGCAAGGTCGTTACCCAGTCATCTATGGTTTCGATTTTTGAGAAGCCGAAGTTTCGCGACATGAGCAAGGCGATCGACCGCGCTGATAGGGAGTATTTGGCTTTGGGGCTGAAGGCTTTGCTTTATGGTGACGATGCGACGCAGGCGCGCGGGTTCATTGAGATGGCCAGCGTGCTCGCGGACTACAAAATCGCGAAGTGGCCGCTGCTGACGGTTTATGGGGTGTATATGAAGCCGGAGGACGAGGTGTTTATCAAGCCGACAACGGTCAAGGCAGTTATCGACTTTTTCGAGCTAGAGGGGTTGAAGTATAATTCCACGCCTACATTCGAGTTTTATAAGGCGTACCGCCAACAGTTCCTCGCGATGAAAGCGCAAACGAAGCTTTTGACGCATCTAGAAAATGGTGCTTTCTCGGGATTTCTGATGATGAGTATGGGCGATACTTGATTTTAGGGTCTGTGCAGATTATGTCTGCCGTTTTAAACCACTTTTTGGACTGAAGACACTAATTTAAACCCGATTGACAAGTAAACTTGAATATTTTATTGAAATAATGGAACATATTGGCGGTAATCGCGAATTTGAACGGAAAATTTCATAAAATAATCTTCGGAATTTTAAAAAGTGTAGCAAAAATGCATACATAATCTCTTTGCTGGTTTATTTTCGCATACATAATCAGCACAAGCATTTTTGGCGATTTTTGAGGGGCGTTTGAGCACTCAGGAACTACAACAACCCCCGGGCTCAGTGCGACCCCCGGGCTCAGTGCGACCCCCGGGCTCCGTGCGACCCCCGGTACCGCTGCAACCTCGGACCTTGCTGCAACCTCCGGTACCGCTGCAACCTCCGGTACCGCTGCAACCTCCGCTACCGCTGCA
>Ga0194063_10000527_pt1 | contig 27450 bp, 29 predicted proteins | sample SepL3720m_MetaG_FD_155459 | JGI IMG/M metagenome (GOLD analysis project Ga0194063, IMG submission 155459) | Anoxic zone freshwater microbial communities from boreal shield lake in IISD Experimental Lakes Area, Ontario, Canada - Sep2016-L373-20m | ecosystem: Environmental > Aquatic > Freshwater...
TTCCTATATCGTGTGTGTATCCTACGTAATGAGTATCATCTTTATGACTTTTTAAGATATACACGTAATACATGGATATTAGATCAATTACCTTGCGGAAACGAAGGGATTTGAACCCTTGGTCGGATTGCTCCGACGCACGCTTTCCAAGCGTGTCCGTTCGACCACTCCGGCACGTTTCCAAACCAACCTATTACCCAACGTATCTATCGTTCGTCGTGGTATACCTCACTTATCAGAGATAGCCCGACGTACTCTCCTCTTGAGAGGAGTCCTCGCCATTTTAGGCGAGGGAGGTGTGTTATGCACTAAGAATACACACCCCGTCATACTTCGTATGCCACCCCTCTTCCTAGAGGGGAGCAAAAGCGAAACGCCTTCTTCTATATTTCGACTCACCCGCCGTCTTAGGCGGGCACGTTTCCAAACCAACCTATTACCCAACGTATCTATCGTTCGTCGTGGCATAACTCGCTGATAAGACTCACTTCGTATCGTCAACAGCGAGAATAACCACTCAACGATCTGTGCTTGATGATCAACTCACGAGTGATACTCATGCTCTTGATCTGGTATATCCTGCTCGCGTTGAACACACGATATATCAATTTTGATTATATCACGCAGGCACACCACATTCTCTGATGCAGGCTCAGAAGCGTATCCAGTGACCACTCACGTATTCGGCGAGAGATAGTTTGCCAACTAGCCAGACACTGTCATTTTCGCTCCTTAATCGTAGTTCAAATAATGCATTAAGAATTGACATAAGGGATATTATAGGTTATAATAGCCCCTATGAAAGAACAACATATACCCCTCAACGCATGGAAACCACTTCCAGATAGTTATCTTCATTTCGCCACCTTTAACCCTTTGACACTAGAAGGTTTGCAAGACTTGCGTGCAGAGACCCAATTTGCGCCAGCTGTAGACTCTGCATGGAACAATCTAGCTATGACCATCGACATGCCACTTCAACAGAAGGCATTCGGCGGACTCAAAACAGTATTGGCTGGTTCGCCACGAGATGCTCACGCTCTGCCAGTGAGCGCTTACTGGAGCTCACTAAAAGATGGTTCTATCACACCGTATATAGAGGATCTTCGACGCACAGAGTCAGGGAGAGTTGGGTTTAATGATCCTAAAATAATTCTCGAAGCATTTGGAGGGATGAAAGATAGCCGTAGAGAAATACATGGAATGAGTAAAACGACAGAGAATAAGTCGATCTATAACAGCCATCTACATACTAATACTATAGTTCACGCAGACGAGGAGTTTCATGACTATGTAGATATACTTAAAAGACTGAACGCTGCTCATGTTCTCACATTTCGTCCAATTACCGATGGGATTAGCATGATTCAGAGAATCAATACAGGAAATGGACGACTTGGAGATGGTAGTTCACGAGAAGATGTGCAATTGTATCTGAAGAAAATTTGGCTGAACTCTGATCCATACTACAAACTTAGTCCTCTCTTGTATGAAGCAAAATGTAAGAGCGAAGAATCGCTATTTGGAGATCAGGCCGATATAGCGGGGACTCTTTCCCAAACACTTGTATTTCCACGCATTTCAACTCTGGATGATCTAATAGATCCAAGGCTAAGAGAAGCTGTTAATAAGAATGCAAGATACATGGGAGCACTAAAGAAGAAAAGGGGCGACGTGAGAGAGCCCTTTTATCGTTCTCAGAAAGATGCCTTTGCATCACTGATAGACAGAGATTATATTGCCGCAGCATCTCAAGTGGCCCATATGGCAACAACGTACCCAAAAGTTTTCCCTAAGTTTGCAGTTGATAAAATCAGCACCTTTCTTAAGGCGACTTCGCAGGATGAATAACGATGCGAAAGAGATGTATTAATTGATTCTCGCAATCCTGCATTTGAATGAAAGAAAGCAAGTGATAATCATCCTCGTACAGACGATGGGGCGGAGATCCAATGTGTAGTGTCTTTACGGAACAATCGTCATCGGCTGTGCTGGAGCAGGTGGCACTTTCTGTGCTTTTTTCTTTACCATGAAGTAGTACAAAATAGCCCCGAGCCCTTGACCGAACAAGAGCACAACTACCCATAGGAGCTTGTCATTGAAGTCTCGCCTGATACAGTCGATAAGCATCCATACCCAAAATCCTGCTGCAACGATACTAATGATTGCCACACCTATCCAGATACCTGCGAATATGGGGCCAAATTGTTTCCAAAACTGCCCACAGTCGACCTGTTTGCCATTGACCGTACAGTTCCCACTTTGACTGGTCGCTTCGCTGGTCGAATTCACCTGAACCGTTTGTGAAGTCGCTTGAGCGACGACAGTGGTCTTACTGTGAAAATCCTGCGCATATATAGCTCGAACTGAAGAGCTAAGTAACACAATGAGCGAGACAGTGGTGAAAAGATAGATTGAGAGTTTCATGTATTTCATATCCAAGGTGATGAAATAATAAGTCGTCTATCCATCATATCAGATCTGCTCCGAGATGATCATCAGCTCTTGATGACCTGCTTATAAAAGAGGATATACTTTTCGCCCAAACACTCTGAGAACTCAAACTTTTTGAAAAAATCAGGCGATGAAGTCACAACAAATACTTGTTGACCTGGCTTCGCCAGTTTTTGAAGCTCACGTATCAATATCTCTGCATATCCTCGTTTGCGATAGTCAGGATGCACGATGACTGAGCGTATCTCTGCGATACGATCTGAGAAGTAGTCAAAACATCCACATGCTATGACCTTCTTGTGATCAGTTATGACTCTCCACTCGTGAATATCTTTTACTACTTCCTCTCGCGTGCGAGGGACGAGATGTTTGCTATCACCGTTTACGAGCTGCAAGATGCCGTCTAAGTGCTCTTCTTCTGCGGGGACTATAGTGGGATCAGTGGGAGTGTCCATAGGTGTAATATCTTGGAATAATTAGTATACACTTTTCTCAGCTGTTGTGATACATAATATTTTTGGTATATTGGGAGCTTATGCCAGATGCAAAAAAAATCATAAACCTCGAAAACTTGATAAAGGGATATCTTACAGATATTGCGAACCTACGAGATAAGCTCCGTGCACAACGTGAAATGATGAAGTCTACGATCGAGGGTGATCGCGACTTCAGCGAGGCAGCAGCCAAAACCGCAGAGTTGAAAAAGAAAGAGACAGAGATCAAGCAAAAGCTTGTCAAAGTCGATGCAGTCGTCGCAACGAAGATGAAGGTTGAGCAGTTGATGACAGAGATGAAAAATGTCCAACAATCACTCTCTGACTATCTCAACGAGTACGCCAACCTCACTCAATCAACAGAGTTCATCGGACCTGAGGGTGAGCTTCATCAGATCGTCCGCACAGCAAAACTGGTGAAAAAACGAGCCTGATCCCAGTATACTGACACTCGTGAATATCCGAAAACCTATCTTGTTCCTCCTAGCCGTTTTCTTTGCTGTCATCTCTATCCTCCTCTGGAGGTTACGTGTCGCATATATTCAGAAATCTCCTATCACTCTTTCTTTCGCAAACACTCCCTCGGCCACTCCAACCCCCAATCCCCTATCTATCCAGACCCTCCGCAGTCGTACGTATGATTCTCCAGCTCCCACCTTTGTTTCCCACATCCTCTCAACTGACTCATATACCAAAGACCTCGTTTCGTATATTTCTGACGGGCTGAAGATATACGCAGTATTGACCGTGCCACTCGCTGCAGCACCCGCTGGAGGATGGCCGATCATCATTCTGAATCATGGATACATCCCCCCAAAAGAATATGACAATACTGCGAAATATGTCGCATATATCGATACCTTGGCTCGAGGTGGATATGTTGTATTCATGCCTGACTATCGAGGACATGGTGACTCTGAGGGTACAGCTAGTGGCGGATATTATGATCCAGGATATGCGATCGATGTGCTAAACGGTATCAGTAGTGTGCGAAAGGTATCGACCGTCGATCCCGAGCGACTCTATCTCTGGGGCCATTCTATGGGAGGCAATGTAGCCATGCGCGTACGCGCGGTCGAGCCTCATATCAAGGCTACGGTGATTTGGGCTGGCGTGACGGGATCTTTTCCGATGATTTCCAAAGAGTTCTTTGGTCGCCCGCACACTGGTGCAGTCCCGTCTGAGATACGAGCGCATCAGACGTCTGGACGATCGCGCATTATGGAGCTCTACGGATCGCCATCGGCATCCATCCCCTACTGGCGCGATGTTGATCCGATGACCACGGTTGCTGATATTCATACGCCTATCCAGATCCATCATGGCGAGTCAGATGAGACGGTTCCGCTCCAAGTGAGTGTGCTTTTTGCAGAAGAGTTGAAGAGTGCTGGGGTTCCCCACGAGCTCTTCACCTATCCCGGTGAAAATCACAATATCAATGGACCTGCGTTTGATCAGGCGATGGAGCGCACTATAGAGTTCTTCAACGCGAGCAAGTGATATACTATAAGCTATCATGTGGTATACTTGCCCCTTATGAATCTTGAGTCAGCAGCAGGCGCAGAACTTAATGCACGCATCAGAAATGAACGACAAACTGATCTGCCTTCGCCGGTAATCGTATATGGCCAAGGCGTGAACAATATCCACTTTATACAGGGATATGAGCCGGTCAAAATATCGGGCGGACATTATGTGTACAGTGATTTTGCAAATGAAATGTCGCGAATCTTAATGAGAGAAGGCTCCGGACCTCCAACTTTTAATAGAGTACGCAGTTTGCGCATACTAGACAGTCACCTCTATTTTTTATCTGCAGATGAGAGCATGAAATTTTATATGGATCGAATCGCTGGATTGGAATGTTTCCACACCGGAATTTCTGAACTAAACGTCCCCTCTTTTGCATCTCAAGAGATTCTCAAGCCAATGGGAGAAGAGATATATAAATCTAGAGGCCCCGGATATGATACGCCGCCTAAAACGCAGGAGATTGTAACAAGAGAGCAGCTTATGAGAGCAAAGGCTACATTTGATATGGGCATATTACACTTGCCGGAGGTGAGTCTATCGGATTTCGATCGGCTGCTCTGTCCTCCTGATCGAGAACACCATGGACAGTATGATTGGCTATATCGATTTGATGCTGAAAAAATATTGTCCCTTGATCGACCCAAAATGATTCACTCAGTCTTAGCTCTTGTCTCTTCTAGTTTCAGACGTTTGCAGGGACCAAGCCTCTCTGATTATGCTATGCGTCAGTTGAATGGTGTTCTCAGTGAGGATGTGTCAAAACGAAAAAAAACGCTAGAAGCGATGTATTTATTTGGTGTTGGAGCTGCCACGCATGGTATTTTGACAGCGAAATACACCAATTTCGGAGACGATCTCAATATGCAGATTGATAAAAGAGCACAAATACCGGTCCCTCTTCGAGAACTGCCCTTTGTCAATGGGGACGACGACGACGATTTTCGAATAAACGAAGCGAGGGAGGATGAGCTCTGCAGATCGGTGTATGACTCTTGCCGAGGGATGTGGGAGTCATATGAACCTTTTTCATATAACATTTCTGGTCATCTCTTACCAGAGGATCCCGATAGTGCGAGATTGATGTTTGGTCAGGGTATGGTTCATGGTATACAAGCTCATGAGGTGGCATACCCTACATTAATGAGAAAGCTCAAGGCCACACCACAAACCGGAAAATAACTCACAGTATGTGCACCTTCTCTGCAATCCCAATAGATCCAAATACCTTGATATAATAGAGCCTTAGATTACTCAAAGCAGACGAATATCGAGTGTGAAGGCCGAAGTGGCGAAACTGGCAGACCTGCCTGCCGGCAGGCAGGTCTGCCCGCCTACATCGACAGGGAGACCTGACGATGTGGAGGGCGCGCCGCTTTAGGGAGCATAACAATATGTATTATGTATATGTGCTAGAATCGGAAGATAAAAAGAGGTTGTATAAAGGGATGACGGGTGATTTGGAAAAGCGATTGCATCAACATGAATTGGGACAATCTCAGACAACGAAGATGTTTGGGAAATTTAAACTAATATTAGTCGAAACATTTAACACAAGAGAAGAGGCAAGGAAAAGAGAAAAGTACTTGAAGTCAGGGGTAGGGAGAGAATGGTTAGTAAGTAATTTAGTTAGATAGCCGAAGTGGCGAAACTGGCAGACGCGCACGCTTTAGGGGCGTGTTCAGCAATGAGTGTGGGTTCAAGTCCCACCTTCGGCACCAAATCGAAATAAAGAAAATTAGTTGTAAAATCTGCCTTAAATGAAATGTATAGCCGAAGTTGGACCGGGAGGAAGGGATCTTATTGGTATCCCAAGCCCGATGAGAAGGTTAGATTATAAGGAACTAGCTATTTACCCTGAGGGTTTATTACCGTGCGATGTGATGGTTGATTTCCAGCGCAACTGCCCATCAGTACCGATTGTAAGAGCAAACATATATCGTGCTCCTGAATTTGTGTCCAAGGTAACGGCGGCGGCTGGTCCCGTGGATATCCTGGGAATATTTAATGTAACAAATGATCCTGAAGGTGAAGAGTATCGACACAATCGAGGTCCATTTGCCGAATCTGTAAAAGGAGTATTGCCTGAAGGTGGCATGGTTTTTGTAAGTGAACAATATAGTTATCTAAAAGACGATCACATTCGCATGATAAGAGCTGATTTGACACGGGCAGGATTTCAAATAATAAATTATATGGATGATTTATGGAGATCAATGGCTACAATGGGATTGAGAAACACTGATGGAATGTACTTAAGGATTATGAGTATTTTACGGTCGGAGGAATATTCGTTTGACCGTTTCGCAATAGCAAGAAAAGTAACACCTTCTACCAAATAGTCAATCCTTTCTGCTGTCCCTTGGTTTGGAGTAAATGTACTACTGTTAATTCTCGCGCCTTCGCCTGAGTCATCTTTGCGATCCCAATAGATCCAAATACCTTGATATAATAGAGCCTTAGATTACTCAAAGCAGACTTGCCCGCCTACATCGACAGGAAGACCTGACGATGTGGAGGGTGCGCACGCTTTAGGGACGTGTTCAGCAATGAGTGTGGGTTCAAGTCCCATCTTGGACAGCCTGCTGGCTAGTCCCACCTTCGGCACCAGCAGTTGATCAAATGGTTAAGCCCAAAAACCTATATCTTCGTTATTTTATAGACGTACAAAATAACTAATGAGATAATATAAGTGCTTGAGGTGTCTTTTACTGTCAATGATCGATCTTATCTACTTCGAGAACTCCCTTGATACAGTAAGCTTCCTGGTAGTGCGAATTGAACAACACTTCCAAAAAATTTCGGATGTTTCAACACTGACATTGCTCCTTCTACTAAATAGGCAATCTTTTCTTCTGTCCCTTGGTTTGGAGTAAATGTACTACTGTCAATCATCTCTCCTTCGTCAATAATTGTAGATGGAGGAAACTGATTTGCTGTCAGATCAAGTTTTTTTCCATTCGGTAATATATTGAAAAAAATGCATCTCTTCCGGTGCTAGGTTTGGGTTTAATCTTCCCACATCAGATCTTCTGACTTCAAACCCAAAGACTCTTGAGGCAGCTATAGCAACTCCTAAACATTGACCATTAGCATCCTCTGGTTTCGAGCCACCTGTACCACAGAGAGTATTTGGACACCAAGTCCATTCAAAAGCTGATTGTATTATATCTTCAGCAGCGGGTGTGAGAGAATATTCATGTTCTATCATATCCTATATTATACTTCACAAACATAGAGCTGATAATTCATGAGACTGATCAGGATATACTTTCGAGGGGACTCCCCACCTGGGGGATGAGCGCGTGCTCTACCTCAGTGTATCAACGGACATGATTCGAAATTTGGTGGTAAAATGAGCGGCAGAACATACCAATTCCACTTATTTCATATGAACTTTTCAGAATACCAAAAACAAGCTCTGCGCACGAACATGACCAAAACCGACTTTCTCAAGGAGCTCATGCAACAAGTGCTCGGATTGGCTGATGAATCAGGCGAAGTACTCGCTATATTCAAAAAATGGATTCGCGATCATGATGCTGATCCAGCAAAGCTCGAAAAAGATAAACTCAAAAAAGAGCTCGGAGATATCCTCTGGTATATTGCCGTTGTCAGTCATGACCTAGGTATCAGCATGGATGACGTAGCAACCACAAATATTCAAAAGCTGGCGAGTAGGATGGATCGCAATAAGCTGACCGGATCGGGAGATGATAGATGACATCTATCCTGCGACTCCATTTCACTTGAACAGCGGAGGTATGTTTTGCATAGCTTCATACATAGCTTGATCATATTGCACCGTTTCAATGACCTTTCCATCTAGCAGTCTTCTATTTAGATCTCTGCGACTTTGGTTGAGTTGATTATGTCTTGATGTATATTTATCGTATGCAAAACCATGTCTTGAAGCATCCCACATCTCTGAGAATCCATTGCAAAATGCCTCTTGGGCATTAGGATTGGGTTTATTTCCTGTATAGCCCAGCGAGTTCACCTGGCATAGCTCAGTGACGAGTGGACGGACGGTATCAATTCCTGTCAGCCCCTGACCTTCATAGCCTGATGCAACATCGCTTCCAAGATGAACATATGCGTATGAAGCAAGCGTTGAGCCCGTATTTTCTTGACCTTTTAAGTATGCGTGAAGGGTAAATCCATTATTTGCTTTGGCAGCAACTAAATCTCTACTAGCCAAGCCATTGACATTCATTCCTTGCCATTTCTCATCAGGTAGTAGGTATATTGTTTTTGGTGTATTAACAGGCTCAATACGAGCTATATAGCTATTTGAGGTATATATTGGCGTTCCTTCTGGTTTGGTCTTTGGACTCATATCAGGGTTCAGTTCAAGAGTATATTCATTGATGGACCGTGACTTCTTTTGTGCTGATCTGATCACAGCGATGAGTGCCTCGAACCCTTCGGAGTTAACATGATGACCTGTTCCATTTTTGATATTCACTCCACCCACACCGAGCGTTTCTGTCGGAGTAAATCCAGGAACCTCTCCGTAGGTAGGAGGAGATTCATTGCGAGCACAACCAGTAAATACAGTTCCGGTGATTGCTATAACAGCCATCGCCCAGATCCTCTTCAGTGCCTCACTACGGTCCATTTTTTCATGCATGATTGACGCTTCTCTTCTCGGCATAGTTTGGGATTATATCATCGTACCCACACGTTTTTGTCGCATACTGATAGGCTGATCCGACTGACAGTATATAGTGATATAGATTGAGGTGGTGTGTTCCGATATGTCAAGATCATGCCCGTCTTTTTACCATAAAAAAGGTCGTCAGGTTGTCCTGACTATCTTGGAGATTTTCATCGATGATGTCAAAATCATATATCTGGGCCAGGATTTTTGGACCGAGTATCGCTGTATTTTTTTCAAGTATCCCAGATGCCACTCCTTGTGCAGCTTTTGCCGTATCGATATAGTCTCCTTCCCCACTGATTTGTCTATATGACGAATATCTCCGCTGGAGCGTGGATTTGCACTGTCTGAAGACTTGATCATGTGCACGTATCGAGGAAATATCTGCAAGAGACACATCTTTGCGCTTCATGAGATAGTGGCAGATCTGGATACTAAACTCTTCGAGGATATCGAATCGATACTTTGCCATCGCATATGTCGACTCCTGTACGATCCCACCAATCGCATTTTGGATAGCAAAGAGCCCACAATCGATCATACCCTCGTGGAGGTGCTTCAACACCCTTTCTGTTGTGTAGAGGTACTTAATTGTGTATTTTTTGATATTGTGTTTTTGCACATACTGCTGAAGCGCCTCTTCGTTAAAGCTCCCTTTTCCGCCCTGGATACCACACACAAGCGTTCCCTTCCTCACTCTCTTTGGGAGAAGTTTTTCGTACAGATGATCATAAGCGACTCCCAATCGGATCCTCATTTTTTTTGTGTATGCATTATACGTTTGCAAATTTTCGAATAGCTGCCATGAGTCATGACATGTTTGCTGCATGATCTCAAATAGTTTCTGTGCTCCTACTGTATCAATCGGCGATGGGTGCAAATGCATCTGCTGCACGAGTCGGCCGATGAAATGAGTTAATCCTTGTGAGTTCACCACCATTTTGTCATGTGCTTTCGCAGTCATCTCAAATACATTGAGTCCGTTTTTTTCAAAATACTGTTTCCAAAAAGTGTACTCTTCAGGAGTCGAGGTATTTCTGTCGAGCACGATAGGAAGACCTGCAAATCCTCCTTTGCTGCTGTCAGGACCAAACAATGGATGCGTCAGGAGCGCTCGACCCGTGGTATTTTTCAAATGCTTCGCAAACATTTTTTTGGGATATTCTTTTACTGAAAGCACATCAACCAAGAGGTGATGATCTATATATGCCACATGTTTCTTGAGCAACCGTTCAAACGACTCGATAGGCACACAATAAAACACCGTATCGGCGAATCCAAAAATATCCTGTGGACGATCTGTGTGATGGAACATTCGCACTTCAAAATCGTTTTCAAAAAGACGATTGAGTGTTTTTCCAAATCTACCGCATCCGACGATAGCGACTTTCTTCATATATAGTGATGTAATTGTGAAATATCAGATGAAAAGCTGAGACGGACATGGCGCACTCCGCCAGACCCAAATGCAGTGCCTGGCGTGACCAAGATATGTTTTGTCTTCATGAGTTCCATCGCATATTCAGCCGAGTCCCCGTACCTATCGGGGATTTTCGCCCAGAGATACAGGCTGCCCTGTGGGTCATATGTCTGTAGCCCAAGACCTGCACACATCTGTATCAGCATCTGTTTATTTTTTTGGTATTGGCCGATCATGTTCGCATGCCATGCCAGATCAGGATGAGTCAGCACATATGCACCGAGTTTCTGGAGCGGATATGAGAGGCCAGAATCAAATTGTGATTTCACTTTGGCGACGGCAGCTATGACCTCAGGGTTTCCCACGATCCATCCCATCCGAAATCCAGCAAAAGAGTACATTTTAGAAAATGACCCTATTTCGACTGCGACGTCGATGGCTCCCGGTACTTGCAATATGCTTGGAGACACATATCCATCATAGGCAATCTCCGCGTATGCGTTGTCATAGATGAGCCATATATTCCTCTTTTTGCAGAGTGCTACGAGTTGCTCGAGCTCCTCTCGTGATGCTACCTGTCCGGTAGGATTACTGGGGAAGTTCACCCAGATGAGTTTGGTCTTAGACGATATCTTTTGCTCTATTTCAGATATCGATAGTTTGAAATGTGTATCTTCGGGGAGAGAGTACGGCACTACCTTTGCTCCAAGCATTAGCGCCGGACCAACAAATGCCGGATATCCCGGGTTTGGCACAAGTATCTCATCTCCTTCATCTACCAGCGCAAGAGGGATATGACTCACGCCATCTTTGCCGCCAAGCAGCGGAAACAATTCATCCTTTTTCACATCCACGCCAAAGCGGGTTTTATACCACTGGATGAGTCCGTCAGAGAATGCAGGTATCGCACCATATCCTGGATACAGATAGCTCGCAGGTTCACTCATGTACTCTTTGAGCTTGTTCACATACTCGACACTTGGCGGAAATGTGGGCGAGCCCACACTGAGATCAAGTATTTTTTTCCCCGTTTCTTTCTCCCAGCTCCATGCGCTTTTGGCCAAGGATGCGAAAACGTACTCGTTAACTTTGTCTAGACGTCGCGCGGTGTGTTTCATATGATTGATTTTTCGATTCGTAATGCTTCTGAGTGGATTGTATCAAGGATTGTTTTCACAAATTCCCTCTTGAGTCCATACATATCAGCTTTTTGTAGCCTATCTTCGAGCACATGTGCCCAGCGACTGGCATCCAGAGGCGGTAGCATGCGCTCTTTTTTGATTTTGCCAACCTCGGACACTACTTGCAGTCGTTTGCATAGTACATCCAAGAGTTGATCATCCAACTCATCTATTTGATTTCTGAGTTCTTGTAGTTTATCCATATATTTTTTGTAATAAATAAAGATCGACCATGGTCAGCGCAGCCATCGCCTCCACGATCGGGACTGCGCGTGGCAATACGCAGGGATCATGCCTGCCTGACGCACGCAGCAGGACGGACTTTTTGGATGATGATATAGTTTCTTGCTCCTTTGCGATAGTAGAAGTAGGTTTGAACGCTACTCGAAAATGTATCGGCTCGCCGTTGGATATCCCTCCCTGTATTCCACCCGAATTATTCGTGCGGGTCTTCACGGTACCATCTTCGACAAAAAATGAATCATTATGCTCACTCCCCCTTTTGAGGGTACCTGCAAAACCTGATCCTATCTCAAATCCCTTCACCGCAGGTAGAGACAGCATGGCGGATCCAAGCCGCGCGGATACTTTGTCAAATACGGGCTCTCCCAACCCCGGGGGTGTATTGCGTATGACACATCTCACTATCCCTCCGACAGAATCACCTTGTTTGCCGACTGACGTGATGTGCTCGATCATTTTAGTGGCAGCGACGATATCTGGACAGCGCACGATCGTGGACTCAACATCTGTTTGAGTGATGGTGTTTATATCAACGACACTGTCAATATCTTGTACGCGCTCGACATAGGCTACGATCTCGATGCTCGCCTGCTCTGCCAATATTTTTTTGGCGACAGCGCCCGCTGCGACTCGAGCGAGTGTCTCGCGCGCACTTGCTCTGCCTCCGCCGCGGTGATCTCGTATTCCAAACTTTTTTGCATACGTGAAGTCAGCGTGTGATGGTCTATACACATCCTTCAAATGATCATAGTCATGCGATCGCGCATCTGCATTTTTTACCATAAGCATGATGGGTGTGCCGGTCGTTTTGCCCTCAAATACTCCCGAGTGGATTTCCACTATATCGGACTCCTTCCTCTGTGTGGTGATGGTACTTTGCCCCGGTCGTCGTCTATCGAGCTCTCTTTGAATATCTGAGGCACTCAGCAGCAGCCCTGCTGGACATCCATCGATGATGCAGCCCACGGATGTTCCGTGTGTTTCTCCAAATGTGGTTACTTTGAATAGTGTTCCGAATGTGTTTCCTGCCATAGTTATAATAATAATGTATAAATCGTTTTCATTTCTGCGCATGTCATTTGCCCGGGTGCCGTATCCGCTTCATGATCTAAACTTCCATACGTGAGCACTCCACCCAACAAGGGGGCAATGATCCTCGTTTGCTTTCCCAAGGCTCCCATACCTATTATGCAATATGCGTCGCTCTCCCTATTGTTCACAAGCAGGGTATAGAGGGTGTGGATGTCTTCCTCGCAGCGCACCATAGTGGCAATTTTTCTGATCTGTGGATGGAACACATCCATTCGCCTGCTGATATTCACAAGCTCATCAAGACCTGGTGTATGGTCAAAATCGTGATATGACACTATCGTCTTTGAGCGGCTCTTGATCGGGATCGCACACTGCCTTTCCTCGAGCGTCCTCAACTCAATATCGATGTATGCATACCCCATACGATATGCATCTGCGAAGACTGCCAGTCGTTTCTCCTCACTTTCTGTCCACCTTCCCCCCTCGTCTCGTCGACGACAGGTTATGATGCATTTTTTCTTTGACACATTTTTCAGTTGCTCGAGATGAAAGGAGCTCTGGTTGACTAAATGATCAAGCCGCAATTCAACCAGATCTGCGTGGGCCGCAGCTATGTTTGCTCGATGTATCAATTCATCTACTGTCTGTGCTGCTACTGCAGCGCATATGAGTGGTGATTTCATATATGTAAGGCATTTTTAAGTGTTTCACTCATCGTGTCCACTGGTGCTGGCACTCCGGTATACAACTCAAACTGTGCAATGCCTTGGTGCAAGAGCATCTCCACGCCGTATATGATCGTTGCGCCTTTGGACTTGCCTTGTCGGAGAAACTCTGTTTCATGCGGTACGTATACGATATCCATGAGTATTTGTGCACGATGTATGGAGCACGTTTGGATGGGGACCTCGACAATATGCGGATGCATGCCAATAGATGTGGCATTGATGATGATATCTTGTGATGAGATGAAGTCATTGCTAGCATTATCAATCCACAAACAGTGAAATTCGTCAGCCAACGCACGAGCTCGTTCAGCTGTCCTGTTGACGATGGTCACGTGTGCTTTCTCATGCATGAGGCCATAGACGATAGCCCGTGCTGCTCCACCTGCACCGATGACCAAAACATTTTTGCCTCTCAGATCACCCCTTTGTTTCAGGGGTGTGATGGCTCCTATCCAATCGGTGTTGTATCCGATGAGATGGCCTTGATCGTTCACGATCGTATTGACTGCACCTATTTTTTGCGCCGTTTCATCGACCATATCAAGATATAGGATGACCGCTGTTTTGTGGGGGACCGTACAGGTCAAGCCACGTATTCCAAGCGTCCTGACAGCTTCGACTGTCTCTTTTATTTTCTCTACCTTGACCTGCGCTGCGAGATAGACGAATTCCTCGCCGAGCCCCACTGCCTCGTACGCAGTATTGTGCATGAGTGGTGATAGTGAATGGCTCACGGGATCTCCGATGATGAGACAGATTTTGGTGCGTGCTGTTTTCATATGGTGTGTAAAATAATTTCTGATATTTCAGATACTGATCGTCCGTCCGTCATGACGGTCATATCTGCATATGCTCTGTAGAGTCCTTGCCGCAAAGTAAATAGTGTTTTTGCTGCTTTGATATCAGCAAACAATGGACGTGTTGTATCATGCGCTAATCGCTGTTTGATGACAGCAAACGATGTCGCGAGGAAAACTACCTTTGCGTTCCGTCTCATATAGTCGATACATATTTTGTTCATGATCATTCCTCCACCTGTTGATATCACGGTATTCACACGATCTCCACACATTTTCGCTACCTGTATCTCTAGTTCGCGAAAAGCAATCTCTCCATCATGAAAAAATATATCGGCGATACTGTTTCGTCCTGACTGTTGCAATACCAGCTCATCAGTCTCTATTTTTGCACACCCCCGTGTACGAGCGAGCATCTCAGCTACTGAGCTTTTACCGCTTCCCATGAATCCGATCAAGATGATATTCATATTTGTTTTACGCGAATTCCTAACGTCTGAAGTGTTTCCCAATATTCAGGAAATGATTTGTTAACTACCTGAGGATCTTCGATTTGTACCCCTTTCGTCACGGCTCCAGCGATTGAGAACGCCATCGCCATACGATGATCCTGGTATGTATGTATTCGCGCACCATGGGGTGATCCTCCGTAGATCGTCAGCGAGTCATCAGTCGCATCGCACGAGATCCCTATTTTTTCGAGTTCTGTTTTGGTCGCGCTGATCCGATCTGTTTCTTTTACACGCAGAGTTGAAAGTCCACGTATATGGGTCGTCCCAACAGCGCATGCTGCGACGACCGCCAGCGTTTGTGCGGTGTCTGGCATAGAGCTCATATCAGCAGAAATACTGCTCAGTTTCTGCGGGCCTATGACGGTGATGCTCGATTTCTTTTTTACCACGGTGCAGCCCATCTGTTCGAGCAGATCTGGGAATCGTATATCCCCCTGCGCCGAGTGCGGATTGAGGTTTGATACGGTTATCGTACTCCCGGTGACTGCTGCGAGCGCAAAAAGATATGATGCGCTTGATGCGTCTCCCTCTATCTGGTACTGTTTGGACGGCTGTGACGTGTGTGGAGCCACAGAGTACTTCGTATAGTGATCATTGTGCACACCTATGCCATAGGATCTGAGACTATCCATCGTCATATCAATATATGATTTCGAAATTTGCTCTCCAGTGATGGTGATTTCCAAACCGTCTTTCAATGTCCCAGCAATCAGGAGCAGAGCACTAACATACTGACTACTCACCGTGCCTCGTATCATAACGTGCGATGAGGATATAGATCCTCCACGGATCAGCAGAGGTGGGTACCCCTCTTTTCCCGTGCATTGTATATCTGCTCCCATATCGCGCAGAGCCAGAACCAGATCATTGATAGGTCGCTCTCGCATGCGTACCGATCCATCGAGGACTATTGCACCGGGGACGAGGCAGCACACCGCAGTGAGGAATCGCATCGCAGTCCCTGCATGTCCCACATCAAGCGTGGTGTTTTGCTGTTTGAAAACTCCTCCACATCCTCTCACTGTGCACGTCGTCGCATCTATCTCAGTGATATCTACCCCGAGTGTACAGAGACACGTGATGAGCACATGGCTATCGTCGCTCATAGAGAGCGACGATAGCCTACTGACACCTTTTGCGAGTGCAGCGAGGATGAGCGCACGGTTGGTATAACTTTTGGATCCTCCTACCTGTGCTGACCCACTCCACTTTTTATTCGGAGGGATTATTTCTATCGTATTCATTGTGACGAGATAACTGATAATAGACTTGCTTTGATGATGTTTGGCTCGACGATCTTGTCTGATTCAACTGATCCGATGGATATGGGAAGCGAGAAGTGAGGTACTTTTTTCACATTCTTTTTATCTTTTTCCATAAGAGATAGGATCTGTGACAGATTCCCTAGTGCACATCTCGTCGGTAATCCAGCGCTTCTGATCAGCGACACGATAGATTCCTCTTCGCTTGTGCTGATCATCCCCATATCTCTACTCATACGTGTTTCAGCGACCATCCCTATCGCCACAGCCTCACCATGCAGCAGTGGTGATTTTGACCGCATGCTCAGCGACTCGATCGCATGTCCGACCGTATGGCCGAAATTGAGCTGCTTGCGGATGCCCAGTTTTTCCTCTTCATCACGTTCAACTACATCCTTTTTTATTCGCAGGGAGCGCGTTATGATCTCGATCAATGTGCCATCATCGATTGTTTGCAGCGATCCCCCATCGATATCAGCGAACCATTTCTTGTCCGCGATCACCGCGTGCTTGATGATCTCTGCCCATCCAGAGATACGTTCGCGCGCAGGCAACGTGTGTAGTGTCTGCACATCGATGATGACTGCGCTTGGAGGGTAAAATACTCCCACGCTATTTTTAACACCATTGAAATCTATAGCCGTTTTCCCACCAATGCTCGCATCGACCTGAGCGAGTAGCGTCGTTGGTATATGCACAACGGGGATACCGCGCATATAGGTAGCTGCTGCAAATCCACCTATATCGCTCACGACACCGCCTCCAAGGGTGATGATCACCGATGATCGATCGATCCCAGCCTTGAGCATCTTTCGCCAGATGGTCATCAGGGTTCGAATGGTTTTATTCTGCTCTCCCGATGGTATAGATATGACCACTCCTTTTTGGTTCGCGAGTGATTTTTGGAGAGCCGCCAACCAGTGGCTCGCCACAACATCGTCGGTGATGATACATACCGACAAAGCATCACGCACGACAGGGATATGGCGCACATGCGCCATAGTGCCACTCCCTATATGTATGGGGTACGATCGATCGGTTCGTTTTTGGGTTACGGTGACTGTTTTCATATATATGCTTTTAAACAGGAGATACAAGCTCTCTGAACTCTGATAATTGTTCGCACAGATCCCCAAGCTCCTTATGAGTGATATGTTGATCCGTATCGGTAGTCGAAGTCCCCGCTTCGATGAGAAGACCGTCATAGACGTATTCCCCAGTGTCAGTGGTCATCTTCATCGCCTCGACAGATCCACGCACGATATCATCTCGCAAGAGTGGGCCATATGAGTGCGACGGATCAAAGTAGACCTGCATCCCCTGCTCCTTCATGTGCTTTGACGTCTCATGGAGTGGCAGATTACGATACTTTCCATTTTCAGGTGACTCAACACCTCTTTGGATCATAATCACATTGTCGGGCGCAAGGTGTCCGTGTGCGTACGTAGACAATCCTGCCCACGTTTTCTCCATCCCCACCCATTTGCCATTTTTGATCCCGACGGACCACCCATTTTTTTGAGCGAATGCAGCCATTTGCATGACGGGCCACCCGAGTTGGTTCACGGCAGGACTCCAGATGAGCACCTTGTCATTGAACACTTCATCTTGGATACAAGGGAGCTGCACAAGTGGACTCATGACCTCGAAACCGACGCTGAGTCCCGTCTCTTTGCACAATTGCTTTGCGATCGTTACGGTAGGCGGCTCCTCGAACTCTGAGGGGCCTTGTCCGTCGACGAGACGTGCATGGTTTCTCATGAAAACTGCATAATCGATGCCCATGTTATTACCATCGAGTGACAAGCTCGTGCGAGATTTCAATCCGACCAGTCGAGTTCCTTTGATGGCTCGCTTTCCTTTGACAGTAATATCGGCTATTTCATATAGCTCGTTGATATTCATCGGGTTGAGCGAGCAAGGGCCCGCGATGACGGTGATTGTGTGATTTTGTTTGGTATGCATAAAAGTATAAAAAGTAATATGTGTGTACCTGGGTTTACTGATATCGTGTAAATCGTTTCATTTTAAAATTGAAATTATTAAAAAACCCCGCGTGTGCGGGGTGTATTTTGCATATGCAAATACCTCCCGCTAGAGGGGATAAAAGTAAAAGCCAAATTGACATATATTGCTGTGAAGGGCCGAAACCATATGACAGATCGAGATCTGACTTGATAGGGTATGTGCCGTGCTGTTTGATTGAGTATGTGTGTCCATGTGTATTGTCCAAAAACTAAAAAACCCCGCTTTCGGCGGGGTTGATTTCTTTTTTTATATGAAAATCAGCCCGCCTGATGCAGGGTAAAATAGAAATAGATTTGTGAGTTGAACGTATGTGCGCTTTTCATAGACCACGGTAATTGTACCATATATTTTATTTTCAATACAATCTTCATATCTTGGATATTCATTTGTTATGATATGAATCTATGAGAACCTCGCTGTACAGATACCTTGCCGTATTTCTTTGTGTTGTTATTGGGCTACTGATATCAACGCATTCCCCCGTATTTGCTGATGAGGGTGTTGCTACATCGCCTACGACCTCACCCGTACGTATCCTCACCTTTGTGCGTGATGGATGTGCTCACTGCGCAGCGCTTGATGAATACCTCAATGAGCTCAAAAATACCCGGAGTGATTTTGTGGTTGAGTCGTACAATCTCGGCAATACGACCCAAAAAGACGTATGGGATCAGTTCACTGCGTCCAAAAAACTGAGTAAAGTCACGCCCATCACTATAGTCGGCGCCCAATATATCGTCGGTTTTGACACGGCTCAGACGACGGGGGCAGTCATCCGTGATCTGATCGATCAGGCGGTTAAAAAGGGTCAGTCATATGATCTCCTCCATGCGCAGCCGTTGGGCACGTCACAAAATGCATGTGATGAGTCCGGCCTCACCCCATGTGCGGTGAATGCGAAACCATCACAGCTTGTCACACTTCCGCTCATCGGGACAATATCTTCGAGTAGCTATCCTCTGTTCATACTCGCGGCGATACTGGGTTTTTTTGATGGATTCAATCCGTGCGCGATGTGGGTGCTTGTTTCTTTCTTGGCTATCCTTTCGCAAGTTGGCGACCGTCGACGTATGTTACTGTTTGCCGGTACATTTATCGTAGCAGAGGCTGTCATGTACTACCTCATTCTGACCGTATGGTTTCAGACATGGGACTTTGTGCAGCTTGATCGGTTTGTGACGCCGACAGTTGGCCTTGTGTCGATTGTTGGAGGTCTTCTTTTCCTTCGTGAATGGCGCAAAAAAGAGCTTGCATGTAAAGTGGCCAGTCCACAAGAGCGCTCAAAAACAGTGCAAAAGATCAAACATCTCGCTACGCGTCCTTTTACAATCATTACGTTTCTCGGTATCTTGGGCGTCGCTTTCTCAGTCAATATCATTGAGTTTGCCTGCTCAGTCGGCATACCACAAGCATTTACAAAGATATTAGAAATCAATCACGTTGGATTCCTGAAGTCTCAATTTTTCATTTCAATATATATCCTGATGTATATGATCGATGATTTCATTGTGTTTGCATTTGCTTTGTATAGTTTTGACAAACTGTCGCATACCAACAAATACGCGCGTATTTCAAATCTAGTAGGTGGTATAGTCCTTGTTCTCCTTGGATTACTCCTCATCTTGAAGCCAGGTGCATTGCAGTTTTGAGATTCGTACCTTTCTCACTTTTCTAGATCAAGGATTTTGTCTATTTTGATTTGAGCAACAAACTCCGACACGTGAGACACGAGTATCATCGCTCCCTTGTATGCATCGAGAGCCGCAGCGATGCGAGGGATGTGACGGAAGTTGATGTGATTCGTCGGCTCATCGAGGATGAGAAGTCCTGGTTTTTGGAGGACCAATCGAGCAAATGCAACGAGCCCTTTTTGACCTTCGGATAGGTGGCCTATTTTGGTATTGATCAGATGTGAATTGATCAGGAATCCCGCAGCTACCGCACGGTAGCGCTCCTCATTGAGTGGTTCACCAGATGCGGTGATCGCATTCACGAGCGATTCATTCACCGTTTCTTCAAAGTTCAACATTGAGAAGTCCTGTCGATAATATCCGATCCGTACTCCTGGCTGCATAGTCGCTCCCGGAGCAGTACCGTGGGCCAAAGACTCGATGAGTGTACTTTTGCCGATACCATTTGGACCGACGATCTGGAGATGTTCCCCACGTGATAGAAAAATTGTCGCCTTTTTATTAATAGGCTGGTGATCATGGATGACGGTGTATGAGTTGATCTGCAGCACGTCGCTCTCTATCCCCTCTTGAGCCGGGATGGTAAAGGGGCGGATTGTTTTGTCTTCTTTTCTGACTTCGACTTTTTCACTTTCGAGTTGTTCAACTTTTTCATACATTTTTTTGGCAACATTGCGCATCTTGCCACCCTTTTGTGCAAAGAAGTTCGCATTGTCTTTTTTCTCTTGGATCTCACGAGCCATGAGAGCATTTTGCCTATTTTGTTTCTCGATCCGTGCAGCTATTTCAGCGACGACGTCGTTGTAGTCTCCAGCGTATTGTTCGACTTTTTTGGTATGACTATCGAGATAGAGCACTCCCTGAGTGAATGCATTGAGAAACTCAGCGTCGTGGGAGATGACTACGCAACTCTTTTGATAATTCATAAGAAAATCAGTCAGATGGTAGATGCCGGTATGATCGAGATTGTTGGTTGGCTCATCCAAGAGGAGTACATCTGGCTCTTGGATCAGGGCAGCAGCCAGGAGTAGACGCGCCTGTTGACCACCAGAAAAAGACGAAATGACTTTTTCTGCCGGAGCCTTGAGATGGACTACATCGAGCACTGCGCTCATCTTTCGGCGCACTTCGTGGATCTCGCCGATGTAGTACTTCTGAAAGTACTCCTCTACAGTGAGCAACTTGTCACTGGCGGGCATGACTTGAAAAGCAGTGGCGATGGTTGCACCTTTCTCTATCGATATCTGACCTGACTCAGTTTTCATCTCTCCAGTGATCAGTTTGAAAAGGGTGCTTTTGCCCGCACCATTTTGACCCATGAGGGCGACTTTCATACCGCGGCGGATGGAGAAACCAACCTGATCGAGGATCTGATGATCGTGTCCAAAGACAAAAGAGACTGTAGAAAATCTGATGATAGTATCCATAGCTGATGGGTTATTGTTTTGCCAGAATCTGATCCATGACCATGCTCATATGATCGAGCTTGGCAATGATTGATTTCATCAAAGCATCTGTGTGCGCACTTTGACTTTCCTGACTCTGGACAAGAGGTTTCGCTTTTGCCAGTGGCGTAGCATTGTTGAGTGCACCTGGTGCTGAGGTGCCGTTGGCAGCACGGAAGCACTTCGCACAGTAGACAGGTTTCAGTCCGTTAGGCTTAAAAGGTACTTCGCACGCCTTGCCACATGTGGCGCAGATAGCAGGATGCGATCCATCACGATGACCACCTGAGCGGTTGAAGCCAGGTTTGACATAGGATGGTTTCTCAAATCGGCCTTTGAAACCGTCCTGATCTCCGCCTGCTGGTTTGTTTGATTTTCTGTAGTCTGGCATAAATGGGGATGAATAAGAGGCTTAACATGGATATGGGTTATCCTGATGCTCTATGATACCATTACATACACTATATATCTATAGGATATATTTGAATCTATCTAGGTGCGAAGAAGGACACACAAGAAAAGTCTGTTTGTGACGGTATATGGCTCTGTTGAACTGTAGTATGATCCGTTATTTTTTCTTATTCTTTTTGGGTTTTTTGACTTCTTTTTTGTGTGAATTGTTGCCTTTTGCCATATATATCGCGATTGGTAATAGATCATAGTAGCACACAACGAGCCTAAAACCTAGTTGTATCGTGCATAATCCTCCACTCACATGCGTTTCAATGAGTGTGGATCAGCGACACGGAGCATGCTGTCTGCCCACACGGTCATCTCGTAGATATTGGGGATCTTTGGCTCAAAGGATTTGAGCTTAGTTAAGGGTACCCACTGATATTCACTGTACTCGTTGTTCAAGCGGATCTCTCCTCCCTGATAGATCGCTGGATAGTGTGGCAGTATCATATGCGATCCGTCCTTTTTGACAAAGAAGGTGTTATTCGTGCAGGTCAGCAGTATTTTCATCGTACATGTGCTGCCAACCTCCTCATCACGTTCGCGACGGAGCCCAGCGAGGATTGATCCGTCAGTCACCTCCATCTTCCCGCCGATGAACGAATAGATCTCATCGTAGTCATTCTCTCCTTTTCGTCTGGCCAGAAGTACTGCATCACGACTTGTGCTGAGCAGGACTATTTTCTGACAATATTGAAATAGGTATGGTGAAGTATTCATAGGAGAGATTATACAAATGTTTGGTTCTGTATGTTTCATCGTTCATGGTCCATGTTCTATGTTCCATGTTTCAGGGTTTTCTTTCACGTTTCATGGTTTATCTTTCATGTTTCACCTTCTATGTTTCATATTCTATATTTCATAATTTTCTGATATCATGTCTCGATGCCTACAGAATTTGAGTGTACACCTGCGTGTAACTATTGTGGAGCAAAGGCCTGGAATGCTGAGGCTCAGGCAGAGGTATGTGATGTTAAGGGTGCGATATTCAGCTACGATAGGACGAAACACACATTTTTGCCCAACACAGGTTGCCCTAAAGGATTAGAAAGAGGTGGTGCTCACAATCTATCACCAGGATCACAACCTGGTGGAAGCCATCCTGCGACTGCAGCGGAAATTCTCAGTTTCTTAAGATCAAAAAATAAATAGTTTGCGCTGACAGTATCTACGTGCGAGATGGGCACTGCATATTCTAGATGGATGAAATAGTGTAAGTCGATCTGTATTTACTCTTGATATGTTATACTTACTCCATCATGACATACGCCTTTATCACCTCTTCTGTCCGTCGTACAGCCACGGGTGATGGTGCTATGGCATAAAACACATTTTTTGCACACCAAACCCCGCTTTCAAAAGCGGGGTTATTTTTTTATCAATTTTTATTCGCACATGTCTACACTTTGGAAAAAACAAATCGAAATACCCGCTCTCATCAATCATTTTGTGTCTGCTGACAATGCTCATCTTGATCAGAGACTGGTGCAGTATGACTGTGTCGCCTCTATCGCCCATGCGTGTATGTTGCTTAAGATAGGTTTATTGACACAGAAAGAGTACGAGGACATACACTCAGCATTGACGCAGATAGTGCAAATGGACACAGAGGGGAAATTCGTCATCGGTACCGAGGATGAGGATGTGCACACCAAAATCGAAAATCAATTAGCAAAGATGATCGGTGATGCAGGTCTCAAGATCCATACGGCGCGGAGTCGAAACGATCAGGTACTCGTCGCCCTCAAACTATGGACCAAAGAATATCTAGTGAAAATATCCACCCTTCTCCTTGATACAGCTGCTGATTTTGCTGCAAAAGCCGTGCAGTATCGGGATATACCCATCCCTGGCTATACGCATATGCAAAGAGCGATGCCCTCGTCTCTCGGACAGTGGCTCGGCAGTTTTGCAGAGTCACTCAAGCAGGACACTCAGTCACTACAGTACGCGTATGAGTATGCTGATACATGTCCGCTCGGAAGTGCAGCGTCATATGGTGTGCCACTGACCATCGATAGACAGATGGTGAGCGATCTCCTTGGGTTCGCGCAAGTTGATCGAAATGTCCTCACTGCACAGATGTCTCGAGCCAAGTCACACGCATCAGTCCTCCATGCGTGCACACAGGTGATGTTGACGCTCGCACGATGGGCCGAGGATGTGCTCATATACTCCACCTCAGAGTTTGACTTCATCCATCTATCTGAGACTGTATGCACAGGTTCATCCATCATGCCACAAAAAAAGAACGCCGATATACTCGAGCTCATACGATCGCGGACCCACACCGTGATCGGATACGAGAGCATCGTATGCAATAGTGCGACAGGATTGATGTCGGGGTACAACAGCGATGTCCAAGAGTCGAAGCGCTTTCTCTTTGAATCAGTCGACACGGTGATCGAAAGCTTACAGATAGTCCAACTGGTGCTCGATACGATGTCTCCGAACAAGGAAAAGCTGCATACGAGCATCACCTCAGATCTCACCGCTACGCAATCTGCGTATGAGCTCGTAGCAGATGGAGTGCCTTTCCGGACGGCCTATAAACAGATCAGTGCCAAGCTAAAACAGCTCCAGGCTATCCCCTATGCCACAGTCATCGAGAAAAGCACCCATATAGGTGGTCTTGGAAATCTACAACTTGATCAGACACAGGCAGAGATCAAATCAGAGATGAAAAAGTGGACATCCCGACACGCGCAATATCAGAAAGTCTACCAATCATTACTATCATCCCTATGATCATATACCCCATCCGTACGTGGCGAGAGTACGATCTCTCGCAAAACCAAATCATTACACTATTTATTTACTAAAATGGAAAAACATATTACATACAAAAAAGTCGCGAGTTACGAAGCAGAATACGGGGATATCAAAAAAGTACTTCTCCTCTATTCGGGTGGACTAGATACATCAGTGATCCTCAAATGGCTCCAAGATGTCTACAAAGTCAAGGTGATCACTCTCACTCTCGATATTGGTCAGCAAAAGGACGATCTCGAAGCAGTCAAGCAAAAGGCGCTGACCTTCGGCGCTGAGAAAGCATTTGTGCATGATGCAAAAGATGAGTTCGCCAACTTGATTCTATCCAAAGGGATCAAGGCAAACGCGAGCTATCAAGGGGACTATCATCTGTCTACCCCAATGGGCCGGGTCATCACTTCTCAAATTGCCGTGGAGTATGCCCTCGAGCATGGAGTAGATGCTATCGCACACGGATGCACCGGAAAGGGAAATGATCAGGTGAGATTTGATGGATACATCACCACACTTGCCCCAAAGCTCAAAGTCATCGCTCCTATCAGAGAGTGGCATATGTCGCGAGATGAAGAGATCGCGTATGCCAAAGAAAATAAAATCCCCGTCACCGCAAAGAAGGACTTCCCCTACAGTGTCGATGACAATATGTGGGGCATGACCTGGGAGGGTGGTGAGATTGAGGATTTCACGAAAGTGCCTCATATCGAAAAGTTTTTGACGGCGTATACGTTACCCGAAAAGTCTAAGCTCAAAAAAGAGCTCGTGACTCTCACGTTCAAAAAGGGTATTCCAACACATATCAATGGTGTTGCATATCCACTTAGTAAGCTGATTCAGAAGCTCAACGAGATGGGAGGAGCTCATGGAGTCGGGATCACCCACGTGATCGAGGATAGACTGGTGGGACTCAAAAGTAGAGGTGTCTATGAGCAGCCAGGCGCACATGTCATCATCACTGCTCACAAGGTGCTTGAGCAAGCGGTGTGCACGCGACACCTCAATGAGACCAAAAGTGCCTTGGATACGAAATGGGCATACATGTGCTACGGAGCACTGTGGCATGATCCGCTCATGGATGCTATCCATGCATTCCAGGATAGTGTGAATGAGAAGGTGACAGGCATCGTCACTCTCGCTTTGTACACGGGTGTAGTAGAAGTCGTTGCACTCGACTCGCCATATACTCTGCACTCAGCATCGTTTAATGTAGGTGAAGGGTATAACTATAATGTGAATGCGAGTGCCGGATTTGTCGAGGTGTACACACTGCAAATGCGAATGGCAAAGCAGAGAAAGTGACGAACGGCGACTTAGTCCATCCCGCAGAGCGGGACAAGTACAGTCCATAAAGTCCGTAAAGTCCGTAAAGTGTCACTTCGAGCCTGTCGAGAAGTGAACCGATAGTCCGCCAGGTACCGTACGGTACCTGGCGGGGTGTGTCATGAATCGATGCGGGGTCGAGAAGCATGCCTGCCCGCCTAACAAAGAAGTTGTTGGCGGGTCATCCCGGGCTTTCCTGTCACGCTCTGCGGACCTGTCGCGCTCTGCGCGATCCCGGGATCTATTCTGCAAAGTCACACCACAGTGTCATCCCGTTGAAAAACGGGATCCATCTTCCTAGAGGGGAGTAAGGAATCACGGAGCCGCAGCAAAGGTAGCATCTCCTTGAGCGCTGCCGTCATACAGACTTCCCCAATAGACGGTGGTGGGCACAGTCCCAAATCCAGCAGGAATACTGCTGAGTGTGATATTGACCACACTATTCACACTGAGAGTCATGGTACTGGCACCAACATAGGCAAGCTTCATGGTGTATGTCGTACCTGCAGCTATAGCACCCGTAGCATCCCACGTCCCCGTCACGAGAGTACCATTCATGACTGCGCTCAGAGTCAGTATATTTGCAGCACTCCAATACAGATGGACTCGGTCATTGGTATTGTTATACAGCGTAGCAACGTATGCTCCATTACTATTCTGTTTGAAGCTATATGCTTGAGCAGCTGAGTGTCGAGGAGTGTAATTGAACGATATCTCACCTACTGTTCTGGTGAGGTTGTTCACATTTTGAGTCAATGAGTCATATCCATCGACTCGTACTCCACTCGCTTCAGTACTATTGGCCAGTGAGGCTGGAGTAAGGGTGAGGGTGATGGGAGTGAGAAGGAATGCATAGATGTCATCGAAATACCCGGTCACCGAGCTATTAGATCTGTCCAGGAAATATCTCTGCCAGTCCGTATTCCGTTTGTTTCTAACTGACTTTACAAGTTCCCATTGATTATTTGTTGTATTCCATGCTCTATTACCAGCTGTGTTACCATAAATCCCTGTTCCCGAGAGATTTTGAAGATAATAATCTGAAACATGTTGGCAAAGAGTATTTGCTGTTCCATACGCGAATACGCCATATCCTATGAAATCACCCAGCGAACCACCACTGTTCTCATTTATAGCTCCTGCATATCCTCCATTATATTTTAAAGATGAGGCACCTGAATGGACTATTGTAGTTTCTTGAGAGGAGCCTCCGACAGGCACGCCCCAATTTTCCCATGCAGTTGGTAACCATGGATTTCCAGAACCTGTCTCAAATGAGGGGGCATTTTCCAAATTCCCCAACACCTCCACCTGATGCCAGCTACAGGTCCCGGTGGTAGCAGTATTCAGAAGGTGTATCTGTTCTGTCTCTGCTGCTGGTGTCTGCCAAGTGAAGATATATACAGTGGGTGCTGTCCTCGTACT
>Ga0194063_10000528_pt1 | contig 27448 bp, 26 predicted proteins | sample SepL3720m_MetaG_FD_155459 | JGI IMG/M metagenome (GOLD analysis project Ga0194063, IMG submission 155459) | Anoxic zone freshwater microbial communities from boreal shield lake in IISD Experimental Lakes Area, Ontario, Canada - Sep2016-L373-20m | ecosystem: Environmental > Aquatic > Freshwater...
CAAATAACCGAGTAATTAATTAACATTGAGATTAAATGATTTTACGATTATATTAAATCCATGCATGAGTTATCTGTAGCGCAAAGTATAGTAGAAATTATAAAGGAAAACGTCCCGGAACAGGATTACGGGAAGGTCAATGTGGTTCTTCTGGAGGTTGGGGAATTCTCGGGCATTATTGCTGACTCGCTTCAGTTTTGCTTTGATGCCGTTAAACTTGAAACACCCTTTAAGAAAGCAAGAATGGAAATTAAGAAGGTTCCGTTTGTGCTTTACTGTAATCTATGTAAGGTCGAAACTACCAACTCAAACGGAATCAGGATGTGTGACAAATGCGGCGGGTTCGATAACAGTATTGTGTCGGGTACCGAAATGCGCGTAACAGAAGTTGAACTGGATTAATAAAACTATTAACAAATATGAGTATAATAACAATCGAAAGAAAAGTCCTTGAGAAAAATGACGAACTTGCTGCACAGCTCAGGAATGAGTTTAAGAAGAATAAACTTTTTGTCATTAATATTGTAAGTTCTCCCGGTTCTGGAAAGACAAGTATCCTTGAGAAGACTATTGAAAAACTTAAAGGGAAAATAAACCTTGCCGTAATAGAAGGAGATGTGCAGACAGACCTCGATGCGAAAAGAGTTGAGAAATATAATGTTCCCGTCGTTCAGATTGTAACTAATGGCGGCTGCCATCTGGATGCGAAACTTGTAAAGGATGCTCTTGACAGCATTAACCTGTCGGATATATCCTTTCTTGTGATTGAAAACGTCGGCAACCTTGTCTGTCCTGCGGGATACGACCTCGGCGAGGATTATAAAATTGTTGTTCTGAGCACTACAGAGGGCGATGATAAACCTTTGAAATATCCTAAAATGTTTATTAATTCTTCCATACTCATTATTAATAAAGTTGACTTACTTCCTTACGTTAACTGCAACATAAAAGAATTAAGGGATAATGCGTTAATGATTAATCCTGATTTAAAAGTGTTCGAAACATCTGCCACTACGGGCGCAGGAATAGATGACTGGTGCGAATGGATTCTTGCTAACATTAAAAAATAGTTATTAATTAAATAAGGTTGCAGCAACGAATTAAAATATCGATTAAAGGTGCCGTGCAGGGTGTTGGTTTCCGTCCCTTCATTTATAAACTTGCAAACTCTCTTGGATTAAAGGGTTATGTCTTAAACAATCCGCAGGGTGTTATTGTTGAAGCAGAAGGTGATGAAGAAATTCTCGCCGAATTTACCGAAAGAATTAAATCCGATAAACCCGCAATATCCTTGATACAGAATCTCGTCGTTGAAATACTTTCCCTGGATAATTATAAAGATTTTGAAATAAGGAAAAGTAATTTAAGCGGAGCGCCAAATGCAATAGTGTTACCTGACATAGCAACCTGTAAAGACTGCCGTGACGAAATATTTGATCCGAACAACAGACGGTATCTTTATCCGTTTACTAACTGCACTAACTGCGGTCCGAGATATTCCATAATTGATTCGCTTCCGTATGACAGAAAAAGAACTACAATGAAGATGTTTGCGATGTGTACTGAATGCAAAGCAGAGTATGAAAGCCCTGACGACAGGAGGTTTCACGCACAGCCAAATGCCTGTCCCGTCTGTGGTCCGCACGTTGAACTGTGGAATGCCGAAAGGAATGTTCTGAGTATAAACAACGATGCTGTCACCGAAACTATTGCCGCTGTTAAAGAAGGACAGATTTTAGCATTAAAAGGGCTTGGAGGATTTCATCTGGTTGTTGATGCTGCGAACATTAAAGCTGTAAACAGGTTACGCGGAAATAAACTCAGGGTAGAAAAACCCTTTGCTCTTATGTATCCCAATATTGAAAGCATTAAGAGTGATTGTGAAGTCAGCGAAGAAGAAGAAAGATTACTACTTTCACCCCAGTCTCCGATTGTTCTGCTTAAAAGAAAAGTTGATTGCAGAATCCCTGATGAGGTTGCACCTTTAAACCCGTATCTCGGTATAATGCTCCCTTATACTCCTCTGCACCATATATTAATGGACGGATTGAAATGCCCGATTGTTGCTACAAGCGGGAATGTTTCCGATGAACCTATCTGCATTGAAGAGAATGAAGCAATCAGGAAACTAAAAGATATAGCAGACTTATTCCTTGTACATAACCGCCCCATAAACAGACACGTTGACGATTCCATCGCAAGAATAGTGATGAACGAAAAAGTTATACTAAGAAGAGCAAGGGGTTATGCCCCTATGCCTGTGATTATCAATGCCGGAAACGAAGAACATATACTGGCTGTGGGCGGACATTTAAAAAACACTGTTGCAGTTTCAAAAGGTAATGAAGTATTCATGAGCCAGCACATTGGCGACCTCGAAAATGTTGAGCAGTATAACAGTTTCTGCGGCACTATTAATAAATTCAAAGAACTCTATAAGGTAGAACCCGAGATTATAGTTTCTGATTTACATCCTGATTATATATCAACCAAGTACGCAGTAGATAATTACAGAAAAACAGAGTCTGTACAGCATCACGTCTCTCACGTTCTGTCAGTAATTGCAGAGCACAGCTTAAAAGGTCCGTTACTTGGAATTGCGTGGGACGGGGCGGGCTTTGGTACAGACAAGACTATCTGGGGAGGTGAGTTTTTCAGGTTCGATGAAACGGGTTATAGAAGAACAGCACACATTAAAAAATTCCGTTTGCCAGGAGGTGAGAGTTCGTTCAGGGAAATATATAAATCTGCTTTTGGTTTGTTGTATGAAGTTTATGGTGATGAAGTTATAAAACATTTACCTGACAATGTTTCCGGTAATGAGGCAGGATTATTACTGCAGATGATTAAGAAGAATATTAATTCGCCTGAATGCTCGAGTATGGGAAGACTGTTCGATGCAGTTGCTTCTGTTCTTGGTATAAGGCAGAAAGTTAATTTCGAAGGACAGGCGGCAATGGAACTTGAGTTTTTAAACGAAGGTTTCTCCTCTGAAGAATCTTATAAGTATGCAATAACAAATGACAACGGAGTGAGTGTAATAGACTGGACGGAAGTAATTAAACATTTGATTGAGGACAAAGAGAATAGTCTATCAGTAAATATAATATCCGTAAAATTCCATAATACGCTCGTTAACATAATCGTTGATATAGCAAAACGTGTAAACGAAAACATTGTTGCACTAAGCGGCGGATGCTTTCAGAATAAATATTTACTTGAGAGCTCAATAAAAGAACTCAGGAAAAACGGCTTCGATGTTTACTGGAATAAGGAAGTACCTGCAAATGACGGAGGTATTTCATTAGGACAAATTGCTTATTTTTCTTATTTTAAAAAAATTAAATAACATAAATATGTGTCTTGCAGTACCGGGAAAAATACTCGAAATAAGCGGTGACGACCCACAGTTAAGGTCTGCTAAAGTAAGCTTTGGCGGTGCTATTAAGACTGTTAACATTTCATTCCTTTCCGAAGCAAAGGTCGGCGACTATGTACTCGCACACGTTGGCTTTGCTTTAAACATTATAGATGAAGAAGAAGCAAATAAAACGATGGAGTATCTTAAACTGATGGGGGATGTAGAGTGAAATACCTTGATGAATACAGGGACTCTGATAAAGCCAAACTGCTTGTAGATGCTATACACAAAAAGGTAACGAAGAAATGGAGTATAATGGAAATCTGCGGAGGGCAGACGCATTCTATAGTGAAGTACGGAATTGATGATCTGATTTCTCAGAATATTAACCTTATTCACGGGCCAGGGTGTCCTGTCTGTGTTACTCCTATCGAAAAGATTGATAAGGCAATTGAGATTGCTTCAAAAGCAAACGTAATATTCTGTTCGTTCGGTGATATGCTAAGAGTGCCGGGCTCAAACACTGATTTATTAAAACTGAAAGCAGTTGGTTCTGATGTACGGATTGTTTATTCGCCCGTTGATGCAGTGCAGATAGCAAAACAGAATCCTGATAAGGAAGTTGTTTTCTTTGCAGTAGGTTTTGAAACCACTGCCCCGCCAAATGCACAGGCAGTTTTCATTGCTCATCAGCAGGGTGTTATGAATTTCTCTGTACTTGTATCCCACGTCCTGGTACCCCCCGCTATTAAAGCAATTTTAGATTCAAAGAATAATCTGGTTCAGGGATTTCTTGCCGCAGGACACGTTTGTACGGTTATGGGCTACAAAGAGTATGAAGAAATTGTCAGTAAATATAAAATTCCAATTGTCGTTACAGGGTTTGAACCGGTAGATATTCTCCAGGGTATATTAATGTGTGTGTCACAACTTGAAGAGGGAAGACACGAAGCAGAGAACCAGTACTCACGGGTGGTTACGAGAGAGGGGAATGCAAAAGCAATGGAGGTTATGTATGAAGTCTTTGAAATATGCGAAAGAAAATGGAGAGGAATCGGAGAGATTAAAGAAAGCGGTTTCCGTTTAAAAGAAAAGTACAGTGATTATGACGCAGAGTTGAAATTCGGTGTGGTGAATTACTCCGTTGAAGAATCGGGTGAGTGCATCAGCGGATTGATACTGCAGGGAATTAAGAAACCTGTTGATTGTCCTGTGTTTGGGACTAAGTGTAATCCAGAACATCCGTTCGGAGCCACGATGGTTTCTACCGAAGGTGCATGTTCTGCTTACTATTTATACAAAGAGAAAAAATTATAACATATAAAATGGACAAGAAAGAAAACACAACAGGTATGATGAGTTGTCCGCTTCCGATAAGTGATTACGATGCCATTACTATGGCTCACGGCGGCGGTGGAAAGATGATGAATAACTTAATCGAGAAAATGATTATGCATTATCTTTCGAACAATATGACTTCAGAAAAGCACGATGGCGCTGTGTTCAATGTTGAAGGACACAGGCTGGCATTTACTACGGATTCTTATGTCGTAAATCCTGTATTCTTCCCGGGAGGAAATATAGGCGAACTTGCAGTATACGGAACAGTGAATGATTTGTCGATGTGTGGTGCAAAACCTCTTTACCTTAGTCTTGGGCTGATTCTTGAAGAAGGTTTTTTAATAAAGGATTTAGAAAAGATAATAATATCTATAAGAGATGCCTGCGAAAGAACAGGTACTCAGATAATTACAGGAGATACAAAGGTTGTTGATAAAGGTAAAGGTGACGGAATATTTATTAATACCGCTGGTATAGGTATCGTGAGAGAAGATATTAATATTTCTCCTTCCCGTGTTGAAGAGGGGGATGTGATAATTGTTAACGGAGATATAGGCAGGCACGGAATTGCGATTATGACAACAAGAGAAAACCTTGATATTGAAAGTACAATATTAAGCGATTGCGCACCATTGAATCACGTAGTTCAGAAATTAATTGATGCAGGTATCGGGATTCATTGTTTGAGAGACCTGACCCGCGGAGGGCTTGGAAGCAGTGTTAATGAAATTGCTTCACAGTCACAGTATGAAATCGAGATTGAAGAGAAGTCTATACACGTTCTCGAAGAAGTAAGAGGTGTTTGTGAAATACTCGGTTTCGACCCAATCTATGTTGCTAACGAAGGAAGGTTTATTGCTATCGTTAAAAAAGAAGACGCTGGCAAAACACTGGAAATACTTAAGAAAGAAGACGATGGAAAGTATGCATCTATAATTGGAGCAGTGAAAGGGAAAAACAAAAAAGGATTAGTCACACTGAAGAACTTAATGGGTTCTAACAGAATTCTTGATATGCTCAGCGGTGAACAGTTACCGAGGATTTGTTAGAATTGTATAAATACCGATAACAGTCCCAGAATAATTAATATCGATCCTGCTATGGCTTTTGAGTAATGTTCGAAAAAATGTAGTTTCTTGTTTATGTAATCCAGCCCTTTCTTTGCTAACAACACGCAGGTCAACATTACAACTATAGTTATTAAAAAATAAATCAGGGACAGTAACGCTATTCCCGTCCATCCGTATTTCCCCGCCGTGAAATAAAACGCTTCAATCTCAATGCACGGAGAAAAAACCATCATCGTTCCTATAGCAGATATTACGGCACGTTTAGGCTTTCCGGATAACATCTTAATCTCTTCTTCGCTCATATGATGGTGAGTCGTGTGGTCGTGGTGATGAGTGCTGTGATGCTCGTGGTGTTCGCCATGTTCATGAAGATGGTGTTCATCGTGTTCATGATGATGATGTTCATCGTGTGCATGCTTGTCTACGCTTATGAAGTTTCTTATGACAAAGAATAAGCCGAGGCCGATTAAAATTGAAGGAGCAAGGAAGTTTTCGAATGACTGAAATACGCCGGTTAATTTATACCCTGCAATTCCAACCACTATCCCTATTATAATAGTGCTGGATGTATGCATAAGCCCGATTAACAAAGTAATTCTTATGGTTTCTTTTACAGACCATTTCTCGGATTTACCTGCTACTGCAAGCGGGAGCCAGTGATGCGGGATTAGCGCATGAAAGAAACTCAGCAACGAACTTCCTATTATAATCTGAAGCATATTATTGTTTACCCTTTAAAGACAGTAAGTCGTAAACCTTTTCAATAACTTCACCGATAGAATCTTTTACGGGCGGAGTTAAATCAAGAGATAAACCTTCCGTCAATAATTCTATTGAAACAGTAATCAGGTCAATTTCTGGAAGTTTATCAAGAAGTGCAACTGAATCAATCATATCCTTTAATCCGATATCGTGTGCACTTAATGATTTCGGGAAGTCTTTTGAGAACCGCGGCTTTAAAACCGAAACAGTTCCTGGTGGTCTTTCGTCCATCGTGGCATCAATCATAATTATGTGAGGATATTCTCTGAAATAAGACATAAGGTGAAACCCGCCTGTACCGCCGTCAAGTATGTCAACGTTTTTCGGCAGGGTCTTGTCTTCGAGCGCGGTTATGGTATGAACGCCGATTCCTTCGTCACCAAGAAGAATGTTACCGATTCCAAGTATTAGAGTTTTCATTTGCGGATATAATACAAAAGATATATTAATAAAAAAAGGCGGGTTTCCCCGCCTTGAGTATTGTTTGATAAATATTATTTATCCGGACTGTCTTCTTCTATGAATTTCCATCCGCCTGCCATTGAAGAAATTGTTCCTCTTCCTTCAACGTAGTCATGATAGAATACAAGATAGACGTGTATGATTGTGAAGAGGACAAAGACCCACATAAATATGTGATGCCATTGCCTTACCGCAAAATCACTTCCCATAAGAGGCACTATCCATCTGAAAAGTTGCGGGAAGAAAGCATCACTCATTGCAGAATACATTCCGAATCCCGTAATACACTGAAACAGGAATGCAAGAAATGCAATAAAATATGAAAGACTTGCGAGTGAATTGTGACCGATTGTTTTCAGAGGTCTGCTCTTCATAAGAAGAACGTCAATTTTCAGTACGCGGAGCATTCCAACCCATTGTTCTTTCTTCAGTGGCAGAAAGGTATTCCATTTTGCGTATTGATTTCCTACAAATCCCCAGTAGATTCTGAAAACGAAACTGAAGAAGAAAATAAATGCCGCAGTAAAATGAACGAATCTTATGGTACCAAACCAGTAACTAAAAGAAGCTTCGGCACCGCTTTGAAAAGCTATGGGCCTTCCTATCATATATCCGGTAACGGCAAGTGTTACTACGCAAAGAGCATTAACCCAGTGCGTAAACCTTACCGGTAATTCCCAGACATATATTCTTTTGTTTGTTTGTGTCATTTTTCCTCCTTAAAAAGTATCGATTTGGTGTACATATTTTCCTTTTTCATCGTATAAGTGTACTGCGCACGCAAGACACGGATCGAATGAATGTATTGTTCTTAATATTTCCAGAGGTTTTTCCGGGTCTGCAACAGGAGTTCCGATTAAAGCAGATTCATAAGAAGACATCTGTCCCTTCGTGTCTCTTGGTGATGCATTCCATGTTGATGGAACTACCAGCTGATAGTTATCAATCTTCTGGTCTTTAATAACAATCCAGTGAGCAAGTGCTCCGCGAGGTGCTTCTGTAAGACCGACACCTTTTGCCTCTTTCGGCCAGGATGAAGGTTCCCACTTTGCACTTTCAAAAGTTCTTGTTTCACCGTTTTTGATATTCGTAAGAAGTTGTCCGAAGAATTCTTTTGCCCATCCTGCAACCAGCTGAGTTTCAATTCCTCTTGCGGCAGTTCTGCCAAGTGTTGAGAATAAGGCAGTTACGGGAACGTCTAATTTCTTTAAGACGGCACCGACTAAATCTTTAACTTCTTCGCGTCCTGATGCATAGGCTACAAGCATCCTTGCAAGCGGTCCTACTTCCATTGCATGGCCTTTCCATCTTGGAGTCTTCAGCCAGCTGTATTTCTGTTCAACATTCAACTGGTCGTACGGTGGTTTTGGTCCTGTGTATTTTAATTTGGTTTCACCGACCCATGGATGTTTTCCTGCTTCGTCACCGTCTGAATATTCATACCACGAATGCTTAATGAATTCCTGTACCTGTCCGACATCTTTTCCGTCCACTTCGTGCACCTTCGATAAGTCTCTTCCAAGAATTGCGCCTCTTGGGAATTTGAATTTACTGACATCGGCATACCCATTTACAGGTAGGTCTCCGTATGAAAGATAATTCTCAAGTCCACCGCCTATTGCACCCCAGTCAAGATAATAAGGTGCTACTGCAAGTAAGTCAGGAATGTAAACCTGCTCGACAAAGTCTTTTGCCTGATTGAGTAATGTGCCGACGTATGCCAGTCTTTCAGAGTTGATTGCATTAACTTCTTCGATATTAATTGAACAAGGTACACCTCCTACAAGATAATTAGGATGTGGATTCTTGCCGCCGAATATTGTGTGAATCTTTACTATTTCTTTCTGCCATTCAAGTGCTTCAAGATAGTGTGCTACTCCGATAAGGTTTATCTCTGCGGGTAATTTATACGCAGGATGTCCCCAGTATCCGTTTGCAAATATCCCTAATTGTCCGCTGCTTACAAATGTCGTAAGACGTTTTTGTAAATCGGAGAAGTACTTAGGTGAACTTTTCGGCCAGTTTGAAATGCTCTGTGCAATTCTTGATGTTTCATTCGGGTCGGCTTTTAAAGCACTTACGATATCTACCCAGTCCAGTGCGTGTAAATGGTAGAAGTGAACTACGTGGTCCTGTAAGTATTGTGCACAGAACATCAGGTTTCTGATAAGTTCTGCGTTCGGAGGTACTGTAATTCCGAGTGCATCTTCAACACTTCTTACTGATGCGAGTGCGTGTACGGTTGTACATACTCCGCAGACTCTTTCTGTGAATGCCCATGCATCGCGGGGGTCGCGGCCTTTTAATATAATCTCAAGTCCTCTTACCATTGTTCCCGAACTGTATGCGTCAACAACTTTACCATTTTGTACCTGCATTTCTATTCTCAGGTGACCTTCTATTCTTGTAATAGGGTCAATTACTATTCTATTAGCCATTATACATTATCCTCCTTTTGTGAGTGATCACTTTCTTTTATTTCTTCTTTTATTTCTTTTCCTTTTCTTATGTTTGTAGTGATTGCGTGTGCTGCAATACCCGCTGCTGTCGCAATACCGGCAACTACACCAATCTTGTCGGCAGTAGTTTCAATTCCAAAACCCGGGAATGACGCAAGGTGCTGATAGAATGGTCCGTTATCCCAGAAGTTTGCTTCACTGCATCCTATACAGCCGTGACCCGACTGAATCGGATAACTTACACCGTTGTTCCATTTTATAACGGCACAGGCGTTGTAAGTAACAGGTCCGCGGCACCCCATCTTGTAAAGGCAGTATCCGCGTTTTGCATTTTCGTCGTCGAATGTCTGAACGAATAATCCTGCATCGTAATTAGGTCTGCGGTAACAGGTGTCGTGTACACGTCTTGAATAAAATTCCTTAGGTCTTTTTAAACCGTCAAGTTGCGGGATTCTGTCGAATGCAAGTAAGTGAACAATTACTCCTGCCATTACTTCGGCAATAGGAGGACATCCGGGTACATTAATTAACGGAACTCCGCTAATTACTTTATGAACCGGTTGTGCGCCCGTTGGGTTTGGTTTTGCACCCTGAACGCAGCCGTGGGAAGCACAATTACCCCATGCTATAACAGCCTTGGCATCTTTTGCGGCTTCTTTTACTATGTCGATAGCTGATTTACCGGCTATACAGCAATAAACTCCGTCATCACCCGTCGGGATTGAACCTTCAACGAGCATAAGGTACTGACCTTTGAAGTTCTTCATTACATCCTGTAATGATTTCTCGGCCTGATAACCTGCAGGTGCCTGTAAAGTCTGTGTGTAATCAAGAGAAATGTTATCCAGTAAAATATCCGCTACCATAGGATGTGAACTGCGGATAAATGATTCACTGCAGCACGTACATTCCTGAAAGTGAAACCATACAACAGGCATCCGTGATTTTGATTCAAGAGCTTTAACAACTTTGCTTACTCCTGTGGATGCTACACCTATAAACGCTGCCATCATCCCGCAGAATTTTATAAAGTCTCTTCGGGAATAACCCTTGGACTTCATGTCTTCGTAGACTGTCAGAGGTTTGTCACTCATCTTGCCCCCATTTTTTTAAGGTTTAATAATTTATTTTAAAAGTTTATCTATTTTCTCTATCTTGCTTACTATGTTTATCTTGTCTTCAAGGTGAACATTTTCGGGAAACTTATATTCTGTTTCAAAAATACCCTCTTCATGTTTGATTATCGAAATTATTTTTCCTTCTTTTTCGTAAACCCCGACTATTGAACCCTTAATAGATAATGTACTCTTATCAGTATTCATTATTCTGTAAGTTTAATAATTGTATTATACACTACAATAATTATGCCTGAAATAAGCGATAAATTAAAAGGAAATGTGAAGATTATTGATGGAGTGTTGCGAAATTTCGTATAAAGGTTGCGGGAATCCGCAGATTATTTATGTGTGTTTATGTTGTATTTCTTAAGTTTATCCCGGAATGTTGATAGACTGAGTCCAAGTTTTTTAGCTGCTCTTGACTGGTTTCCTTCTTCTTTTGCGAGTGCCTGTTCAACGAGGTTGTGTTCGAGGCATTTAATTATCTGGTCAAAATTCATTTCGCCGTCAAGATAACAGTTGTTACAGGCTTTCATTATGTAGTCAATGGGATTTTCGCTGCGTATTTCCGCAGGCAAGTCTGAGAGTTTAATTTCTTCGTTAATAAACAGAAGTATTCTTTGAATGTGGTTCTTTAATTCTCTTACGTTACCGGGCCAGGAATAATTAATGAATGCCTTGAGAGCTTCTCCGGAAATACTGATTTCCCTTTGCGAATCAAAATGTTTTATAAAATATTCAATCAGGGGTTCTATATCATCCCGCCTTTCTCTCAGAGGTGGAATATCAAAGGGTACTACGTTAATTCTGTAAAAAAGGTCAGAACGGAATATGCCTTTCTCAACGAGTTCTTTAAGGTTTATTTTAGAGGCTGTGATTAGTCTTACATCAATATTTATAGTCTTAGTTCCGCCGACTCTTTGTATCTCTCTTGATTCTAAAACCCTCAACAGTTTTGTCTGAATCTTAAGTGGAACATCATCAATATCATCAAGGAAAATACTTCCCGTATCTGCAATCTCAAACAATCCTTTCTTTTCGCCAACCGCGCTTGTGTACGCGCCTTTGTCGTGTCCGAATAATTCACTTTCCAGTAACTCAGCAGGCATTGCTGATAAACTAAGTTTCACGAATGGTTTGTTTGCCCTGTTGCTTGTCCTGTGAATGTATTCTGCAAAAATTTCCTTACCGACCCCGGTTTCTCCCGTTAAAAGCACCGAACCGTTAGAATCAACAATTCTGTCGATATTGGAAATTAGCTCCCGTACTTTTGCATTCCGCGCTATTAAAGTAAATGATTTGCTCATTACATTTCACATTTCGATTAATATAGTCTATTGATCAGAAAAATAAAAGTAGTTTATATCCGATTAGAAACTGTGAGTTGTTTCTGCTTTTCCTTTAATTTTGAATTCCCTTTCTTCATTCTTTATGTTTTAAATATTGAGTATTTTGTTCAATTATTAATTTCAATTTTATATGAAAAGACTTATAGTATTAATTATAATAACATTTACCTGCGTATCTTTATTCGCACAGGATAATATCAGGGAATTATCAATCTTACACTGGAATGATTTTCACGCCCGTAATGTGCCTTACCAGATTTCAAAGAAAAAAGACGGACAAACCACCACTTATTTCGTCGGCGGTACAGGTTCTGTACTTGGATATCTGAACAAATTCAGAGACTCGAACTCACTCGTTCTTAACGGCGGTGATGATTATCAAGGCAGTCCTATCTCGTCAATTACCAACGGATTTTCGCAGATTGAACTCTTAAAGATGTATAACCTTGACGCTTTTGTGGTAGGTAACCATGAATTTGATTACGGCGCAGCCGTTCTCGATTCAGGTCTGAAGACAGCAAACTTCGATGTACTTTCTGCTAATCTCTATTTACCAAAAGAACAGAGGACTTTCGGGAAATCATACGTAATTAAAGAAAAGAACGGGATTAAAATTGGTATTATAGGTGTGTCTCCAGAAGATTTAAAATCTCTGACTCTCCCAAAGAATGTTGCTTCATTAGTAGTGTTAAATACCGATTCAGTTATTACTGCAAACCTTAAAGTATTAAAAAAGGAAAAATGTAACCTGATAGTTCTTCTTTCGCATAACGGTGCTGACAAAGATACTGTTTACGCAAAGAAGTTTCATGATATTGATATAATCGTTGGCGGACATTCTCATACACCTATTTATAAACCAAAAGTTGTTGATGGTATAATTATCGTTCAGGCAGGTTCATACGGTAAGTTTCTCGGCAAACTTGATTTAAAAGTTGATATAGAAAAAGACACAGTAGTAAGTTATTTCGGTAAATTAAACGAAACCGTTCTTGATTCTGCAATATTCGATAAAACGGCAGGAGACAAAGTGAATGAAATGCTTGCTTCAATAGAACCTGAAATGAAAAAAGTTATCGGTAAACTTGATATTGACTGGAAAAAAGGTAATTGCGGACAGTGGAATGCAGATGCCTTACGTACCATGTTTAAAACCGACATTGCCTTTATGAATGCCGGAAGTATTAGAAAAGATATGTTAAAAGGTAATATAACAGTTGGCGATATCTGGGAAATAAATCCTTTCGGAAATAACATTATGACCTTCACTGTTAAAGGTTCTACTGTAAAGAAAATGATGGCAAACAATATCCGTATGTCTGCAAAAGACGAAGAACTCAGCGGATATGATATGATTATCGAATCAGGAATGAAAATTATAGTTAACTCATCTTTGCTAAGCGATCAGTCGGACAGTTTTATTAAATCGATTGAAATAAACGGTAAGCCTATTGAAATGGATAAGGATTATTCAATTGTTACAAATAGTTATACTGCCGCACAGGCAAAGAAATATTTCGGTGATTTCGGAGAAGAAATAAAAGCCGTCGATACTAACGTTATTGACCGTGATGCATTACTCGAAGCAGTTAAGCAACAAAAAGTAATAAACAACGTATTTGAAAATAGACTAATAGACGAAAAAACAAAATAATATATGGCAGAACCAAGAATAGTTCATTGTGTTAAATTAAATAAAGACCTGCCCGGACTCGACAGGCTTCCCCTTCAGGGAGAACTGGGACAAAGGGTATATGATAATGTATCAAAAGAGGCGTTTAAATTGTTTGTTGATTATTTTAAGATGATAGTTAACGAATACAGACTTGACCTTTCAAACCCCGATACCGATAAAATATTTATGGACCAGATGACTGAGTTTTTCTTCGGTACCGGCGGAGATTTACCGGGTGAATACAAACCCGAACAATAATTCATACGAATGGTAACAGCATTTGAATTCGATAAATACCTGGAACACTCCAAAGAGGATTCATACAGGATTCATCAGGATGAAAAGAACTTTTCATCCCTGAGAACTTTTATACTTATACTCTCAATCGTTACAGGGTTCATTACTATTACCACCTTCTTCGACGGGAGCGTAGATTATGATTCTTACTCAAACTTCACAGCGTTTATTGTTTCACTTTTATTAAGGATATTTTATAACCGTATATTTTCTGTTGAAACCATCCGAAGGAAAATCTTTATACTGTTTGTTACGGCACTAATACTGTTTCTTCTTTCCGCAATACTTCAGGACTTCATAGAAAAAAAGAAGCCCGTTGCGGACAATAAGGCAAGGGTTGAAAAACTAAAGAACAATGATAACCAGGATGACCAGAATTTTGATATTACAATAGACCAGAAAAAGACAGGAACCGCTACTATCGTTATTTACTTTGTGCTTTCACTTATTTTCTTCAGGTTTCCAAAGAGCGACCAGATTCAACTGTTCTCGCTGGCAATTGGTCTGCCTCTTCTGACAGACCTGATTTTCTTTCAGGATTTCGGAATAACGGGTAAAATTCCTATGTTCATTACTACTCTGCTTTGTTTTGTTATTTCGTATTCATCGGAAAACAAAAGGCACAAAAAATTTAACAGGGAATACGATGTTTACTTCAAGCGCCACTCGGAAACCTTAAGGATGAAGAAGGAACTGGACTATGCACGCGAGATTCAGTTGTCAATGCTGCCCGAAAGCCGGAAGAGTATCGGCGATTTAAGGATAGCTGCAACCTCTCTTCCTGCAAGTGAAGTCGGTGGTGACTATTATGATTACTTTAACATTAATGATGATTTAACAGGAATATTTATCTGTGATGTTTCCGGACACGGTGTTGCAAGTGCTTTGCTTCTTTCGGGCCTGAGAAGTTGTATGCATTTAATTCTTGAAGATACTTCAAACCCGAAGGAAGTATTAGTCAAACTGAATAAGATGGTGCGCCGTACACAGAACAGGAAGATGTTTGTTACTGCCGTATTTGCTGTTATCGACACTAAAAATAACAAGTGTACTTTGTTTAACGCAGGCCACCTGCCTCCGTATAAGATATCGGGAGAATCACACGAACTCTTTAAGATTAAAAGACACGGTATTACGCTCGGCGCAGTTGATAATTTTATTTCAGATGAAGAAGATAATCTTGTGACTTTTGACTTCAAAAAGGGTGATAAACTATTGCTCTATACTGACGGAATAATAGAGGCAATGGATAATGTAAAAAATGAATACGGGTTTACAAGACTCGAAGACTTTCTTTACAAAAACACTTCAGGAACACCGTCAGATTTACTGGACGGATTAATAAGTGACGTAAACAGGTTTTCGGATGGCGCAGAACAGGTGGACGATATCAGCATTCTGGTTCTTTCAAGAAATTAAAATTAATTATATATGTCTAAACCATTAGTTGGAATAATTATGGGGTCTGATTCAGACCTACCAGTTATGAATCAGGCAGCAGAGATTCTTGATAAATTCAATATCGGGTATGAAGTAAAGATTACTTCTGCTCACCGCACTCCTGATTTAATGGCATCGTACTCGAAGAATGCTTACAAACGCGGGATTAAGGTTATCATTGCAGGCGCAGGCGGTTCTGCACATCTTCCGGGGATGTGTGCGGCGTATTCGCCGATTCCGGTGATAGGAGTTCCTGTTGAAACAAAAGCATTAAAAGGACTCGACTCTTTACTGTCAATCGTGCAAATGCCTTATGGGGTTCCTGTCGCAACAGTCGCAATTAATAATGCAAAGAATGCAGCACTTCTTGCCGTTGAAATTATAGGTGCATCAGATAAAAAAGTGTTGGCTAAAGTTATAAAGTTTAAAAAGGAAATTGAAAAAGAATCTTTAAATAAGAATAAGAAAATCAGTAAAAGCAAAAAATGAAAAAGTATATAATAGTGTTCCTGCTTATCGTATTGACCTGCAAACTTAATGCACAGATAAAAATTGCTGATGATTCACAGAAAGACAATATGCCCGACCTGGCGTTATTAGTATCTTATATGCAGGGTTCATTCTCAAGCGAAGAGCAGTCAAAAACCGACACCAGCTATTTTGACATACGCCTTCAGATGAAACCAATGTGGACAATACGTTCGAATGCTCACTGGATTTACGTGGAACAGGCTGTTGCCTCGAAGATGGATAAGCCGTACAGGCAAAGAGTTTACAGAGTCTCCCAGCTTCCCGACGGTACGTTTGAAAGCGCCGTGTTTACATTTCCTGAGCCGTTAAAATATGCAGGTGACTGGAAGAAAGATAACCCGCTTGATGAATTAAGCCCTTCTGATTTAATAGAAAGAAAAGGCTGTTCAGTCTTTCTTGTTAAGAATGATGACGGTTCATTCTCGGGTGGTACAAAAGGTAAGGGCTGTGAAAGTGATTTGCGTAACGCAAAGTATGCCTCAAGTGAAGTTATTATAAACAAAGACGGAATGAAGAGCTGGGACAGGGGATTTAACGAAAATGAAGAACAGGTCTGGGGAGCCACCAAGGGTGGATATATATTTAGGAAGGTAAACAACTAATAATCAAAAGCCCCGTTATAAACGGGGCTTTTAAAAACTTCCTTGTCAATTATTCTTCTATTTAATAAGTGTCATTTTCTTAACTAAAGAAAAATCATTCACTGTCATTTTATAGAAGTATATTCCGCTTGTTAGTTTGCTGCCATCAAAGTTAATCTCGTATGTTCCTGCGGTGTGAAATTCATTTATTAAGTATGAAACCTCTTTCCCCGTTACATCAAACACGGTAATGTTTACATTTGAGTTCTTTGCAACCAGATACTTTATCTTTGTTACAGGATTAAACGGATTAGGGAAGTTTTGAGCCAGATCAAATTTTGAAGGTATTTCGTCTCCAACTTTGTTTATACCAGTTGTAGTAAGTAATTTTGAAATACCGCCGTTATAACGGATTGCAAAAAACGCAATGCTGGTTCCGGCCGAAACCCTGGATGAAACTATCTGTGAATATGTGGATGTTCCTGGGGCTGAGTATTGTAAAATCCAGTTTGCCCCCTGATTAGTTGAGTAATAAATGTCTTTTCCTCTTGCAGCAAACCACTTTAAAGAGTATCCTGCTAAGCCGCTGATTGTCTGCGTTCCCGGAATTGATATTTGTGCCCAGTTTATACCTGCATTTGTTGTCGTGAATAATTTACTGTTTGCGCTTGCAAGACCTAAGCCTGGTCCGTTAAAGCACATTGACATTGCTGTATCCGATGCAACCCCTAAGTTCTGTGCCGTGAAAGTGCTACCGCTGTTAGTGGAATAATAAATCTTCCCGCTGTTTGTTCCAAACCAAACCCTTGTGCCAAATACAGCAAATGTGTTGCTGTAACCGGCTTCGGCACCCGCCTGTGGCAAAGCAGGTGTAATAGAATACCATCCTCCGCCTGCAGAGTTTGTCTGATATAAAGACCAGTTGCCTCCAACCGGATTGCCGAACATAAAACCGTCAAGACCTCCCGATGTCCATACTCCATCTACAAAGCCCCCCGCCTGACTGAAAACCACAGCCCAGTTTGTACCGCCTGTTAATGTCATAAAAACAAAAGTTGAATCGCCTGCTGCATTCATACCCGCAACAAATGCTTTTGTTGAACTGTTTGCCAATACATTATAAAACGTCATTGTCGGTCTTAATACAGGTGACGATGCATTTGTCCATGTTGTTCCGCCGTCTGTCGTTCTGATAACAACTCCGTTTGCTCCGCAAGCCCATGCATAATCATTGCTTACAGCCGATATGCTGTAAAGCGTTGTTGTAACGCCTGAGTTGAGCTCTGCCCACTGGGCGTTCAGATTTCCGTACAGTAATACTATTACCAGGAAAGTTAAAATTATTTTCATATTATTTGGGTGATTGTTTCTTAAATGAGTAATACAAACATATAATTATTAAACAAAATTATCAGTTTGAAAAATGAGAAAACTTTCTCAATATCGAAATATATTGATTAATTGTGAATCGTTTTTTCGTTAAATGTCCTGCAGAATTGTACTTTATAAACTCTTTATTTACAGAAATTCATTTCTTCGCCACCTTCACTTCTTTATACCTCGAACAGCTTACTATATGGTCATTCACCATTCCTGCTGCCTGCATAAAGGCATAGCAAATTGTTGAGCCCACAAACTTAAACCCGCGTTTCAGTAAGTCTTTGCTCATTGCGTCCGATTCTTTTGTTTTTGCAGGTAATTCCTTCAGCGTTTTCCATTTGTTTACTATAGTCTTCCCTCCCGTGAATTGCCATATGTACTTGTCAAAACTTCCGAACTCTTTTTGTACCTGCAGAAATGCTTTTGCGTTTGTGATGGTTGCCCGAATCTTTAATCTGTTTCTGATTATTCCCGCATCATTCATTAATGACTCATATTTCTTTTCGCTGTACTTTGAAATCTTAACAATGTCAAAGTTATCAAATGCTTTTCTGAAGTTATCTCTCTTGTTAATAATGGTGTTCCAGCTAAGCCCCGCCTGAAACGCATCGAGAATAATAAACTCAAACAGTTTCCTGTCGTCGTGAAGAGGTACTCCCCATTCTTTGTCGTGGTATTCAATCATTAAAGGATTGTTTGACGGCCACGTGCAATCTTTGTTTTCTTTTTTCATATTCCGTATTTATCTATTAAGTAAATCAATGCAGCCATCGAAGCACTTCCAAGCTGCATTTCTCTTCTGTTAACATTTTCAAATACGTCGTTAGCAGAATGATGATAATCGAAATATCTCTGCGAATCCACAATCAGTCCTATCAGCGCCGCTCCTGATTCCTTCAGGAAACCAACATCTACTCCGCTTCCGCCCTTAACGAACAGATGCATCCAGTACGGTTCAAGGTATTTCTGGAAGCTTTTGAGTTTCTCAATTTGAGCGTCGCTTGCCTCGAATGAAAAGCCATGCGGGGTAAAGCCTCCGCCGTCAGATTCTATAGCAGCAAGGTGCTTCTCGTTTTTGTTCTTTACAGCATCTGCATATTTTCTTCCGCCCTTCTGGTCAATTTCCTCGTCCATAAAGCCAACAAACCTTATCGTATGTTTAGGCTTTATTCCGATTGACTGAAATAATCTTAGAACTTCCATCGATTGTACTATTCCTGTTCCGTCATCATGTGCACCTTCTCCCAAATCCCATGAATCAACGTGTCCGCCCACAACTATTACTTCTTCTGGAAACTCACTTCCCTTTATTTCACCTATTACGTTAAAAGATTCAACGTCTGCATCCTGATGACAGGTTGTTCTGAAATAAAATTCCAGGTCTTTATCTTCTTTAAGCAATCCGCTTAGAATATCAGACTCCTTTGTTGAAATTCCTATCGCGGGAATCTTCGTGAGTGAGTCGTTGTATCTCATAACCCCTGTATGCGGATATCCGTCATACGCAACAGTTGCCGACCTTACTATAACGCCTATGGCTCCGTATCTTGCACTTTCAACAGCACCCTTCACTCTCTGGTCAACCGAACTTCCGTATCCATATCCCGTTGTATACCCTTTCTGGTCTGCTGCTCTGCTGAAAAACACAATCCTGCCCTCTATGTTTTCTTTACCGAGATTCTTAAGTTCTTCCCAGCTTTTAACTTCAATAACTTTTCCTGTGAGACCTTTGTCGCCTGTACCGACAGAAATTCCCAGTGCACAAACATTAAAGTTTACACGTCCCTTTTTAGTCATAGCGTTGGCAACTTCCTTTTCGCCGCGTTCCCAGTTTCTTACTTTCAGTTCCTGAAGATAAACATTATCAAGGTTCATCCCCTTAAGTTTTCCTTCGATAAACTTTATTGCATCGTTTGCATGCTTTGAGCCTGTAAGTCTTCCTCCGATATTTTTGCATAACTCGCGCAGGTTTTCGTATGAGATATTACTGGTAAGTGCTTCCGAATACAGGTTTCGTATTACTGCTGAATCCACATCCTGCGAATAAGCATTAAACCCCGTTAGTATAAGTATAGAAGCTAAGAAGTACTTAAAATATTTTATCATTTAGTGTTTAAATAGTTTCGATTATAAAAATACTAATATAAGAAAATCGGATTTAACATAAATTGATAAAAGCTTGTTTTATATTCATAAACGGCCCCTTACCGCATTAAGTAAGGGGCCGCAAATATTTATTTGAATAATGCCGGATGTTTATGCCTGAAGTTTACACCAGTTGATTTATCGTTTACATCGAAATAGTACCATTTAGCGCCTTGTGGCTCTGTGTTTGAAATTTTATATGAGATATATGTAGGGGTGAATTTTGTAAACATACAGCTTAAAGTTGACCAACCTGTTTTAGAATTTACGTTATATTCAGAGAATGTTGTATCTGCGGCATATCCATTTAACTTTGTTCCTGTGAGTGTTATGTCATCATTAAAATATATGTATTCTGTAAAGAATGAATTATCAGTTATATTGTCCGTATAATTTCTTCTTTCAATAAGCCCGGTTACATTTCCGCTTGTATCTTTCACCGTAAGTACAAGTATTGCATATTTTGTGTTTAAAGAATTTACTTTGACGTGGACCTCTGTTCCTTCATTGAAAAGGTTGTCAATACCAGTGAGGTATTCACTGGCAGGTGTGGTAAACCCTATTGAAAATATACCCGCAGAATTTATCTGTCCTGTACCTAAGTCTGCATATGAATAACTTCCGGGAATGCAAATCGATGCATTGATTGTTTGATTTCCAAGAGTCCAGTTTTCAACTTTGTCAGATATGTATCCGTTTGCAGTTGTTCCTGTCGGGCTTACCGTATTTTCAGAACAGGAAATCATTAACAGAGCGGACATCATTGTTAAAAAGCTTATTATTATTGTTTTCATCATCTGTGTTAAATTAATTAAAATGTTTTTAAAAATTCAGGTTACTATTTAATCATTACCATTCTTTTGGTTTCCGTATAGCTGCCCGAACGGAGTACGTAATAGTATACACCGCTTGAGTATCTGCTGCCGTTCCAGTTAACTTGGTAAACACCTGTTTTCATGTATTCACTCTTCAGTGTTTCGATTTCCTGTCCAAGTGAATTGAATACCTTAAGTGTTACGTTTGCATCTTTTGGAATCTGAAACTTAATAGTAGTTACCGGATTAAAGGGATTCGGGTAATTATTGTAAAGCTGATAACTTTTTATCGTTCCTGTATTCTCATCAGGCTCTAATTCATCATTACTGGAGTTGTTAGTTTTTTCTCTTATGCGTCCTTCTGAAACATAATCCACATTATTAAGAGAAATAATGCAATCCTTCAGAGCAATAAATTCAGGAATACCTGTAGGTTCAACATTTTCAACTTCTATTCCCATCATCTGAAGAATCCCATACAGACCTTCATTAATAGTGAACGTGTATTTCCTTGCAGGGTTGAACTGCTGGTTGTTTATTCTTATTGAAGAAATCATTACACGGTTTCCAACGGGGTTATTTGGGTTATATTTGAAAATCATACCCGATACCTGAAGAAAGAAATCTTCTGAAATACCAAGTTGTGAAAGACCAGTTTCAAGACCCTTTATTAACTCTGTCCCTCTGATTTTCATCTTCAGCAGATTAAATCCGAGTCCTGTTGTTGTGTCGAAACCGTATGCAGCAGTCTGAAATATATCAGCACTGTTAATCTTTCCTTTGTATATTTTCTGTGTAATAAGTCCGTTAGCAGTTATTGCAATATCAGTATGAGTCTTGCGCCTGTAACTGTCCGTAATCAGGTTTCCTATCGGACTGTCCTTGTAATGAACGTTGTGACTGTTGTTTGTTCTTCCAATATCATTCTTTGCAGTGCCAATCATAGTTCCGTAAACATCTCCGTACGTCGATACAATTCCCTGTTTAAGGTAGTCGACAACTCCCTGAACTTCTGTTGCCTGTGGAACTGATGCATCTGCATGAATAAGGTCATAACTGTTGAATGTTACTCCTGTAGCGGAGTAAGTAAATTTTAATTTACCAACGTATTCATAACTTTCTCCAGCCTGTACAACGTAAGTCTGGAATCCTGCAGGGTTGTTAACTGTTTTTGGCTGGTTAAATAAATAGTGGTCATGTCCCCCTACAATAATGTTAATTCCCGGTATGTTTGCTGCCAGCGAACTGTCTATTGCCCAGCCGAGGTGAGAAAGCATTATAATGACATTTGCTCCTTGGCCCTGCAATGCTGATACGGTTGCATACGTTATTTCAGCAATGCTGTCGTTAATTACGACCGGGTATGGATTTCCTAAAGGACTTGGAATAGTCATTCCGAAAATACCTACCTTAACACCCGATACGGTCTTGATTGTATAAGGTGTTACAAAATTACCGAGCTGCGGGAATCCGCTTAAGTTAAGGTTTGCTGAAAGAACAGGGAAACCACCGTTTGGAAAGCTTTGCTGCAAAACGGAATACAGTGTTGTGGAACCTAAGTCAAATTCGTGATTGCCAACTGTCAGTGCATCACAGCCAAGCTGTTGAAGAATCTGAAGTTCGGGTACTCCGAAATACTTGTTGAAGAATAAATCTCCGACACTGAAATCTCCCGCATGTAAAAACATAACATTTGGTTCTGTAGCTTTTACAGTTCCGATAATTGTTGCGGCTTTTCCGATTCCGCCAATCGTTCCTTTGTTATTCGCATCCTTCGGTCCAAAGGCGTCAAGATGTGAGTGGGAATCACCTGTGTGTAATAGAGTTATTTGTGTGCTCTGTGCGTACACGAAACTGGTGAACAGTAAGAAAAATACTAAAGTCTTCATTTGGATAATCTCCATTTTAATTTTAAAATCAGTTCAAAATTAAAAATAAACGACAGTGTGATTGTCACTCTGTCGTTAAAGAGATGTCAAAAGAATGTAAAAAGATAATCCCGTTCCTATTTCACGAATTTGTATCCGGCAGAATGTATTGTCTGAATATGTTTTGGTACTGAGGGATTATTTTCAATCTTTTTTCTTATCATTAAAATGTAATTATCAACTGTTCTTGTAGTAGGGAATACGTCGTAGCCCCAGACCTCGTCAAGAAGCTGGTTTCTTGTTACGACTTCACCCTCGTGCTTTATGAAGAACTTAAGTATTTCAAATTCCTTAAGAGACATTTCAAGAGTTTTCTTTCCCTTAACTAATTCCAGTCTCTTAAAGTCGAGCTTTATGTCAGCAAATGTGTAAGTCTCAAAATCCTTCTCTATATTGTTAACGCGCCGGAGTATTGCATTTATTCTCGCAATAAGTTCTCTGATGCTGAAAGGCTTCGTAATGTAATCATCTGCACCAAGCCCTAGCCCCAGTACTTTGTCTGACTCTGCACTCTTGCCCGTAAGCATAATGACAGGTGTGTTCATATTCTGGCTTCTTATATCTCTGCAAATATCGAACCCGTTTTTAGACGGAAGCATAACGTCGAGTATTATCAGGTCGGGTTTATTCTTTATAGCAGACTGAAACCCTTTTTCCCCGTCTGCCTCTGTGAGCACCTTGAAGTGTTCTAGTTCAAGGTTTTCTTTCAGTCCTTTTGAAATCGAACTGTCGTCTTCAACGATTAATATTGTTTTCATAATCTATATGTTATGTTTCTGAAATTTTAAACCTGAGTGAAAAAGTACTTCCTTTTCCTACTTCGCTCTCTACTTTTATTTCGCCTTCATGCGCAGACATAATATTCTTAACTATTGCCAGTCCTATTCCCGCTCCTCCTGTATGTTTCTCGTTTTCCTTCTGAATCCTGTAAAAGTTTTCAAATATGTTTTCAAGTTCTTTCTCTTCGATGCCTTTTCCGTTATCCTTAACAGATATTAAAGCGTGGTCGTTATCAAGTTTTAAGCTGATTTCTATTATCGGGTTTTCACCGGAATACTTAAGTGCGTTCGAGAGAAGATTAATCAGTACTTCGGAGATTGCATCACTGTCAGCATTGATAAACAGTTTCCCGCTGCATACATTCTTTATGAGTTCTGCATTATTCTTTTTAAACTGGTATTCCATTGTATTCAGAATGTATTCAAGAATGCTGTTTACACAAATCGTTTCAAAATAGTATTTTTTGATACCTCTTTCAATCTTTGAGAAGTCAAGTATAGTGTTTATTATTCTCGTGAGTCTTCCGCTTTCTCCGTAAATAATCTCTGCGTATTCCTTTTGCTTATCCTTGGCTATTTCCCTGTCAGACATAAGGGTTTCGGCAAAAAGCTGTATTGATGTTAAAGGGGTCTTCAGTTCGTGTGAAACACTCGATACGAAATCAGACTTCATTGAATTAAGTTCTTCGAGCCTTTTCTTTTCTGTTTCGTTTATTATTATTTTCTCTCTGAGTTCAATCCTTTGAAGCAGCGATGCAGCATTGTCGGCAAAGGACTTTAGTATCTCAAGGTCTGAATCAAGGTATTTTATTCCCGAGAGTTTTTCTCCAAGCATTATTGCCCCGATTTCTTTTCCAGGCTGAGCCGTTAAAGGAATCATTATAATATACTCAGGATTGTTTATAATGGTATCCGTAATATCTGTGTTCTCGGCGCTTTCATTAATACCTGCGAGAAACCTGAAATGCCCTCCTTCTCTATCTTTAAGAAGAATGGAAGATTTTCTTGTCGGTATAATCTCGTTAATTTCTCTCAACAGTTTCTCGCCGAGTTCCTTGGATGTGTTACAGTCAGCAAGATTCCGGTTTACCTTATTTATGGCTTTTCTGAAATCATACCTTACCCTGTAAAAATACTTATCAACGAATCCCTGAACTTTGATTCTCAGAGGATTGAATATAATTGCAATGAATACTGCAGATATCAGCGAATACACAGGCTGCATTTCTCCAATTGCGTTTGAAAACACTGTACTTAACGCATATATCGTAAAGAAAAACAACCCTGTAAGAACAATGGTTATCGTACCGTAAACAATACTTTTGCTGAATATGAATTCAATATCGAAAAGTTTGTACTTTAAAACACCTATCACGAATGACAATGGGATTAAAATAAGGAATGCCATGGAATATTCTTCTTCAATAATCAAACCCGAATTCAGAAGGTTTGGTATCACCCAGAACAATATGTACGGCATGAGGCCAGTAAGTAAGCCCCATAGCGCCCATTGTACTCTCCGCCTGTCGCTGTCTTCTTTGTTCGAGAAAAACGAAATGCCGAAATTAACTATTGCCCATACTGCTCCTGAAAGAAGGATAAAAAGTAGTACTTTCCATAACGTGTGATATAAATCAACATAGAATAATTCATTTCCTGTTACAATTTTTAACTGTGCAAAATTTATTGTCAGGCCCAGTATTATTATAAGTACATAAACGGTTCTTACTGCAAACTTTGACCCGTAAATTCTTTTCGGGAATATAAGGGAGAAGTGTATCAACAATGATATTCCTCCTGTGTATGCAAACATATGAAGCACTCTTACGATTGTTGAATATGAATAAAGTGAGGCATAGTACTTACCCGGAGACGTCATTATAGCGGCAGAAAAAATAATCAGCATTGCGAATAGAACCTTTGCTGTAGTTTCCTTTGGCTTCCTCATAAACACAAAAAATCCCAGGAACCAGAAGGTGATTCCTATTGTACTGCTGACGTATAGAAATGAGCTGTCTTTATATGCTTTTACAAGTTTTACTTTAAAGGCGTATTCGGTCTTTCCGTTTTGAATTTTTAATGTAACCTCGTCTCCTACGTTCAAAACGTCCGAACGAAACTCTACCTGGTTTGCATCGTTAAGTGCGTCTCCGTTAAATTCTTTTATGATAGATCCTTTTGATACAAACCCCTGAAAGTCTTCGGTTACTACGGTTACTACAATTGAGTTGCTTAATTCCTCGTAAGCAAATGGTAATGTTGGTTTATTCGAAAGTAATTCAATGCCGGCAATTCCGGTTGCCAGAGCAGCTAAAGCAAATAATAAGCCTAAATAGCTATAAATCTTCATCTATATTCATTCACATTATTTTTGAGGCTTTGAAATTTAACTGAATAATATTTAAAAAGTAATACCTCGGCATTTACATAATACACATTCCTTTTATTAGTACATCTTTCTTTCGTGTAAATTCGTGTCAGCTCTAATCTCTTACCCTGAAAAATATCCGCGATAATCGTCTTAAATCTGTGTAAATCAGCGTTCAAATCTTTTACTCTTTGGCTTCAGTGAATATCAGTCTCTATCATCTTTTATCAGTGTGCCGTCTCTTATCTCTTCTTCCCATACCAAACCTCGCATACAGCTTCCACAAGTTTATCAATGTCTTCTTTTGTATGGAGGGCCATCAGGGATATCCTGAACCTCTGCTGACTTATAGGAACTGCAGGATATTCTATAGAATTAAGGAATATTCCCATCTCATGAAATTTAAACACTGAATCTCTTATCTTCATTTCTGCCGGTACCCTTAGCGCTATTATCGGAGTCTGTGTCTTTATTTCAAACCCGTTTTCATTTAACTTTGCAACTGCGTAGTTGACGTTTGAGCGCAACTGACTAACATACTCGGGATGTTTGATTATGGTTTCCAGTCCTGCTTTTACGGCAGCAACTATAATCGGTGGCAATGATGCTGAAAACATATATGACCTCGCAAAGAATCTAAGGTAATCAGTAACACATTTATCTCCTGCAACAAACCCTCCAGTCATTCCAAGTGCCTTGCTGAACGTTCCCATAATAATATCAACGTCGTCTTCAACTCCGAAATGCTGAGCCGTTCCACCGCCTGTTTCTCCTGTTACTCCTGTTCCGTGCGCATCGTCTACTATCAGGCTTGCCTTGTATCTTTTGCAGAGAGGTGCAATCTCGTTAAGCGGTGCCATATCTCCGTCCATCGAATACACTCCTTCAACACACACGAATATTTCTCCTTTAACGATACTACGGTGTTTGATTAATAAATTCTCTAAATCTCTTACGTCATTATGTCTGAACTTATACGATTCAAGCCTTCCCATCTTTATACCGTCGCATAGAGAAGCATGACTGTACTCATCGTACAAAACTATATCGTCTCTGTTTACAAGTCCCGTTACCAGACCTACGTTTGCACCATATCCCGATGCAAATATCATAGCGCTTTCTTTCTTCTTGAAATCAGCAAGCATTTCTTCAACTTCGTAATGCAGCTTTGTGTATCCGTTAAGAAGCGGCGGTCCGCCGATTCCTATTCCGTATTTCTCAATAGATTTCTTTACGCTTTCCTTTATGTAAGGATTGTTTGCCAGTCCAAGATAATTATTCGAGCCGAACATCAGCATCTTCTTTGTCTTTCCCGTTTTCGGGTCTATTACACGTACTTCCCTGTCAGCCTGTGAATCGATTACTCTCATATAAAGTACCCTGTTATTATCAATCTCATCATTTATATAATTTGAGAAGAACTCAGTTCTCTCTTTAAGGGTTTTCCTTCTTGTCTGTATGAGTAAATCACTCAAACTGAAGTTTTCCCCGCCCTGATATGTATTTGTATTTTCCATTATAGTCTTCCTTTTGTTTTAATTTCTAATGTAAAAATATATTCAATGCCCTTTTCTATTGTCACGCACA